>Ga0325402_1002866_pt1 | contig 15340 bp, 10 predicted proteins | sample PopdelMetagenome_22_FD_207212 | JGI IMG/M metagenome (GOLD analysis project Ga0325402, IMG submission 207212) | Populus deltoides microbial communities from Bellville, Georgia, United States - Xylem-PdKOR-R3 | ecosystem: Host-associated > Plants > Phyllosphere > Stem > Wood/Secondary xylem... | reverse complement strand
GTTTGTCATGAGTCATAGCATTTAGTGCTGGACAGATTTTGTTTAACCGATTTTCTTTGCACAATACGTTGAAATATTACTGATATTCTTTTGCACGCATTTCATACCAAATGTTGTATTATAAATTTTTGGAAAAATTGAAAGAAAGAAATTGGCCATGGAGAAACATCGCAGCTCCAAACTTATCTGCACTGGAATATTGCAAGTGTAATGATGATTTTATTCCTTAATCTAAAAAACTTAACATTAATTATCATAAATTTCTTTTTATTTTCATATTAGCTAAAAGACAATTTAATATTAGATCAAATATAAAATAAATTAAAAAAAACAAGAAAAGATAGGTGTTTGTACAACACCGAGAGTAGCTTGTGCAATATCAAGAGGTGCTTGGAAGGCATTCGTGCTGGGCACCGAGTGCAAGGTCAAAAATACATTTCCCTCGCGTTATTTTGTTCTCTTCCATTTAAAGCGGCATGTGTTGCTGTTGCTGTTGGTGGTCTAGTTTATTATAGAGATTTTGTTTTTCTCTTAGTTCTCATAAAAATTTTAGCTTGAGGTTTTTTTTTATTGATATTTCAACTCTGATTTTTATTTTTTTTTATTTTTGTTATTGATTTTTTTATAGAAGTTTCATTTATTTTTAATTTTATTATTCAATCTCAATTTATCAAATATTATATTTTTCAAATTGGTCCTTGTTCATTTGATTTTTATTTTTTCTTCTTGATTCTTTTGTAAAAGTTTTATTGGTTTTTAATTTCATCATTTAATTTAAATCGATGGTATTATATTTTTCAATATGACCCTCATGTAATTTTTTTTTTAATTTCATTCTTCAATCAAATATAAAATTTAATTTATATTTTAATTTTGATCTTCATTCTTTTAATTGCTATTTTTTTAATTTTTTTGTATAATTAAAATTATTTTTTCAAGTTCATCCTTCAATATTTAATTGATTAAAAATTGAACTTCATGATTTTTTTTCCAGATAAGATGCTTCAAGTCTAATGACTTGAATCACAGGTATAAAAAATTAACATAGGTTTTTTTATTAAAAAACTTTATAATTTTTTTTTATTTTTTTATCAAGTTATTCTAATTTCATGATCTAAATCGCGTATTTAATGAAATATCTCATATTGGTTTGGTTCTTATTAGTGATTACCAGAATTACAAACTTGTCATTCCGCTATAAGCATGTTTTTCATTTATATAAACATATTGCATATAAAAATTTATTCCACAATAATTTTAGCTAAATATGTTTTTTTTAAAAAAACTACAACTAAAATTATCTATTTTCAAATTATTTTTTTTTAACTATAACCACAAAAATTAACAAATATCATCACACATTACATCCATAACCGAAAGGGAGCTATAATGCTTTTAAGGGTTGTGCTTGTGCACAGTCGATTTGCAAGCATTGGATAATAAATTAAGAAATCTGCAAATCGAAGACCTGAATCAGCACCCACCATTCTCTCTCCAGATACGAAAGCATGAGCCTCGTCACCAATCTGAACCCAGCTGCAACCGGTTTTCTTTGCAGTACCCCTTGATTCCATCAGCTCGCTTGCCTGGTTTGCCTCGTCACATTTTTCAGCTTCTGCCTCCATGTTTGAAAGAATGCTTGGGTTTCAACTGAAATAAATGCTCAGCCGCCCGACGAGCCAATTCAATTTTCCCACGTATTCAGCATGCCCCAAGCAAAGCGCCGGCAGCCGGTTCAATGGGTAAGCTTTCAATGAGTTTTACTGCTTCCTCCATGAATCCAGCCCGGCCACGGAGATCGGCCATACAAGCATAATGCATCTGCGTTGGCTTATTATTTTGGGCCTGCATATGCTCAAAATATTTCTCCCCCTCTTCAACTAGCGCACCATGACTACAAGTTGACGGGACCGCAGTTCTTGAGACTGGATCATATTCCACTTGCTTCAAAAAGATTGATAGCAACAGTCAATTCAGCCAGCATTCCATAACCTGAAATCATAGAATTCCAAGAGGCCGCTTCCTTGCTTGGAATTCGATTAAAGACCTTAGCAGCAGCAAGATCATTTCGTCCAAATTTTATACATGCTTGAAGACTTCAGAGAAAGGTGGTTCCGGCTTCTGAAAAACCAGCAAAGGTTGTACCATATAAATTATTTGAGTCGACTGATTCTCAAGACTCAAAGCATTCGGCTAAAGAAATATGCATTGATGATCTAAAATAATGGTGCGATTCAACTTCAACTACCTTGACCACGCAGACGTTTCAACAACCATTTTTTTCTTAATCGATCATTCAATTTCATGAACATTCTGGCTCTCTTATCATTAAAAGAAGGATATTCAAAAGCCCCAATAATTAATGAGATCATCGTCAAAGCCTGGTATTCTCTTCACCATCTCAAACACTTCATCCAAACACACATTATTCATTTCTGTCAATGCATCAGCAATCCTACCAACGTTTGTGGCAATGGCACTCATCATCTCTATCGTAACATCATCGTCACGTCTTCTCTTGGAAGGCTGCTCGGAATGCGATGATGATGAAGGCCTGGCCCTTGTTTGCTGAGATGACTCTTGATCATCATCACCAACATCATGTTTCGTATATATCTTCATAGACCAGCACATGCGATGGGATCCCCATGAGGTCTTCGTTGCTCTGTATAGGATCCGCCACGACTTTAGAACCAGTTTCAGCCCCATTTCCATTTGGCTGCTCATGGCCAATTATAATATGCAACTCATTGAAGTTCTCAATAGTTTTTTTTCCCGCAAATGCTTCGCATCATTCTCTGAACTGAAACATTCACGCAGAAATAAAAAATAAATCATGAATACATGTAGAGCAAAATCACGAGTAAAATAGAAATAGTTAGCTCCACTATAACTATCTGCAATGATGTTCCCTCCAAATGTCTCTATGATGCGTGTATACTATTTGAGTGATTTTAACAGATGGAAAGAAAACCAAAAAGTAGAAGGCAAGATACAATCAAAATCACATTTGTAACTCATTCAAAATCATTTTATCTGTGGCGTGAAAGAAAATGGTTTCTGATTCACCATGTCAAATACTCCCTTGATGACACATTGTCATACCATCAAATCCCCTGATACAAATGCATTCAAGTACAGAGGATGAAATGTACCTTAATGTACTCTTTCCATTTGGAGTCACTAGCCATAACCATCTTTTGTCTCCCATCCCTCTCAAATCCTCCATGAGCAAGCCCGAACACTGTGGCGTGCTCCCAATGTTTGGGCTTGGATGTCAAGCCCGAGCTCATGGGGCACCACACCCATGCGTGCTTACAAGGGTGTTCGGCGAGGTCCCAACACTTAGGCTCGAGGGTGTTGCTCAAGCCCACAAGAACACTTGGCATGCACTCAAAGACTGGGCTAGGGTGCTACATCGAATCCTATGGGTGTTGGTATGTGCCTGAGCCCATAACCATTATTTGGATCCAAAGTATGTTTTCAACGTCTCTTCAAGGTCTGACTATCGTTAAAACATGCTTGAGCTAGTTAAAAAATATTTTTATAAATCCTACTCCATCATGAACAAAACAATAATCTATAACATTAAGTTATAAATCTAACAAATAGCACGAAATAGAGGTTTACTTTTTGGCATAACTCTTGAACAAACCATAGAAATGATACTTGCCAGGATGTCCTAAGAGCATGACATTTACTTTTTTTTTTTGTTGACATTACCACAATCAAATGAAATAATATAGTGGAATACTAGTTAAATGCCCCACACGATGCCGCGGGTCAATTATTTTTTTCATTTAAAAAAAAGTTAAGATCTAAAAATGTTAAGTTTTTTTACAAAGTTATACCCAAGAGTCTTAAGTTTGGTTGCAACGCTTGACCTAAAAGTAATATTTATAATATTAATAATAACATTAAACTTGGGTTAACCCTTAACATAAAAGTGTCTGGACTGCAATACTAGACCCAATAGTATTGGACGTGGGTCTGGCTGCAAGGTCGTGTCATAAAAGTGTGATAATTAAATAGATTAGTTAAAAAGAAAAAAACAAAGAAAAAAACCAACAGGAAGAAAAAAAACTAATGAAGAAAAGGGAAAAAATATGAATTAACTAGGTTAACCTTTCAAATCAGGTTAACCCGTCATACATTGAATTCGCATCGTGAAAGTTTGATAATTAAAAAGAAAAAAACAAATTAATGGGTTAACCCAGAATTAACTGGGCTAACTTGTCAAACCAGGTTAGCCTGTCAAATCCGGAATCCGTGTCATGAAAGTTTGATAATTAAATAGAAAAAAATTTAATATTAACAATTTAAATTAAAAAAATTAATTAATTAAAAAGAAAAAAAAAAAAGGCATCAGCCTTTTTACTGTGGACTGCACTATACAGTTCACAGTCAAAGGCATAAAAACAATAAAAAAACAAAAAGAAAAACTAAAGGCATCAGTCGAGAACTACTTAGAAAAAAATTTAATATTAATAAACTAAATTAATTAAATAAAATTAATTAAAAAGAAAAAATAAAAGAAAAAAAACCTCTAAGAAGAAAAAAAAACTAAATAGAAAGAAATTTAACATTAACAAACTAAACTAAACGAAAAAAAAATTAAAAAGAAAAAAAAGCAAAAAAAAGTTAAAGGTTAACTCGTCAAATTAGGTTAACCCGTTAAACCCGGGATTCGTGTTATGAATGTCTGGTAACTAAATAAAAAAAGTGAAAATTAACAAACTGAACCAAACAAAAAAAATTAATTAAAAAGAAAAAAAATTCGGGTTAACTCGTCAAACCATGTTAACCCGTTAAACCCAGGATCTGTGTCATGAAAGTCTGATAACTAAATAAAAAAAATTAACATTAACAAACTAAATTAAACAAAAACAATTTATGAAATTAAAAAAACAAAAAAATTAACGGTCAACTCATAATTAACTGGGTTCACCTATGAAACCAGGTTAACCCGTGAAACTCGGGATATGTATCATGAAAGTTTTATAACTAAATAAAAAAAATTAGCATTAACAAACTAAACTAAATGAAAAACAATTAATTAAAAAGCAAAAAAAAAAAAATTTGGGTTAACTTGTTAAACCAGGTTAACCCGTTAAATCCGGAAAACGTGTCATGAAAGTCTCATAACTAAATAAAAAAAATTAAATATTAATATACTAAATTAAATTAAACAAAAAATTTTGTTAAAAGAAAAAAACAAAGAAAGAAGCAAAAAAAAAATCCCGAAAGGCATTAAAAAAAGTTAAAAAAAATGAGACAACTTAAAAAAAAAAACCTAAAGCATCAGTATTTTACTGTGGACTGTACTGTGCAGTCCACAATAAAACAGTAATCCCTTTTAGTATATGTTACAATTAATTAAAAAGAAAAAAAGTAAAAAAAAAATTCAGGTTAACTCGTCAAACTCGGAACCCGTGTCATGAAAATCTGATAATTAAATAAAAACATTAACATTAACAAAATAAATTAAACAAAAAAATTCATTAAAAGAAAAAAACACAAAGAAAAAAGCAAAAAAAAAACCATGAAAGCTAGAAAACGAAAAAAAAAACAGAGAAAAAACAAAAGAACAAAAAAAAAGAAGAAGACAGCTCAACGTTTCACTGTGAACTTGCACAGTGAAACACTGATCAATTTTAGTTTATTGTCAATTAACAAATTAAACTAAACGAAAAAAATTAATTAAAAAGAAAAAAAAATTCAAGATAACTCGCCACACCAGGTTAACCCGTTAAACCCGGGATCCGTGTCATGAAAGTTTGATAACTAGATAAAAAAATTAACATTAACAAACTAAATTAAATAAAAAAATTATTAAAAGAAAAAAAACAAAAAAAATTGACGGCCCGTGAAACCTGAAATATGTGTCATGAAAGTCTAATAACTAAATAGAAAAAAATTTAACATTAACAAACTAAATTAAATGAAAAAAATTAATTAAAAACAAAAAAAAACAAAAAAAAATTCTGGGTTAACTCGTCAAACCATGTTAATCTGTTAAACCCGGGATCCGTGTCATGAAAGTCTGATAACTGAATAAAAAAAATTTAACATTAATAAAATAAAAAAATTATTAAAACAAAAAACAAAAAAAGCAAAAAAAAACCCTAAAAGTGTAAAAAAAATAATAAAAAAAAACTAGCTCATCTTTTTGTAAATAAAAAGAAATTTAACATTAACAAACTAAAGTAAACGTAAAAAATTAATTAAAAAGAAATAAAAATTTAGGTTAACTTGTCAAACCAAAAAAAATTCTAGGTTAACTTGTCAAACCATGTTAACCTATTAAACCTGGAATTCGTGTAATGAAAGTTTGATAATTGAATAAAAAAATTTAACATTAACAAAAAAAAATTATTAAAAAAGAGAAAAAACTCTAATATATATATATATATATAATTTTTACTGTGGATTGTAGTAACGCAGTCACGGTAAAAAATTGAGCACTTCTAGTTATATATTAATGAGACAAATGGTGGCTTCGTATATGTGGTTTGTAGTCACTTGGATCTGCAAAGTAACACTGTCTCCACTATGCTTAGATAGCCACGTGCTTAGATCTGGAAACATAGTATGCGAAGTGATCGGCGGTGAGTCATCATGTGAACGAGACATGTGAGATGCCTTTCTTATGACAGAAAAAGAAGGGGATTTAATTAGCCTTGTGATGAAAAAAATCGGACCACGGCTCCTCCTATGCTCTCCGTCAGGTGGTGTTTATAGGCAGGAAAAAATGGACAGCATGATAGCTCTAATGTCTGCTGCAGATGGTAAACTGCAATATGCCCTCTTGCGCTTTTTTTTTAGATGCATTGATTAATTTGTTCCTTGCAAGATCGGAAGAAACGGGAAAAGAAGAAAAAATAATGTTCAGGACAGCAAGACCTGGCAATGAATCTTGTAAGACAGATAAACTCCATGTGAAATAACGTGCTACCTGCTGAATTGTCAGCAATTTATGTAGCTATGGACATTATCACTTGGATGAAGAAGGAACAAGGATTATACCCATACAACTTGCTTTGAAAGCTTAAGCTCCACCTGATTTTGATCCTCGTGCTTCGGATGTACAAAAAATGGTAGTGCATTCCAAAAGCCAAACGCGCATTCGGTCAAACAACACACCAGGCTGCATTTGCTTTTTGGCTGCTTTCTTAATTATCCTATCTGCTATTTTCAGACCAAAATATGACAGTGACAACGCTCTCCGAATTTCAGTTCTTGGGCTGAATTCTTGTATTTAATTAATCTCGTTTTATACTGCTGATCTCGATTCCTAGAATAAACAAAAGATACGTGTATGTTATTGTCATGCTGGAATATGACAATGGACTTTGGATTTATGGCCCAACCGAGGCAAATCTAAGAACGAACAACGTGTTAAGACGGGCATGAGCATGTATGGTGGGCTTAAAAGACATCATGGGCTTAGTGGTCGTATACAAACACACTGAGAGCTTTTTCTATTTTGTCTTGGTGGAGGAATTATAGTGTCGCTTTACCCCGCGGGCTGAAAAAAAATCTTAGCGTTAAAAACAATTCAAGAGACCACGAACGTTTTAAAAAATCAGGGTTTGGATCTTAGATCCGGGTGGGTTGAATAAGATTGTCTCATCCCACAACATCAGATGCACAGAATAAAGAAATAAAAATGACTGATCATGATTAAAAAAAAAAGTTAATTAAAAAGAAAATGACAGCAAAAATACATTTCAATCTAACTAAGGGAATCAAAAATAAAATAAAAAACTAAAGAAAAAAAAATGACTCAAGCAAACCCGAGTATATTTGTTGGCATGTAAGTCTTGATAGTTTTTAAAGAAACCTAAAAAAGGGATACGATACAAAGTATCGAAGAATAAAACAGAACAATATCACCCTAGCCAACCTTTCAAACTCATTGCCTCGAACATGAGCTCAATTGAACCCTACTAAATAACCACGATTCTTAATTAGCAGCCACCCTCATATTAAATGATGAAATTTAAAAAAATGATAAAAGTTCACAAGAAAATTAGCTATGTAAAAGAATAAGGATCAAATGTTAAACAAAAAATCAGGGTGAAAAGAACATTGATTGATTTAAGGGTGAAATTAGAAAAAGAAAAATACATTTTACAAAATAAATCAAACCAATGATCTAAAATCAAAATAAAAGGGATCAAATTTGAAACCAAAACAACATAAAAGGAAAAATAATATTTCAAAGTTAGAGAATGAAAATGAAAAAAAAAATCAATTTGATAAAAGGTTCTAAAATAAAATAAAAAATAGTCAAATAAAAGAATGAGGATAAATGTTAAACAAAAAACGAAGGGGGTAAATAGCATTCATTGATTCAATGGAGAAATTGAAAAAAAAAAACCAAACATTTCATAAGAAAATTCAAAATAAAAACCCAAAATCAAAATAAAAGGGATCAAATTCAAAATAAAAAATTAGAGGAAAAATAACATTTTAATGTTAGAGAATGAAATTGAAAATAAAGGCCCCATAACAAAAAAAAATAGTAATATTAAAGAATGAGGACCAAATGCTGAACAAAAAAAATAATGGGGAAAATATTCATTGATTCAAGGGTAAAATTGAAAGAAAAACAAACATTTCAAAAAGAATCAAAACAAAAACCTGAAATCAAAAGAATAATAATCAAACTTGAAACTAAAACAAAATAAAAGAAAAAATAACACTTCAATAAAAAGTGAAATCGGAAAGAAATTATAAGTTTACAAACATAAAATTAAAATAAAAATCATACAATCAAAAGCAAAGTGAATTAAATATCAAGACAAAATAAGAGGATAACATGGATTTTTTTATTGACATCATGTTTTCCAGGGCAAAGAGAAAAAAAAAGAAGAAAGAAAGAAAACATCATTGAAGCCAAATTATTCAACGAACCATCACACACGTCACCTCATTTGAAAGAGGACGCCTTATCTTTCTAGAGTCGCTGCATATGAGCAATTTCCACCACCTTCATCCTCTATATGCACTACTTGAAATATGTAGAGTGGCTTAACACGCTGGCACGTGAACAAAACACGCTAACAGACTTTTTTTTTAAATATGTTTTCAAAAAAATATCAAATTGTCCTTGTCTTGACCATATAACTACAAAAAATATCATTATGAAAAGACGAATAAGCCCTTGAACCCTAGTTAATTTTTTTTTGATTAAATGGGTAACCAGGTAAATTCACTATTAATTTTCAAAGCAAAAGATGAATCCTCTCATGTCCTAACCCAACCCGATAACTACAAAGAAAACAAAACGAAAACGATGAATAAGCCCTCAGACCCTAGTTAAAATATATAATTTTTTAGAGGGTAACATGGTAAATTTACTGTGTTTTCAAAAAGGAAAGACAAAATCACCTTGTATCACAATTATAATTTTTTTTTTATTTGAAGACCATCTCGATCATTGCACTATACAGTTAAAAAGGAGAAAGACATCCTAGACCCTAATCAAAATGATAAGAGGTTAATTGATCCTTGTGTAATTACAATTCCACCCCCGTATGCTATATAATTGAGGTTTTTAGAATAACAAAATAGTAATTATACTATTCTCGTTCAGTGCACTGAGTTTGTGTGCAGAATGATTTCTCCACCTCTTTTATTTATTTATTTAAACTAGGATTGGGCTACTTATTTCCCCGTGTAATAAGGATTGGTAGTTAATGCCATGTGATTTTCTTGCTTAGGACTAAAGGTTTGTTTCTCATTGTGTTTGTAACTATGTTTAATTAAATTTTGAATTTTTTTTTACTAAAATTGAATGCGGTTTGTATTATTTGGATCGTTTTGATGTGCTGATGTCAAAAATAATTTTTTAAAAGTAAAAAAATATCATTGGCATGTATTTCGGCACGAAAAACTATTTGAAAAGCAACCGCAACTACACTACCAAACACGCTCTAACTCATGGATAATTATTTTTCCTTATTTGCAGGACAGGAATGAGTTATAAAAATTAGAATTGAAATAGATTTGTTGATTATAATTATTATTTGACCTACCTTGATACATGATCTCAATAAAATGTTTTTTTTCAAATATCTCAACAAGTAATCTTTCTTATTTCTTGTAATTTATTTTACAAACTATTTATATATTTATATTTTATCTTGTATGCAATTTTCTTTCTTAAATCTATTGTTTTCTTTACGATTCATGTATTCATTTATCTTTATTTTTGCATTTACATGCTAGATATAAATATGCTTGACGTAAACTCATGTAGTTCCATGCGAGCTGATAAATAGTTTTTTAATTGACAAATTAATTTAACCGTTCTATTAATTTTATCATATGATCATTTTGCATGACACTTAATTAAAAAAAATTTTAATGAATCAATTCAGTGAATACTAGAGTAAACACTATATATATTTTTTTGAATTGTAACAATAATTAAATGATTATTGATTCATTTGAGCATAATTGTTTAAAATTTAATGAAATGTTATGATACATGATTGATAAAAGGAAATCATTGACCATGGGCCATAAATCATTGACCATGGCCTATGGGTGTTTTTCGAATAAATTAATTGATAATACGGTAATAATTATTTTTTGATTTAAAAATATATTTAAAAAAAATTAAATTTATTTTTAACATTAATATATTTAAATAATATAAAAACACCAAAACAAATTTTTGAAGCAAATAAAAATATATAAAAAAAAAACGTTTTTTTTGTGAAACACAAAAGGCAAGAAAGTTCTAATTCACGTGCAGTTTATATTCTGAATGCATAGGTTAACGGAGGACAAGAAGCTGCCAACCCTTCTGTTGTCGGTGCTGTAAGAACTCAAGAGTCTCTTTTGGATAAATAATCACTATCATAATATTAGGTCTTGGAGGAATGCTTAACTGGAAATCTAAGCAGGAACGGGGCCGTATCATATGGTCAAACCTCCGTGGAAGGTGCCGACGCGTACAGATAGTAAACCGTGAGGTGAGGGTGATACTAGTGAGCTAGGCAAGTGAGAGTTGTTGGCATGTCACATGGCCACATCGCTATCTCACGTGGCACCTTCCAGCAAAGCTCCTTCCCACCATTTTTGTCTGGGTTGTCCCTTTCTGCTAATTCAAGGTTGATTCATCAACAAGCATCCGATCTCTACTTTAAATATCTTATTTGAGTCAGCAACAACTTTTAATCAGAGAGTTTAGCCGATAATCATTATGCTTAATAAATGCTGGTGGCAATTATCCTTTCCTCTGTGAACAGACATAAAGATCCCACAGAAATGAACAAACCCTGCTAATCAACAGCTGATCATTTTGCAGGTAAAATGACCATCGTGCACCCGGTCCCATGGGATGGGAAAAGAGTTATGGGTATTTTCAAGTAAAGTGAGGGGCGATTAAAGCTATATTTTATTTTATATATGTTTTTAAAACTGTTTAGTTAATTAATGCTGTTTTTGTTTTTTAAAAAATAATTATCAGGAAATTATTTTTTAAACTTTCTTATTTTTGTTAGTCATTAAAAATGTTGGTCAACGAAAAACACTTTCCGGTTAACGAAAAATATTTTTCAGTCAAAGAAAAATTTGGCTAGGTTTTTAACGAAAAACAATTTCTGAAAGTTGTGAAAAATTTAGAAATATCATATTATTTGCTGATTATATCAAATTTGATCTCAAACTTTTGATTGCTATATATATATAAATGGATGAAATTGAAAAACAAATATTCAAAACAATATACATATATATATATATGTATATTGTTTTGAATATTTGTTTTTCAATTTCATCCCTTAAAATTTCATTTTTATATTAATTTTGGTCCTCGTTTTTATAATTGTTATTTGCTTTTTTCTTATTATTTTTTAATTGAAATTTTTTATCTATCAAATTTGATCTTCATTCTTTTGATTGTTATTTATTTTATTTAAAATAATTTATGAAATGTTAATTATTATTATTTTAATTTCTTCATCTTTCAATTTTTTTTATTTTTTAGATTTGATCTCTATTATTTTGATTATTATTTATTTTATTTGAGATAATTTATGAAATTATATTTTTTTTCAATTTCATTCTCATCCAACTTTTTAATTTGTAAGATTTGTTCTTTATTATTTTAATAAACTTGAAAAAAATAAAATATTAATAAGTTATTTTGCAGCTTATTTTTCATGACATAACAAAACACTGGAAAGTGTTTTCCAACTTATTTTTCATTACACTATCAAACACAGGAAAATAATTCATTTTTCTGGAATTCACTTTTTAAAAAGAAATTACTTTCCAACAAACAAACAGGGCCTAATACTGCTTAAAGTTTTTTATGGATATTGTTTAAAACTTTCTTTTGAAATCTAGAAAATTACAATTTATAATTTATTTTAATTTATATTTTCAAACTATAATAAAAAAATTACTACAATATTAAATACACACCAAATCACACACTAAATCACGGGCAAGATGAATGGAGATAGGAAAAAAAATGGAGTGTGAAATCACATAATTGAAGTGATTGATAAAATGATGGAGTGTGAAATCAATTTCTCAAAGCAAGAAAAATGGAGATACGAAGAAAAAATGGGTGAGGAAATACATAGGGCAAAAGGATTTTTATTTTTAAGCGTGTTTGGAAGTGTTGTTATTTTTTAAAATGTTTTTTACTTGAAAATATATTAAAATATTTTTAAAAAAATTATTTTTGATATCAACGCATCAAAATGATCTAAAAATATTAAAAAAATATTAATTTGAAATCAAAGAAAAAATTAATTTAATTTAAAAAAAAACACTTTTAAAATACAAAAATAAATAATGTCTCCATCCTCTTGTTTGGATGAGGGTGGTGAATGAAGGAAAATAAAATATGAACGAAAACAATTATCAATATAATTAAAATAATTGGTGTGGAAACACTTTGCATGTTAACAGTGAATCATCTCTTCTTCTTCTTTTTCTTTCTTTTCCATCCTCCCTTCCTCTTTTTTTTTTTGTTGGATTGGTCCTTCAAACTTTTTGATATCACCTCAAATCTTTTATTTTCCATTTACGTCTTTTTTTATTTGATGCTTCAAACTTTTTCATATGCATAGGCTCTTTTGCTTTGCATTTAAAAATTGTAATTTGGTATTACAAAATTAACCCTTGATTAACCATAACACAATATAAATAATTATAAACATGTTGGTTGAGATGAATGGGATAACTAAAAAAATAAAAACGCAACATTGAGTAAAGACACAATCCATTTTATATCGGCTATATTTTTTTTGTTATTTTTTTATTTAAAATTAAATTATTTCATATTAAATTGACTTGATATTACGTTTAAATTTTTTTTAACTACATGCAAGGCTCTTGCATCGTTAATAATAGATTTAAATGTTGAGTTAATATTCAATTTAGTAAAATAAAATTTAATTCTATTAATTCAAACCAATTAAAACTTTAAAAACCTAATTTAAAACTCAAACAAATATTTATAATTTTTTATAGCATCTTTGTCTTAGTTTTCTAGCTCACTATAATTAACAAATTTATCATAATTTATTAAAAGATATAACTCTTAATTTATTTTATTATATATTTTTTAGTTTATAGTTAAAATTTTTAAATATCATAAAAAAACATTAGCAACACTCACGTTTTTTTTTTGACGCCGAGGAAAAAAAACACCTCTATCATGTAGTGTAACACGTGGAATCAGACTAATTTAAATAACGAGGAGTGAAAGAAAATAATTGTCAATAAAGTTAAAATCACATTTATAAATGATAAAATTATTATTTTGTTAGGTGTTACTTCCACGTTATCTACGAAACTGGAGAGAAAAGTTTACGTGGGCCATTGCAGAATTATTTCCCCCCACGCTCTCTTTTATATTCCCCAACAACAGAAAATATCTTGAAAATTGCATTTCCCCCCTCCTCATTTTCTTTCCCTCCACTTTCCTCCTTTTCCGGACACTCGTCTTTTTTTTTATTATTAATATAAATACTCGAGCTAATTTAAATGTATTTCGATTAATTTTATAAGTCTTGAAAAATATTCTTGACTATTAATTTGTTGAGAGGGAAAAAAAACACATAATCCAATAATAGAGAAGACAACGGTTATCTATAGATTAGATTCTTTATATTTATATATTTTCCATTATTTATAAGATAAAAAACTTAAATATTTATATAATATTCATTGAGTTTCAGGCATCAACATGGAAATTCATTGCCTTATTTATTAAAAAAAAAAATAGCAGTGTATATATTTAAGTTGTATATAAAATGTAAAAGGTTACCATTTAAAAGCACACCATAAACACATTACCTTTAAAAAACAAAAATTGTTAAACTTGCATCCAATGGTTTTTTTTATCTTTTCAATTTTTTATTTTTGTGACAAACAATCTTACAGGGGTGACTTTGTCTTTTGCTCAAAATGAATCTTATCAAAACAAAGAAAATTTGTTACTGTGTGCAACATACCGTTAGTTACTGAGTGGATGGTACATGTGACATCGTTCACTTTCAACCGTTGCTTTTCAAGGTGGTGTTGGAAGCGCCTCGCTATCCTTTTTATTTTGGTGCCAGGCATGTACATGGCGGTGTGGTGCACGAGCTCCAATTAAAATATAAAGATGTTTCTGTTTTTAATTTGTTTTTTATCTTCTTAATTATTTTTTAATATTTTTCATTGATTGTTTTATTTTATTTCACTCTTCATCATTTAATTTTTATATTAAATTTGATATTTATTATTCTCATTGCTATTTTTTATCATTTTTTAATTAATTTTTTTAATCTTATCCCACAACATTTGATTTTAAATTATTTTTATATAAAAGTTAACCCATATTTTTTTAATTGTTATCTACTTGTTTTTGATCATTTTATTGTATTTTTTTTAACTTCATCCCTCAATATTTTGATGATTTAAATTTTTGTTTTGTTATTTTTTAGGATTTGCTTTTTATTGTGTTAGTCCAGAGTTCAAGACCTGAGTTATGGATTTTAAAGGTTAACATATATTAATTTTGTTTTTTTATTATTTTTTATTTTTTTAAATTTTATTATTCAAGATTTAATATATAGAGAATTAGCCTTGTCCCAATTATATGATCAACTTCATAATTTTATTTAGTATACTTGTTATAAAATAACTCTGATATTATAATCAGATTATAAATTTAATATGCTAACTTGAATGTGGTGAAGTTGGGTTTTTCTATTATCTTTTACATAGATAATTTTTTTATCATTGTATTTTTTTGTTTATATTATTTAAATTAATAAAATTTATTAAACATAATTAAGTGAATAACTCAAGTCTTCCTCGC
>Ga0325402_1002865_pt1 | contig 15342 bp, 10 predicted proteins | sample PopdelMetagenome_22_FD_207212 | JGI IMG/M metagenome (GOLD analysis project Ga0325402, IMG submission 207212) | Populus deltoides microbial communities from Bellville, Georgia, United States - Xylem-PdKOR-R3 | ecosystem: Host-associated > Plants > Phyllosphere > Stem > Wood/Secondary xylem... | reverse complement strand
AATTATAAAGCAAACCAAACACCAAGCAGCTTACCTTAGGTAGGGCGTACTAGGGGTGCTAATACCTTCCCTTTACGCAACCAGTCCCTTGCCTTAGAATCTCTGAAAGACCAGTTAGGGTTCCTAGTGACCAAAATACTAGGTGGCGACTCCTATACAAAAAACAAAAAAAAACCCCGAAATAAATCGAGGATCGCCGCGACACCACGCTCCACCGCGAGGGGCGACAGGGAGAACATTCAATCAAATTGAACATAAACTGCGGACAGTTATGTTTTCTTGATTAATCAACTTATCTAGTTATTAAGGCTGCCATTGAATTAAATTACTAGTGTGGACATTGTGGTTGTTTGATGGTTAGGGTTAGTTACACAGCGGATCCGTTAACTAGCCAATGTTAAGAAGAGATAAATATTCAGAATATAAATTGATGTTTCGTTTCCATGATCAGTTCTGATTTCTGTAGGTGGATGGGTGCTTGCGACCAAGGTTTGTTCTCTTGATAGTTTTCTGATTTTATTAAATTTCGTTTGATAGTTTTCTATTTTCTTTTGCTTTAGCCTAGATAACGTCCAAACCCCCCCCAAATTGCATATCATCTGGCATAAAAATCTGACTTGAACCTTCCTCGTGGGATTGACCCCTTGCTTGCTCTATACTATCTTTGTGTGTTGTGTTTGAAGCTAGGGTAATTAATTTGTGCAACCGCAACATTGCAACACTAATCAAGCGCATATAACCTGGTTTGATAGATGTTGGTCTTGCAGTTTGTTTGACATGATAAATGAGTGATAATCCACTTTTATCCAAGCAAGAAAACACTAATATAAGGCAATCCCCTTTTCTACACAGCCTTTCTAGGAAGATATTTGAAACCTTTCGAAAAGATTAAACAGAAGGTTACCTTTGGTAAAAAGTCCGACCTAAAGTCAAACCACATTTTAGAAACCGATAAAACCCTCAATATGAATTGCTTAAAAGAGTTTTTGATGCGTATGTTGAAAGTTTCAGTTGTCATAAACAAAGCTAAGACTTTTAAAGACTTTTTTTTTTAGATTTTGATGCTGAAACAGAACCAAAAAGCCCTTAATTTGAGAAAAGAGAAATTAAAGCATTGATAAGAGCATGATAACAAGCAATGACAGACCATGCATTTTTAGAAAAAAAGGGTCACTAAAAAAGGGTCGGAGATTTCTTCTTTGAGATGTGATGGGTAAGAACGGCGGCATGAGAGACAGATTTTAACATATGATTCCAAACACAGGAACAAGCTTATGCCAAGTAAGAGTTCTACGAAATGGAAGGGACCTATGTTTCAAAACCAGGTAAGGATGCATACATGGCATCTAACCTCAAAGCATTGCACATACATTTTTGATTTGTTACAGGAAAATCCTCAATGAAATCTAGCAAGATTGAGGACAAAGAGAGAATCATTGAGCTGATAATAATAAAGAATCATGGTTGTGACACTAGAATGGGAAGAAGATGAGATGAACCCTACTGTTAGGAAAATCACAAAGAAATGAGAAGATCAACCTTGTCATCATGAGAAGTCTTCAGGTCAACCCTGCAATCAGGAACCACCAAATTTTCCAACCTTGTCATCGAGAAAAATCTAGTTAATTTCAGTCATCAGGAAGGACGAATGTCAAACCTACAATTAGGAAGGACAAATGTCAGTCCTGCAAAATCATAAAAATCAAGAAAGAAAGAAAGCATCAAGTGAAAAGTTTGATCAAACCTTATCATCAAGAAGAAAAATGAGAAGAACCTTACCATTAGGAAATTCTCAAAACAAAAGAGAAAGTTCAAACCCTGCCATCAGGAAGAACACACAGATTTTGGTTCTGGTTAAAGGGGATCGCCAAATGGGATCTCAGGTTAGCCCAACCACACAAATTTTGGTTCTAGTTAAAGGGGATCGCCGGATGGGATCTCAGGTTAGTCCAGCCACGCAGATTTTGGTTCTGGTTATAGGGGATTGCCGGATGGGATCTCAGGTTAGTCTAACCACGAGATTTTGGTTCTGGTTAAAAGGGATCGCCACATGGGATCTCAGGTTAGCCCAACCACACACAGGATATTGGTTCTGGTTAAAGGGATCGCCGGACGGGATCTCAGGTTAGCCCAACCACACACAGGATATTGGTTCTGGTTAAAGGGATCACCGGACGGGATCTCAGGTTAACCCAACCACGTAGATTTTGGTTCTGGTTAAAGAGGATCACCAAATAGGATCTCCAGTTAGCCCAACCACATGGATATTGGATCTTGTTAAAGGGGATCAACGGATGGGATCTCAGGTTAACCCAACCATGCAGATTTTGGTTCTGGTTAAAGTGGATCATCGGATGGGATCTCAGGTTAGCCCAACCACACAAAGGATTTTAGCTTCGGTTAAAACAAAATTAAAAAAGAAAAAGAAAAGGGGCACCAAGATCGGGTTCTCAAGATAATCAAGTTTGGATCATTAGTTCCTAGTTAAAGGGAGATTGCGGTAAAGATAGAATTTCAGATCAGCCGAGTTATGAGAAGATCAAGATTAAAAGTTTAGGTTTGTTTATCTTTACAAAACTTATTACACAAAGTCTTTGCTCCGTAAGTATTGTAAAGAGGGGGCATCTGTTGTTACCTATTTTTGGGTTCCTGCAATATATATATACACACAAAAAAATATACATATTAAAAAAATATATATGTGTTCGGAAGGAATCCAAAAAATAATAGGAGTGAGAAAAGGATGCTAGAACGCCCATAAAATGGCTAGAAATTGGTTGAGGAGGTTCAAAAATACAAGAATTAAAATTTGACAGTATATTTTTAATTGGTAAAGGCCTTGTTGACAAGGAAAATTCAATTTTTGGGGAAAACAAGTCCAAAATCAGATATTTATGGACTCAATTAAATTTTATTTAAGTTTTAATTGAATTTATCGAGGGTTTGATTGCAAGAAAATTTGATTTTTTAAGTCAATTTAGGCTTTTATTGGAAGAAATTAAAGTTCTAGGGTCCAGTTATAATTTTGAAGAGTTGATTTGCTCAAATCAGGGGCTTAATTGCATAATTATTAAAGTTTGATGGCCAATTTGGGACTTAATTAAAAGAATCCAAAGCCAAGGACCAAACTGGAAAAGGCGCTAAAATCAAGGGATCTAATAACAATTTTTCAGGGGGCTTGATTACAATATTGCATAAACATCCAAGGACCAAATCGGAAATATCATTTAAAGTTGCAAAACGGTGTCGTTTCACTCAACACTGTTGATTGTCTTCTTCAGAAGACATTACGTGCAACTAGCCGAGAAACGTTTGCAGCAGCGATGGCGTTGATTTGCTTCAATCAAGGGGGCATGTTTCACGGCTGATATCTCTTGCCACCATGATGCACGTCAGCCGTTACTCCATCCCTGTAACAATAAAGGAAAACGCATGCATCCTCTAGCTATAAAAGCCAGAGGATGTACTGCACCCAGGGGAAAAAAAAGAACGAGACAAAAGCAAGAGGAAGAGAAGAACGAGAGAGGAAAGAAAAAAAAGAGAGGGATAAGAGAACGTTTGGAAGAGAAAACAAAGGGAGGAAGAGCATAAGAAACTAAAAAAGCAGCAAGTGAATAAAGCAGAGAGAGGAGAATAGAGGAGAGCAGACAGGAAAAGAAAGAAAAAGAGAAAGAGAGAGAGGGGAAAGCGAACAAAAAAAAAAAGGAATACACAGCAACCCGAAGCAAAGAACACATATAGCAGAAGAAGTCAGCCTCACCATCGTCTTCATCTCTCCAGCACCAGGTATGTTCACTTCTGATAGATCCCAATTATAAAGTGTAATGGGCTAATAAATTTGTTCTCTCTCCGGGTGAGAAAAGTACCACAAGTTGAATGCAAATTTTTCTCTCCTTAATAATGAAAGCCTTATCCAAACAAACAAACAAAATGAATTAAAAGGAAAAACTAACCGTAAGCAAATATACTCTGCCCACGTAACACAAAAAGTTAACAAAGTAAAACAGAACAATCATAACATAAATAAAATAACATAAACTTGCAATGATGGAAGACCATTTCCTGTTGCACATCTGCTTGTTAATCTCCACGACCCTAGTCCATCATTTTCCCACGTTGCATGCATGCATGCATGCCATGATCCCACGCCCTTTGCTCATCCCAAATATTTGGGATTTGGCTTAAGGCTCCTCTCAGATCGTCGTGGTCTAACATTACCCTCCTCATTAAGTGGACTCTTGTCCACAAGGTCCACTGAAGGAAATCGCTCCAGTAAAGATTGATAGGGCTCCCAGGTGGCATCCTTAACCAGGAGATGCTTCCACTATACCAAAGAGTCTTCTTCAAATTTATTACCCCGTTTGACCTAACGAGTATCCAGAATCTAATGAGGTTTGAGGATAACCACCCTATCATCAGTAACGGGTGGCAGTTCTTTTGAAGGCATAACAAAGTCACCCACGTACTTTTTTAAGAGCGAGACATAAAAGACAGGATGAATGCAAGTACCATCTGGCAGCTGAAGTTTGTATGCTATAGCTCCAATTTTTTATATCACTGGATTTGGACCATAAAAGCGACTGGTGGGCGGGTTTGAAAGTGTTCTATTGTCTGTAGGGGTGTAGCTTAAGAAACACCAAATCCCCCACCTCGAAAGAAATATCCTAATGTTTTTGATCTACAAGTTGTTTCATGCGATTAATGGAACTCTCCAGATTGCATTTGAGTTGACGCAACAGCTCATCATGAGCTTCTGGACTGAGGCCGACTTCCTAAACTGAAGAACATCTATTATGGTAAATGGGAATGGCAGGAGGCCATACAGGGCTTGAAAAGGGGTCATCCCAGTGGATGCATGATAAGTGGTATTGTACCAGAGCTCAGCCCATGGAAGGTAGGTGCTCCACCGGCGTGACCACTGATGAACCATACTCCTGAGATACTTCTCAATGCAGTGATTAACCACTTCTATTTGTCCATCCGTTTGCGGATGGTAGGTGGAACTGAGTTGTAGTTTGGTGCCAAACATGTGAAAAAACTCTTGCTAGAATTTGCTGATAAATATGGGGTCCCGAACCATGCAATTTAATGACACCTTCTACAAACCATTCTGCCATGATTTTAGCAGTAAAAGGATGAGTTAAGGAGATAAAATGAGTAGACTTACTCAAACGATCAACAACAACTAAGATGGTGTCTTTGTCTTGAGATGTTGGAAGGCCTTCAATGAAATCTAAAGTGATGTCATCCTAGACTTGACATGGAATTGGTAACGGCTGCAGGAGGCCTGCTGGAGACAATGTTTCAGATTTCACCCGCTGGCAAGTATCACATTTTTTGACATATTCCTGCACCGCCTGATACATCTTAGGCCAGTAAAATTGTTGAGCTAATTTATTGAATGTGCGTAAGACCCCAAAGTGTCCTCCAATCTTTGTATCATGCATTTCATAAAGTAACTATGATCACAGTGTTGCTTGAGAAGGAACGACTACTCTGCCTTTAAAGAACAGCAACCCATTACGCCATGCATACGGTCCAGCTGGTTGAGTATTGGCCAGGCAAGTTAGAGATTGAATGTAAGAGTCGCCGGCATACGCCTTCTAAATTTCATCCTATATGGTCACTGTCGGCGTGTGCAAATGGTGAAGAATTGGACTATCAGATCTACGTAAAAGGGCGTCTGCTGCAGAATTTTCTTGGTCTGGGCGGTAAATAATCTCATAATCATAACCCAGAAGCTTGATCACCCACTTCTGTTGTTCAGGTGTAGCTACACGTTGTTGTAGGAAATATTTCAAACTGCAGTGGCAGTGAGAATGAAGAATTGTTTTCCCAGGAGATAAGGACACCATAACCGTATGGCCTCCACAATAGCAAGCATCTCCTTGGTGTAAGTAGACCAGGATTGTTTTGTAACCCCAAGCCTCGACTAATGAATGTTATCGGATTGCCCTGCTGAGATAAAATGGCACCAATGTCGTCCCCAGATGCATCGATTTCAATGGTGAAAGAGTCATCGAAATTAGGCATAGCTAATATAGGCATAGTTGTCATCGCCTGTTTGAGTGCTAGAAAGGCTGTGTTGTCTTCTTCATTCCAGCCAAATTTTCCCTTCTTGAATAGATTGGTCAGGGGTCTTGCTATGATGTCATAGTTCTGAATGAATTTTCTGTAATATCATGTTAGACCTAAAAAACCACGTAGCTCAGAAATAGTAGTGGGAGGTGGCCATGCAAACATGGCTGCAATTTTACTGTTATCAACCTTCACTCCTGGTGACCAAACACGCACTTGCTTGCTTTGGCAAAGAATTGGTGTTGTCGCAAAGTGTCCAATGTTTGTTTAACATGCAACAGATATACATTCCAAGTAGGACTATAGACTAAAATATCATCAAAAAAGACAAAAATAAACTTTTGAAGGTAAGGCCGAAATATTGAGTTCATGATGGCTTGGAATGTCAAGGGTGCGTTACACAGGCCAAAAGGCATTACTAGATATTCGTAATGGTCGTTATGAGTGCAAAAAGCAGTTTTGTTAACATCAGAAGGATTGACTCTTACTTGATAATAGCCGACTCTCAAATCTAATTTGGTGAAGTAAGCTGCACCATATAATTCTTCTAACATATTACCCACTGTCAGAATGGGAAAACGATCTTTGACAGTAGCAACATTGATTGAATGGTAATCTATAGAAAATCACCACCTGCCATCTTTCTTCTTTACCAGTAACACCGGCGACGAGAATGGACTGGTGCTAGGGCGGATGAGTCTTGAATCTAGCATTTCCTGAACCTGTTTCTCAATTTCAGTTTTTTGAAAGTGAACATACCTGTACGGACATACATTAATAGGCTCAGTACCCTCTTTTAGCATAATACAATGATCCACCTCACGTGCAGGTGGTAATCTCGATGGCTCTTGAAACACGTCTGCATATTCCTTTAATAAACAGTGCATATTCTGGTTGTCATCTTTAATTGGTAATTTAAGTGGTGCGGTTCCCCTGGTTAATTGGAAACACACACCAAAGAGTGTATGTCCACGACAAAACTCCTTTGCTATTTTTGTTGGTGAAGCTGCCTGAATGGTTTGCACATCCACCCCTTGCACCCTAAGGTCTTGATTTTCCTAAATAAAATCCATGGTCAATTGTTAAGGGGAGGCTAACCAATGGTGGCAATAGATTCGCAGGACATTTAGGGACGAAGGACACGTGCTTTCATGGTCTATAATTGGAACCATTCGGTTGGGTTAGCCCTCGCAAATCATGGGAATTCTAGCTTCGCTGTTTTAGCGGAGATGATTTGTTGACCTCCATCGTTGCCTGGATGGTTGCCATGGTTGATAGTTTCATGATTGGGGATCAACACAGTTGAAAGTCGATTGAGCTTTTCCTTCATTTGCAGCAGTCCTTCTTGAGTTACACCAAGTTCAGACTCCAAATGCTCAATTCGCTCTTTGTTCATTCCCATTGAAATACCTCGCTCTGATACCAATGATAGATCCTAATTACAAAGTGTAATGGGCTAATAAAATTTGTTTTCTCTTCGGGTGAGAAAAGTACTGCAAGTTGAATGCAAATTTTTCTCTCCTTAATAATGAAAGCATTGGCTGCTTAAATAAGCAAGCCTTATCCAAACAAACAAACAAACCGAATTACAAGGAAAAACTAACCGTAAGCAAATATACTCTGCCCACGTAACATAGAAAGTTAACAAAGTAAAACATAACAATCATAACAGAAATAAAATAACGTAAACTTGCAATGATGGAAGACCATTTCCTACTGCACATTTGCTTGTTAATCTCCACGACCCTAGTCCATCCTTTTCCCACCTTGCATACATGCATGCATGTTCCCACGTCCTCTGTCATGCATGCCATGATCCCACCTCCTCTGCTCATCCCAAATATTTGGGATTTGGCTTAAGGCTCCTCTCATATTGTCGTGGTCTAACAACTTCCTTCCACAGTCCCTGTAGCGTTGCCTGCGTCTTGAGTTATTTGCAAGAAGAAGGATGAACAATGCGAAGGTAATTTAATTACCTTCGCATTGTTCATGCACATGTAAAATTTTACGCGCGCATGGCCTAATTGGGTCACTGGCTTGGGCCAATGACCAAGCTGGGCTTGCTGGGTCTAGCCCAACCACATGGGCCGAGCTGGGCCCAGAAAAATTCTTCAAAAAATGTGTGATTTTCTGAAAATTTTTTACTGCATTTTGATCAATATTGGTTTGTATTTTTATACTGTAAAGATACAAATCTAGTATTAAAATACCTGGTTTTCATCAAAACATTAAAAAAACAAAAAAAAAGTTTTGTTTTCATGCATACGGCCAAGTCTCTCAAAAACAAAATTCATATTGTATTTTCATACAACAAAGAAAATTTCAAAAATATGTATCAGCATGCATTTTGGCTTTAATAACCAGTTTATTAAAGCCATGAGAACTAGGCCAATATTTCAAAAATTCAAAAAAAATTATATTGTTTTCTTTTAGTATCTGGGGTTACAACCTTATACGTAAGACATATTCCGGATATTAAATTCTTTTGTTAACGTTAGAACGGTTAGGTTTTACCCAATAAGATAAGGATCTTTTTACCGAAGAGGACTTTTCTTAAACCATAGACGGACCAACAACTAGAAAACACGACAAGACCTTAGATTTTATCGGACAATAAAGCAATGCAGCTTACTTTACGCAACCAATCCTCGAACTCGATCTCTGAGACTAGTTAGAGTTCTTAGTGACAAAAATACTAGGTGGCGACTCCCATTTCATTTTTCCACTAATAAAAGACAAGAATTCCTTATCTCCCCACAGTTGCCACATTAGATAATACAATTAAGAGAGTGGATGTTTTCATAGCGACGTCGCACACGTGAGACACTTATAATATGATTTATTATTCTTTTAATAATGCTTAAAAAATATTTATAACATATTTTACTCGTATGTTTTTATTTCCATACTTATTTCCTCTTCTCTCTCCCTCTCTATGATTTATTATTTTTTGAATGCTTTAACAATTTAATATAAGTATTCCCTAGATTTCCGAATATAGAAAAATATATTTCAAATTGAACATCTTTTATATCCTTAAAAAGAAAAACATAATCGACTAAAAATAAAATCCTAATATACCGAATATCCTAATATCCTTAAATAGAAAAACATAATCGACTAAAAATAAAATCCTAATATACCGAATATCCTAAGAAGTCTCTTTTCTATTTAAATTAAAAAAAATAGGAAATCTTATCAATTAAATAAAAATAATTTAGTCTAAAATAATGAAATTTCCATCACCACAATCATGATTTCCAAAACATTAAACCTTGGAGAGAAATTTTGAATCTTTTGTTTAGGCTTCCTTAATTGCCTTGGCTTGAGCCATAAAACAAATTAAGAGCAATTTCGAAATTTCCCAGTTTAAATTTTTTAAATTTCTTAATTTCTTAAATATTTTCAAAATTTCAATGATTGATTTTTTTTTATATTTTGAATTATTTCTAAATTTTAAATTTTCTAATGTACTGTATAAAAGTGAGGAAATCTCTTTCATATCGACCACTTGTAGAGTTAATTCAAACACAGTGAGCATTTCTAAATTTTTTATGGCCAGCGATTGAATTTGGTAGGGATGTAATTGAATTAATTATTAAAATCAAAATTGCAATTGAGGACTTGATTGAACAAATCACGAATTAAGGACTGATTTAGAAGTTGACATGTTTTGGCGCCATTTTCATTTACATGAAACAACGTGTTTTGTCTAAAATGACATTGTTTCATGTTCTAAATAAAGAAAGAAACAAAATAGTGTCGTTTTAAGCGGCATTGTTCTTCTTCTTCTTCCCTTGGACGTGTAATAGGGGAAGAAGCTTTTTGTTTCTTTCTGCCTCTCTCTCTCTCTCTCTCTCCCTCTTCCCACTTACCCAAGCACTGTTAAAACCCAAAACCTAATGCAACTCATGCCCCCTCATGATGAAAAACCAAGGGATGATGAGAAACCAGGGGAGTCGTGCCTTGCAAGCGGCTTCCCATTGGCCACCTTGCCCGGTGTCGGGGTAGAGTAGGGTGGCCTCGCTCCTCATACTCCATGATGGGACAGGGGAAGGTCGACCTGCTTCCCTTTGCCCCTATAAATACCACCCGAAAGGAATGCTAGAGAAGAGGAAGAAAAGGGAGAGGGAATAGAAAAAACAGATGAAAGAGAGAGAGACTGCGAGGGTTAAGAAAAGAGAGAGACTCAAACAGAGAGAACTAGGGAAGAAAAGGCACAAAACAGACCAAGAAAAAATAAAAAAAACAGAGACACAGGAGAAGAGAAAGAATAGAAAAGGAAAGTACACAGAGACGAAGAGAAGGAATCACCGGTCGACGCTCTCTGTGCACAACTGCCTCATTCACCAGAAGAACCACCCAATGCCACCGTCTGTAGCCCGCAACACAGCTACCTTGAGCCACCATCAACAACAACAAAAATACAAGAAATAGAGAAGAAGAGGAAGAGGAAGAAAACCAAGGGAGAACCATAAGAGAGAAGAGGAAGAGCCACCGCAGCGACCACCTTCATTCTGCCACCAGCACCGCCACCACAACCACCAAAGCGAGGTCAGCTCCTCTCCTGCTTCATCTTCACATTCTTTTTTGGGCGCCCTCCACTGTTCTGTAAGTGAATAGTGGCGAGATGCTCCACTGTTCACTAGGCTAGACAACATCAGCCTTTACCAAAATGATTAGGCCGGGTCCGACAAAAAAAGAAGAAAAGAAAAAAAACATTTTGTAAGCCGTAGCAGCCAACACCTTTGGGCCGATTTTTGGCCCAGCCAGGATGGGCTCCGCCCAACATAATTGGGCCAAGGCCATCCTAATATATTAATATAATATTATATTATATTAACTGTGAAGATACAAATGTGGTATTAAAATACTCAATTTTCTCCTAAATGTTATAAAAAATTATAAAACAAAAAAAAGTGTTTTTGTTTTCATGCATAACGGCCAAGTTTCTCAAAACTTATAAAAACATTTCATATCATATTTTCATACAACAAAAATTCAAAAAATATGTATAGTATCATTTTTTGCTTTAATAACCAGTTGTTAAAGTCATAAGAGCTAGATCAATATTTTAAAAAACACCAAAAAAATATTTTGTTTTCTTTTAATATCTGGGATTATGAATTTATACATAAAATATAATCTCGATATTAAAAAGGTAGTTCTTTTATATAGGCATTAGAACGAGCCTGAACATGTTGTTGCAATTGGTCTTTGAAGGAACAAAGTAGGTGATGTAATAACTTAATTTTGGATTCTCCAAAATTTTCTTGAATGTTATTTTATTTTTATTTTTATTTATAAAAATCCAAAAAAAATCAAGAAAAAACTTAAAATTCAAAAATATATTTCTCTCAGGTTAACCATTCTTTTCCACAAAAAAAACTCAAAAGGTCAATACGAGTTAAATTGTGTCGACCAGGGTGAAAAATAAGCTTCGTGTTGTTTCGAGTCAAAACCGAGTCCGTAGGGTCAATACAGGGCAAACCATTTCGACTGGGGTAAAAAATAAATTTCAGGCCATTTCTAGTCAAAATCGAGTCCATATGGTCAAGACGAGTCAAACCATGTCGGTCGGGATAAAAAAATGAGTTTTAGGCCATTTTAGGTCAAAACCAGTATTTTGAGTCAAAACTCGGCCCATCGGGTTGATACCGGTCAAAAAAATATTTTTTCGGTGTTTGAAATTAATTTTTTAGTAACTAAAATTTATTTTTAGCGGTTAAAACAAGCTATTTTTAATACTGATTTGAGTTTTTAGTTTTACCCGTATGTATATTTATTATTATATAATAAAACAAAATTATTAATGCAAAAGGTTTTTTTTTTATCAATAGAGTAGTTGGTTGCATGTGAAATTTTTATTTAGAACAACTCCTTGTTTCTCGCCGTGTTTCTTGGATATAAATACCGTTTCTCCTTGTCATTGGCTATAAAATGCATCAAAAGCTTTGCAAAAAAAAAAAAAGGAATAGAAGAAAAAATGGATAAGAGAACAAGTGAATTCGAATAGTAACACTATTTATATTTTTTTAATTTATCTTCTCGCGAATAAGATATTGTTTTTTTTTAATAATTCAAAAAATACTAAAAATATCATAATCATTAGATCTATAGTATTTAGTTCTGAGCTAGATCTGATACAATAAGGCTTACCACACTGGATTAAAACCAAATCTATCTCAATCCTTGAACACATTTGTCTTTGATCCTATCTTGCCACATCACCGGGTGCATCAAGCATATCATGCAGCATATCACACCGAAGTAAATATCTGTCAATCAGGACCATTAGATCAACATTTAGATCAAGTCAACCGTAGCTAAAGGATCAATTAATAAGCAATCAATCGGTCCACAAGCTTCAGGTGCATCAGCTTACCATGCTCGTGTACGCACTATAGCAAATCGCAGAGATTCTTTCTGTCCTCAAGCCAGTGATTCCCTCTCTCCTAAGATATCCCACCTTCGACCACATTAAGTCATCATACCGCAACATAAAGACTTCATTGCTTTAGCTCGCCGAAAAACGGTCGCAACATCTTCAGCCACCTAAAGCGTCAAACCATCGATTCTCTCTCATCAACCATCAACGACCATCAAAAACACCATCATCATAATTCTCTCCCCTAGATCTACCAGAAGCTATCCTTTTTGGCCTAGAATCTCGTCGAAGAATTTCACTCCTCCAATAGTGGCCGCACATGAGCTAAACGCGCCACCAGGGGTATTCTTGTAATTTCCTAAAAAATTCACGGGTATTGCAAGCGTTTTCCAATATAGTGGTACTTAGGTAATTATAGGGCCCTCTAGGGGTATTTTATTTACTTTTTATACAAGTATTTTTAAAATTTTCTTTGTATTTTGTAAAATACCTGAAATAAATATAAAGAAAAATAACGATGTGAGTCCAACACCCATTTTATCTTGTCATCATGTGGGGGTCTAAAGAACAATTCTTAAATATAGGTTATGCCATTTTTTAGCAATACCAACATAATCTTCCTTTTTAGGAATGAACGTTATTCGTCGACACATCTTTTTTTTTTAAATGACCGATGTCAAAAAGTTTAAAACAAATATGGATTATGTCCATTATTTCTTTTTGCAATTTGGACATAATTCTCCTTTTTATGGTTAAACATCAATATTTTAGACAAGTTTTCTATTTTAGGGACTGATGTCATTTTTTACATGTCTCTTATTTTTAGGCACCAACGTTAACCATCTTTATAAATAAATTGCAAATAAGCTCAAAATATTATAGCATTTGAACGAAAACAAAAAAAAAAAACACAAGTAAGGGTAACCTTTCTCTTGAAAGGATGGTTTAATGGTAGTGTCTACCTTCTCTTAATCATTACTAACCCAGTACCTGAATCTTTGAGACCAGTGTTTAATTTAGGATTTCTAGTTCCCTCAAATTATTAGATGGTCACTCCAATAAAATCTTCATTGCCCCTAATTAATCTTTTTGTTAATAAAAAAAAGTGGAGTCACCGCGCGACGTCGTGTATCGACGACATGTGAGGTTCTAAAATATAATTTATATTAATTTTTAACATACCCTTTGGGCTTAAAACTTGTATAGACCCACATTATCTTGTGCTTAATTTTTTTCATATAAATGGGGATGGTGAGATTGAAACTCTTGACCGCTTGGTCATCAAGACTCTAATACTATATTAAAAAACCAATTCAACCCAAATGTTTTCAAGATATGATTTATATTATTCTCTAACAAAAAGAATTTCTTATATTTTATATAACTAATGAAAAGTTGAAGAGTCAAAATATAGCTTTTAGTACATTAAAAATTTTAGAGTGGAGGAGATATAGGCTAATTGGATTTTGGACTTAAGCCATAAGTTCTTGCTCGACTCAACTTGGGCACTAACTCGAGTCAAGATCTCTATTTTGGACTTGGACTTGGACTTGAATTTATTATAAAATAACTTTTTAGCTCATAAAAAATTATTTTATGTCGGTCCACGAATAAATAGTCTAAACAATAGCTATGTTTTTTTAAAACAATTTTCAAATGGAAAACATATTAAAAAAAAAATTATAAAGTTTTATTTATTTATTCTTACAGCTTGTAATTAAGGAAAAACAACTTTAGATTTGTTTTGGTTTTGAAAATCAGTATAAAAAGGTTATATGAGAGGTTAAAAAGGACAAATCATTTGAGGAGAATTCTAGCCTCCTCTTTCAAGTTCGTATTTATTTTCATGTTAATTGAATTGTTTTAACATAGTATCAAAGGTGGTTTTATGGAACGAGGTTTAATCTCAAACACAATTTTCAAAAAAAAATTTAGTGATAATTTGCTTCCGCTTCTGTAATTTTTTTTTTGAGAATTCTAGTCTCATCAATTGTTTTGGTATTTTGTCTTCTGTAATCTGGTAATTGCGTTCAGTTTCTGTGATTTGTGTTGTGTTTTGGAGTAATCATCTAATTTTGAGAAGATATTTGAAGAGTATCTGTGATATTTGTTCAGTTTGTGCAATTTGGTACTTTGTCTTTTGCTGATTCTGCATTCTGGTTCTCCTTGTTTGTTAATTATGGTTACCGAAAGAGATGATTCGCTTCAGTCTGTGAGTGTGAGGCTGGAAGGAAAGAATTTGTAACAACCCTAATTTTACTATTAGTTTATCCATTAATCTTTCCCCTATAAAGGGTAGATGAAGCAAAAAAAAAATTTACTTCTCACACGTCACCCGCGTGGTGTTGTTTGGCGATTTTTCATTCTGTTCGTTGATTTGTGGGAGTCACCACCTAGTATTTCATTGAGGGTTACTAGGAAACCCGGATGTACTGGTCTTGTCAAAGATTCACGGGTAAGGGAGTGGTTGTGGTTAGGGAAGGTATTAGCACCCCCAACGCACCCTACTTGAGGTAAGCTGCTTCGTGGTTTTGATGTGTTAAAGAAGTTTTAAAAATTTTATCTTTTCATCGGATATTAGGAATACAACTTACATATAAGTTCATAATTCTTTACCGTGAGGAAATAAAAATATTAATTTCTTCTTTTATCTTTGCAGTTTTATCATAAAATAAAAAAAACATCTATAAAACAAATACAACACACACATTCACTTTTACTATATTTTTTCCTTTTTCTTTTTTATTCTTTTTTTTTTACATCCACACTACAAATTATAAAAATTCAAAAAAACTAAACAAAAATTACATTAAACAATTTAAAATTTACAAAATAGCCCCTAAAAAATCCAGGAATTGCAGAGGAAGACTTCTAGT
>Ga0325402_1002860_pt1 | contig 15354 bp, 8 predicted proteins | sample PopdelMetagenome_22_FD_207212 | JGI IMG/M metagenome (GOLD analysis project Ga0325402, IMG submission 207212) | Populus deltoides microbial communities from Bellville, Georgia, United States - Xylem-PdKOR-R3 | ecosystem: Host-associated > Plants > Phyllosphere > Stem > Wood/Secondary xylem... | reverse complement strand
TTTCTTTTTGAGAGTCTTGGTGAAGAACGGAAGGGTAAATGCTTTGTAACATCTTTTCTTTCTCTTGTAATGCTTTAATAATCGTTTTCTTTTTCTTTTTTACATTTTGTTTCTGAAACATTTTTTTTTATCTTTTTGTTTAATGCTTTTGTATGATGAGTGCTGGGCTTATGTATGTTAATGAAAATGAAGGAGGTCATATATATGGAGTTTATTTTCTGTTTAAGTCATATTTTCCTGCCAATATTTTAATTGTATTAAGTGGGGAACGTACCACCTCAGAAGACCCTAGTTTACTTATTCTGTGCAGGTGTTGACCAAGAAAACCGGTATTGAAAATTGATCACGGAAACTATATTGGTTTTATTTGACTAGTTTTTTCGAAGATATAATGAAAATCAACTGTTGACTAAAAATAATTAAATTAAGAGATTAATTACAAATACATGTGGAACTCAAATCAATTCATAATTTTGCGTGAGTTTAGGGACTAAAACTAATCAAGTCAGGGGTCTATTTGAAAAAAAAAATGAAAGTCTAATGGTTGATAGGGTAAAATTGCATAACTTGGAAGCCAAAAAAGCAAAATGAAATCAAATTAAAGGACTTAAATCAAGGTTTTCAGGGGTGCAATTGCTAGAATTGAGAAGTTTCAGGGTTAAATGAGGATTCATATGCTTAAATTGGAAGGACAGGGATTTAATTGGAATTTTCCTAAAATCTTATTTAAAAACCCTAATTTTTAGGTTTTAAATGAACGACGCGTCCCTTAGACTTTAATGAATAAATGAGTAACACACCATCTGATCCACTTATCATCTCCTTCAGCCAAGAAGGCTGATCGAGTTGCCATTTTGAAACGAATGAATTTAGCATCTCTGACTACTTTACAGGTTCCAACCACCACCACTCACCTTAGAAACATCTCCTTTACAAGGATCCTCTATCCTCATCACATGTTTGTACCTCATTCAGCTCAATGCACTCGACAACATCTTGTCATTGATCAGCCACCTTTGCAATGGCAAATTTAAGCTGATCGAGAGCTTACTTTCTAATAAATGAATGTGGAGTTTTAGACCTTTAAATCTAGTATGATTTGTTTCTAATGATAAATCTACATACCCTCTACAAGGTTTAGGTAAATAAATATACATTTATGGCTTAATCTACACAATGATCTTAACAAAGTATCAAGCCCAATCATCTATGATTGAAGAAAAACTCACCATGACAGAAAAGACTCCCAAGCTATTGTCCCATGTGTGATTTTGATTTACAAAAGTGCAAAGGAGGACTAGACACCACCTATTTTGGCAAAGAAGGTTTTGGAAGAGAAATAATAAGAATCTTCCCTAACAACCTCTTAGAAAAAACCACTATAGTTTTGAGATTTCTAATATTTTATTTTTGATCAAAATGTAAGTATGTATTAAGATCAAGCAACCATGCTGGAAGACCAGCGAGTACAAAATATACAGGAATTAAACATATACAAAATATACAGGAAGCAATAAGGGAACAGGCTCCCAAATAAACAGAAATAACCAAGGGGAACATGCTCCCAAAGACAAGCCATGCAAGGCCTAACAACCCAGAGAAAGGGAGCGGTTAAAGGAGAAACCAAACAAGATTGCTGGTGTCAAAGTTAACCAACTAGCGTCTCAAGATTTCTAATATTAGTTTGCTTATAAAAGGGCATATGATCTTGAGCAGAGGGGGAGGTGGATTTTTTAAGAAGAAATTACAGAGAGAAAAGGGAGGAAACATAGAATGATTAAGAGGAAAAACCCTAGAGTTGATTAAGAGAGAAGCTACAATAATTATGTGCTCAGTTGAGAAAGAAGGAAGGTAAAAAAGTCAATGTCAATCCTAGATTGAAAATAACTATAATCTAGATGAAAAAAACAAATAATCTAGAGAAGGAATCAATATTCCCTTTACAAGGTATACCTTTAAACTTTGATAAGGGGTGTAGCTCAATGGTCACACCCACTCTCCCTCTTTCAATGCTTTATTGAATTATTGTTTGATTGTTGGTTAATACATTATGCTTTGGTTATTAATATTTTTGATAACTATGGTGATTAAGTGCATTTGTTCATATTTAAACTAATATACATATATGTGTTCAAGTTTGGATTCGAGGCATACATTGTTGTTTTAAGGTTGTAATTTGATGTTATTAATAATGTTTAAATGGCAGTCCAACATGTTTTAATACTTTGTTTAGTAAGCAAATCTGTTTACTAATAAGGATCTACCTTAAATCCCTAAGATAATGATCTCTTATTGAGGATGACATTTCTTAAACCTTAGATAGACTAACAAATAGAAACATGATTTAAAAGAAAACAATAAATCAATAATATAGCTTACCATAGGTGGGGTGCATTATGGGTGATGCGTCTTTCCCATGCATAATTAGTCTCATTACCTAGACTTTTATAGACCAGTAGATTTTCTATTAACCATAATATTAGGTATCGGCTCATCAACTTTTCAAATCATGATTTCATGATTAATCCCAACACATCCAAAACACCCTTGATCTAGGAGGAAGATCTGTCATTTGACATCGCGCATGTCATGACAGGATGACGACTCTATTTGGGACATCTTTGGTTGAACTAAACTTTGTTGATTATTTATTTGTTATATGCCATTTATTTATTGGTTTAAGTGATTTAATTTTAGCATGTATTTTTTTTTACATATTATCCATGCACAAGTACATCAAATATGATTTATTCTTTCATGTGTTTTAATTTTGAGAGTATAAACTCGATTATATGTTAGGTGAGGGATTATTGGTCTGCCATATAACTTAGTTGGGGTTCAGATTCGTGAAACACCCAACTATGATTTGAGTGTTTACTTTGTAATGACAATCATGTTATACCCCAACCATTTCTTATAAACCCTTATACTGCCTTCATGAGAGGTAGTCACTATAGGAAGATCAGAGACCCTTTTCGAGACCATGTAATAAACATACCCCTTATGTAATGATTATAACCTACCTTTATAATGTTTGACTCCCTAATAATTCATTTTGTATTAAGGAAAACCTGATAAAAAATCCTAAACTCTGCAGGATTTTTCTGAGCTAAGACCATGACTTCCATAACCTTTTTTGAATATGAGCAAAAATCTGAGATAATACAATCAACTAAAGAGAATTTCCCAAGGGCCAAGGCTAAAGAATTACCGCACATAACTAAAGTACAATGTTCTATAAATAGTATGGAGAAACTTGTGTCAATTATGGGTTATATGGGTGAGACTCTTTTTGAAAGGATACATGGAATGATTGCTCTTCTAATGAAGATTCTGGTATAAATTTCAATAGTCAAAGCCTTGTTGCATTTCTAGGACCTAAATTACATATGTTTCACCTTTAGAGACATTGACATGGCCCCTATTATTAAGGAGTACGCTCAGATTTTGAATTTCCTTAAGGTTTATTTTAGACAAAGAATTGGAGACACAACTGATGCAGTTGCTAAATTACTACACTTAGAGAAAATTGGTTGATGTAGAATAATTGATGAAAGTTTTTAAGTAGAAGCGTATTGAAGCTAGGTTAAAGACAAATAAAGATAAAGGGAAGTTAAAAGATAAAAGATACCAAACAATTTTCTTTGCCATCTCTGGGTTAGTGTTGTTTCTATCAGAAGCTGCTGAGATTATTAGTGTTGAAGTCGCTAATGCTTTTATTGAATATGAGTGAACAAAGAGCAACCCCATTACAACTATCATAGTTGAGACTACTCTGTCATTGAACCATTATAGGTTACATGAAAGGGGTGCAATGTAATGTTTTTTTTTCCTTTGCTGTTTATATGGGTGATAAGCCATTTAGAAACTCCGAGAGATGTTTTCAATATTTTTTAGTAGTTCAACATGAGATCTTTAAAGCTTGTTGCAAGTAAAGATTGAATTAGCTTAGATGAAAGAGTATGGGTAGAAAAATATCAGGTTATCCCTTATAGTAATTTCATATGGAAAGCCTATAGGGTAGGAAACTCCTTTTATGTCATTAATTGCGGAGATAAAACATGAGTCTTGTTGATTGGACTATCTAGTTATATTAATTATCCACCTTCATTGGTTATTAGATAGTTTGGGGGAATTAAACATGTACCAAGAACCCAGGTTTTAGCTAAATATACTAGGTTGTTCAAGGATTTTGATTCTCTAGCCAAATTAAAAGTTATCAAACAAGATTAGAGCCAACTTGTATTGGTTCACAAAAGTGAAGAAAAGTCTAATTCCTAATTAGTCCTAATTATTCAGTTTGGAAAAATGGTGGGTTATCTAGAGAATTTGATAGCTTTGAAGTATAAAGCCCAATAACAATTGATAAATCTAGACCATCTGTCATCGAAGAACCTAAAAGAAAAAGAATTAGCAATGAAGAGGAGTTGTAAGATGAATTGGATAAACTTAGAATTGAGCTAAGTCATAACAAGAGTCAATAGAAGTTTTTAGAAAATGAACTTGTTGACGAGGACATGATAGAGGTCCTTTTGAGCTAATAGCTAAGAAAAAGGCATGAAAAGATAGTTTTGTCAATGAATGACAAAATATAGACAAGAAATCTGAGGAGATTGCACAAGAGATCTAAGAGCATTTGAAAAAAAAAAAAGGTGATCAAGTACGATGATTTGGTGAACAAAATGTGATGATGGAAAAAAAACTAGTTACTCTAAAAAGGGTTTTCGAGGGCAAAACAAATGCTAACAAAGAAATGATTGCTTCTTTAAAAAAGGAAAGAGATAGTGTTAGAAAGAGGTTGAAAGCTGAGAAAGAAAATAATAGGTTAGTTAATCTTAACATTGAAGAAGAGAAGATTAAGAGCTCAGTATATGGATCAAGCTGATGATGAAAGAGAAATTAAAAAAAAAACAGATGAATCAGACATGAAGGACTACCAAGATAGAACAAATACCCTAATAAAACGAGTCACCATGGTTTAATATGAGCTTGAAATACAAGAAGAGGAATTAAAAAGGTTGAGAGGGAAATATCTAGAGGTCGAGGAAGAGCTAAGTTAACTGCATAAATCTTTTCTCTGAATAAATCTCTCAATCTGAGTTAAAGAATGGCAAGAATGCATCAACATATTTGATATCCAAATGAACAGAAAGATAACTGAACATGATATTGAGCAAGAAAAACTGTAAAGGGCATCAACATATTTGATATCCATATTTGACATGTTAATTGATAGAGTGGCTCGAAAGGCAAATAAACTGCGAGTATAGGCCTCTCTAATCAATAATAGTGTTAACAGATACCAGGAATACTTTAATGATGTTTCAGCCTTAGTTCAAAATGTAGCCAATATGGGTATTGCTTTTGATGATGAATAGAGATGTATAGGAATCTTATCTCTCCACATGTTAAAAACAAAGATGTATAGGAATCTTACTTTTTGGTATTGTACTCTCTAACATGTATGGGATTTAACCGAGATGAAGTTTTGGAAAAAGATCTCTTCAGATTCATCAGACTATGGATTTTACTCGTATTAAAAAAATAGGTCATGCATTAGCTTTTTAAACAGGCTAATTTATTTCTTTATGTGTATATATACTTTTATTTGTATTCATATATGAGCATACATGTATACATACTTTGGGGTTTTAAATGTTATTTGTGCATATATAGGTTGAAATATAGGTCCTTGCAAAATTCAAACCCATAGAATCTATAACACTAGACTTTGACGAAGAAACATGAAAGATAAGGAATGTGCTCGTCATAATGCCCATTTTCAAGGGTAGTTGGATTCCTTGAAACTTATCATGGCTTGCATTACCAGTCCACTCGAGCAAACACTTAAAAATATCTCTTGTAAATGCCCATCTTATCGTCCTGTGACCTTTGCCCACGCTTAAGCTATAATCCAACTGCAATATGGTATTCTTGCAACTGACCATACCTGCGTCAGCCCCAACAACTATAGATGCATCTGTTAATGAGTCTCACAAGATAAAATACTCCGAGGATGTCAAGTATGATAAGATAAAAACGTTAAAGGTAAGGGTGAGGGTCATTGAAGATATTTTAGGATCTACTTGACAAACTCTCAGGATTTTATAGAGGAGATGTCTTAGAGTAATAGAGTTTATAGAGCATATGACAAGGAGTAGTCAATTGTATTAGAGAACTATTTTTATCTATTTCCTTATTTTTTGAATGAATCTAATATTGAATATTTTCTTCTTAAAATGTAGGTGTTAGTAATTTAGGCTATTTTCACATTGTAGGATGAAGAGAGGTTGAATATCACCTTTCCAAAATATATGGATAATGCATTAAAATATATCCCACATCTTCGAATGACTAAAAAAAATTCAAGTTTTATTCTCATAATAGATGGATTAACATGTTTTTCTAGGTCAATGTTATCAATCAATCTGCATTATAAATACTCCCCTGTGATTGAATTCAAACACTGATCATGGAAAAATCATATAAAAAATCCCCCTTTAAAAGATCACAAATTGAGAATATCTCTTGAATAATATCAAAAAATTTAACAACTCTTGTCACCTATTATCTAAGTTTTAACATGCATATTTATATGCTCATTCATTCATTGACAAGTAGTAAAACATAGCTCGTCCTCGAAAGGTTAAACTTCCTTCGATCACTTTCAACATTAGAATTAGAACAAGAATGAAGAACAAAGAAAGTACACAACATATTTTCATGGCTTTTAGAATGCTAGATATACCATCAGGTTTTCACCCTCACCTAGTAGGTAGTACACAGCTAGAAGCCACAGTTAATGTTGAGTTTCCAAAAATGTCACTTTATACTCAATTCCTAAAAGCTTTATATAGTCTATTAATGTTACCATAAAATCAACAAGTAATATTGACCTTTTACTCCAAATCCAACTAGAGAAGATGGTTTAAATCAAAAGTATAAGGAAGAAAAAAAGCCAAGAAATTCTCTTCCATCAAAGAACACCTAAGAGCATTTGAAGGAATAAATGATTCCACAAAGGCTTTAGAAATGCATCTAGTACAAGATGTAGTTATCTCGTGGAGGTTTAAAGTACTTGAATTCACCAAGTATATCAATGTTGGATATTCCAAAACCCACATGAGGATCTATTATAGTAAAATAACAAGATTAATTAAGGATGATAAATTATTCATTCATTTTTTCTATGAAATTTTAAGTGGTGTAACACTTTCCTAGTATATGAGCCTAGATGGAAGTAAGAATAAACATTAGAAGGATCTAATATATCCATTCATACATCAGTATAATTTCAAAAATGATGTGGCCCTTGACCAAATAAGCTTACAACTAATGGAGAAGAAGGCCAAGGAATCAATAAAAAAAAATATGATCAGCATTGACAAGAAACTGTATCTCAGATCCAACCTACTTTTCTAAAAAAGAATCGGTCACTCTTTTCATCAACACTTTTGAGAGCTCGTTCTATAAGTACCTGTTAGGAAACAAGTCTCAAGTTTTGTGGACATTGTATTTATGGCTTAACAAGTGGAGTAGGCCATCAAGGCTAGAAGATAAAAGGAAGAAATTGAATAATTAGACAAAAGAATGATATGCAAGTGCAACAAGTTGATGATTACTCCTATTAGTCAAATAATTATGGAGATAATTGAAATACATCTTTTTTCCCATAATTATCTCAAAATAAAACAAATAATTCTATCTAGCCATTGTATTTGCCATCATGTCCCACACATTATCCATCATATCATATGCCATTAAAAATACAAACCACAACCATGGTTAGCATATTCTCTTAAAACCCATAATTCCTATAATACCAAAACATTTAACCTTTTTATTGTAACCACAACCCTGCTGCTAAAATTCTTGACCTTACTATAATAATTAATCATGTAATCAAAACATAAATAGATACCAAGAGCAATTACCACCCATTTTCATGCCTTTAAAATAGTTACACCAATACATGATCAAGCAAGGAAAAATTTCTCTAATGCCTTATAGTCTAATACAACCACCTTACCTATACTAGTACAAGCCAAAGGAGAAATGTGATTACCATTTAGAAGCGATAATCCATAGTATTAAGACTTGTAATGCATTCTTGAAATGAGTTGGTCTACTTATTAAACAATGGTGGATAACTTTTAAAGCAAACTCAAATTCACTTAATATAAAAACCAACCCCTTCCAAATCATATGGACCAAAATAATAAGAGTGTGTATATATATATATATATATATATATATATTAATATTTGAAGATACAATGATCAATCAAGACAAAACAATTATGAACATACCAATGACCACTTTGTTTTATATATTGAACATCATCAACTATGCTAACAACTCAAAAGCAATACAACATGCATTGCATATAGAATATTTCTGCATATTTCACCATTGTATGGGCATGATATCGATGCTTGTGAAGATTTCCATCCAGAGGTTAAGACCTTGATAATGATCGATGTATTCATGTTTGAAAATGGTAAAGAAGTATAATAAATTAATATGGTAATTACTGAGAAGATTGAGTATGCTTCTTATCATACCAATCTTGTAAAGATAAACCATCTAAGTTGATTTTAAAGAAGACAATGTCTCATAATTATGATAATTATCAAGCACTCCCCCATGATTATATATATCATTTCCATATAGACCAGACCTTATGATCATACAAACTTCTATGACTAAAATGAAAGAAGTGGATTGCTTAACTTGAAATGGATGATGATACACCCTAAGAGAGCTTGAAAAGCAAAAAAAAAAAAAAAAGGAATAAGATTGAATGTTCAACTGATAGAACTTAAGATGAAGAAACTGGTGGATGAGAATAAGGCTACCAAGCTCCTCAAGATGATAAAGCATGGTAAATATAGTATGGTTGGTTAGTTAAGAAGAACCCAACCATAATCTCATTGCTTTCACTAATCTTGAGCTCAAAACCACACCATAAGCATTATAAAATATCTTAAATGAAACCCATGTTCCTCGAGACATTACTTTCAAATCCATAAAGCATTTGGAAAGCAAGATTGAGACCACCAATTACTTGTACTTTAAAGAAAATGAGTTGGGTCCGAAAGGTACTGGGCATAACAAGGCATTGTATATCACAATCAAGTGCAAGAACTATATGATTGCCAAAGTCTTTATTGATAATGACTCATTTCTAAATCTCCTTTAAAGTGTAGTTTTGAAAGGTTACTGATGGATGCATATACGAACTAATAAGATGATGTCTTAGGCTTATGATGGGACACAAAGGCAAGTTATTAGTGATATTGATATTGTTTGGAAATCAAGCCACAATAATTCCAAGTCGTTTTGCAGGTTACGAGAAAGGATACTGCTAACTCTTATCTTTGAGAATGGGTTATGAAAAAGGATGATCTATATAAAGTTAAAGAACACCGATCAATGTTTTGTCTTCGGTTTCAAACCTAATCAAAAGGACAACTAGAGGATGACAGAGTTAAAAAGAGAAAAGAGAATGGCTTGGATTGGAGGAAGCAAGGCTAATGATGAGAAAATGGATATTCCTCACATCCATAAGACCTTTCTTCACAATGCATACATCATCAATCCATTAGAAAAACATATAAGTTTGAATAAGTTGTTTCAAGATATGATAATGGGTATTCTTTTAGATGATGATGCTAAGAATATGGTGAAACTTCTCATACCTACCTTAATGAATGCCGAGATTCTAATTCTTCCACAGCTAACCATCAACACATTAAGCAAAGATATAGATATAGCCCAACTTATTTAGAAATGTCATGAAGTGAACGAACTCAACAATTGGTTCACCAAAGAAATCCATATTGTTTTTAAATAATTATCATTTGCTTTATTTTTGCATTCATCTTATGATGTTGGAAATAAAATTTTACTTGTTGACGTAAATAATTTATTCATTTAATATTAATAAAAGATCATGCAATTCATTTATTTGCACATATTATTTGCTTTTTTTACCATCTTTTTATTTATAAGATTATTTTATAGGAATATCTAAAATGACCATTATGTAAAAATAAAGAGTTACTATTTTGAAAAGGTTTGGCCTAATTTTGATGAAAATTTACAATGGATGAGGAAGAGAGGGGTTAGCAAGACATGCATGGATTTTACAAATTAATTGAATAAAATGAGTGGCTTATAAAACAAAATCAAGAAGAGTTGGGGTTAGTAAATATAGACATTGAGGATAATGAAAAATAACTAAAGTTTGGGACATTGATCATTAAAGAAGAAAGAAGCAACTTTATAACTTTGGTAAAAGAATATATAAATTTATGTCCATGGTTTTATATGGATGTACCAGGGTTAGACACTAATATCGGCACACAAATTACCATTAATTCCAAATTACAAGCCAATGAAGCAGAAATTAAAAAGAATGGTACCATATATTATGATCAAAGTAAAGGAAGATGTATGCAAGCAGTGGGACGCAAGATTATTAGAAGTGGTTGAATACCATCAGTGGGTATCAAATATTTTAACAATTCTAAAATAAAGATGAGAAGTTCAAAATGTGTGTAGATTTCAAATATATGAATAGAGTGAGCCCTAATGATGATTTTTTGTTACCTCATTATGATATACTTATGGACAAGACTGCCAAGAATTCCATATAATTATTCATGGATGAATTTCCAAGGTATAACCAAATTCAAATGGTGGAGAAAGACAACGAGAAGACCACTTTCATCACATTATGGAGAACCTTTTATTACAAAGTTATGCCTTTCGTGTTGAAGAATGTAAGGGCAACATATTAGTGAGTAGTGATGACTTTATTCCATAACATGATTAACAAAGAGATCAAAGTATATGTAGATGACATGGTCTACAAGTTAAGAAAGCAAGAATATTATGTCCAAATATTGAGAAAAGCTTTTTGAGAGGTTAAGGAAGTATAGGCTCAAGTTGAATCTATCAAAGTGTACATTTGGGGTGAAGACAAGAAAATTATTAGGGTTTATGGTGAGCCATATAGGTATTAAAATTGATCCCAACAAAGTTAAAGCAATATAGGATATGTTATATCCTAGGATAGAAAAGAAAGTACGAAGCTTTCTAGGGTATTTGAACTACAAAACTCAGTTCATCTCACAATTATCATTGACTTATAAGTTGATCTTCTGATTGTTTTGAAAGAATAATTCAAAGATGAAGACTATCAATGAGCATTTGAAAAGATAAGACAATATCTATAAAATCCATTTTTTCCCACCAATACCAGGAAAACCGTTAATCATGTATCTGACTAGAAAAAAATTGTTATAAGATGTCTTTTGGGTCAACATGATGAATATAGAAGGAAAGCATAAGAAATTTAATACTTGATCAAGAAGTTTGCTTATTGTAAATCTCAATACACTTTCATTGGAAATATTTGTTATGGCTGAAGATAGAGTGCATAAAACATTTAAGCAATACATGCTCTATTACACAATTTGGTTGATATCCAAAATGGATCTAATCAAGTATATCTTTGAAAACACAATTTATCCAAAAAATTGCTGGTAGAATTTGATATAGTTTACATGACTAGAAATCAGTGAATAAGAGTGCTATAATGAATCATTTAGCAGATAATACAATTGATGACCATTATAATGTAAATTCTTGAATAAAGGGATCATCATGATTAAAATAGAGAAGATTCAGATGAAGATACTTTGACGGGTTAATAAACATTTATGGTAATAGTGTGGGTGTTATATTTATTTCACCAATAGATGGTTAGTACCTAGTGGCGATTAGATTATAGTTTGAATGCACTAATAACCTAGCAAAGTATAAAGGCATTTATCCACAAGCTTAAGGCTATTTTGGAAATGAAGTTAGAAAAGCTTAACGTATATGGTGATTCTCTATTGATAATCTGCTAGGTGGAATGAGAGTAATAAATAAAAGACGAGAAAATAAAGGTGTACTAGGAATATCTCATCTGAGTAGAGCAAAGAATCAGTTTATCGATGCACTTATCATATTAGCATGATTGATCCATATAGTTACGATGAAAAGGTGTAACTTGTATCCATCAAGATAAAAAATCATTCTGCTTGCTATTGTTCAGTTGATGAGGAAGTAGAAGGGAAACCTTAATACTATAAAATAAAATAGTTTATTATAAGTCGAGAATGTATGTCCAATATAAATAAGATTGACATAAAGACTCTATGAATATTAGTAATGGACTACTTTATAAATGAAGAGATACTATACAAAAGAGGATTCAATGAGATTTTATTGATATGCTTAAATGATAAAGAAATAAAGAAGGCTAATATAAATGTGTTTATGCTACACATGCCAATGTGCACATGATGATATGATAAATGCAAATGAGTGGATTCGACAATAATTGAGAAAGATTGCAATATAGGAATTAGATGTGATTAGCCTAATAAATCCAAAGGCAGGTAATGGACATAGAATTATCTTTGTGGCAATCAATTATTTCATAAAATAGATTGAAACAACTTACTACACCTATGTTATTTATAAACTAGTCTAAAGATTTATTGAGAAAGACATTATTTGCTGATATTATTTGTCATAAGTGATAGTGATTGAAACACTTAGAATTTTAATAGGAAGATGATTCAGGATTTATGCCAATAGTGGAAGATCAAACATCTTAATTCATCGTCTTATCATCCTAAAATGAATGGAGCAATTTAAATGACGAACAATAATATAAAGAAAATTATGCATAAGATGGTCATCACCTATAAAAGTTGGCATGTAATGCTTTCTTATGCATTGCATGGTTATTGAACTGTAGTGAAAACATCTATAAGACCAAATCTTTTCTCTAGTATACAGAATGAAGGTGGTGCTCTTTAAAGTAAAGATACCTTCTCTAAGGATACTAAAAGAAATAGAGTTAGAAGAGTGAGAATAGTCTATTATTTAGTATAAATAGTTGAACTTGATTAATGAGAACAAGTTACAGTAATTTATCATGGATATTTATATCAAAAGGGAATAGTTACAACCTACAACAAGAACATATGTCCATTAGAATTTTATAAAAAAAAAAGATATTGTCTATCCTTAATGAAAATTAAAGTAAATGGGAACTTAACTATGGTGGCTTATATTTAGTCCAGAAGGTATTTGCAAGAGGAGCTCTTATCTTATCAGTGATAGATAGGAAATAATTGTCAAAGCCCGTAAATTTAGATGTTATGAAGAACTATTATGCTTGAGATTATACTTTTCTCATCCAATGCAAATACAAAAGTTAAAATTTGGCCAAATGTTATATAAAATGTTTATTTTTATCATGTTCTTTTATTTTTTTAATACAACTATTACTTTGACTTTTCACTTTAGATTTCTAAAATGCTCATGTTTATTGATCCACTACATAACCAATGTTGACATTAATTGTATAAACTTGATAAAAAAATTTTTTGAAAAAAAAAGATGAATTTTATTTCTCGGCTAAAAAGAAGACAATTACGATTGAAGCATCGAAAGATCACATGGAATAAAGGCAACTAAATTATAAAAAGTAAACTTTGAGGTGATACTAGGTAGATAGGGTTCTACAACATATATTTCTAAATAAAATGATAGAATTAGAAATAAGAAATATGAGAACCTAAAGCAGAATAGAGTTTAGAATTATATAACCTCATCAAAAACCAAAATTGAGTGAATTGGAAAGCCTAGTATCATGACAGTCAAAAGCTAGATGATACGAGAAAGTTTGTATATTTCATGGACAACTATATTTACTATGATGATAGTCGCTTTGCAATAAGACTACTTATTTAATCATTTAAATTGATGGTAGTCACCTCCTAACGAGACTATTTATTTTATTATTGGATCATAAGAGCAGTCACCTCTCAATGAGGTTATGGTTGTTTATTTGATATGAGGGTAATCGTCTCTTGATGATACTATGTTTTGTTTTATCTGCTTTAATAATGGTCACCTTCCAATGAGATTATTTAATTATTAGGGTAGTTTTCTTCTAATGAGACTATTTATTTGATGATTTGATTATGAGGGTAGTCGCCTCTTGATGAGGCTATGTGATAAGATTTTTTTTTTAATTTTTAATCATTTTAAGGGTAGTCGCCTCTTGATGAGACTTGTTTTGATTATTTTTTTAATTGTTTTAAGGGTAATCACCTCTCAAAAAAGATATATTTTGGTTTTTTTTAATTGTTTCGAAATTGTTTGCCTCTTAACAAGACAATTTCATTTTGAAAAACATTTCTAATATTATTGTTTTTCTTTACAAATTTACTATAAAAAGTTAAAAGAAAATAGATTTTTCGATAATTTTATGCCATAAATATTGTAAAGGAAAGGATACTATCATAACCTATTTTTGACCATTAAATTTTCTATGTGAAAAATTATAATAATAAAAAAAATAAAAAATATTTTAGGAAGAGAAATAAGAAGAAGAGAATAAGGAACTAAGAAAAGTAGGGACTAAAATAATAATAGGGGAAGAGTATAAAAAAGGGAAAATAAAAATAAATAGAAGAATCAAGCAAAATTTTAAAATTATTGAAAGAAATTCTAGAAATTAAAAATAAAAAATTTAATTAATTAGGAATTCATTGTCAAGAAGGAAGTGATACAATTGTCTAACATAATTTTTTTTTCAGTTTAGCTTTTCCTATTTTGCAGAGGATCCCATACACTGAAAAAAGAAACTATTGCAAAGACTTTTATATATTAAGCTAAGATAAGATTAAGCCATATTTTTTAAATAAGATTAGAGCCTTAAATGGTAATATTACCATTTGCCTTGTGAATTTTATATATTAACTATAATTTTTAAAAATTGCTTACAAATATTTAATGAGAATAAAATTTTTATTTTTTATTATAAATTTCTTATACACTTCTCTCAATTTGTTTTTCATATAGCTACATGTAAATTAAGACCCTTTTCTTAATTGATGCTTGCTTCTAGATCATAACAAATCTTAATCTAAAAAATCATGCTTCATAAACGAACAAATACAAAAATTAAAAAGGGAGTTTTGATTATAAAATAATTTTTTTCCTTCTTAATTCATATAATTGGAATTCCTATTAAATTTATTTTAATTGCTTTAAGTTTTTATTAAAAAAATCAGGTTGCTAAGAAAAAGACATGTTTTTTTTTCAAAAATAATTATGAATAAAAAAATTTAATTAAGAAATAAATTTTTTTGCTAGAATTTAAGTAGTTAGAATTCTTATAAATATATATTTTATTCATTAGAAAATTAAATAAAAATAGATTTGTGAGATGGTGTTGTAGCATCGTGCTAGTACTAAGTGAAGTGTATGGAACATGTT
>Ga0325402_1002857_pt1 | contig 15359 bp, 8 predicted proteins | sample PopdelMetagenome_22_FD_207212 | JGI IMG/M metagenome (GOLD analysis project Ga0325402, IMG submission 207212) | Populus deltoides microbial communities from Bellville, Georgia, United States - Xylem-PdKOR-R3 | ecosystem: Host-associated > Plants > Phyllosphere > Stem > Wood/Secondary xylem... | reverse complement strand
TGAATTTGAAAATTACTCTTAAGAGGCACTCCACAGTTTTTAAATACAAGGGTTTTTTCTTTCTATTTTTTACTTTAAGAAAAAAACATGAACAATATAATTTTCTCCTTTATATACAAGCATTTTTCAACAATGTAATAGATTAATTTATTTCTTATATATATTTAGTGATTACTATTAATATAATTTTTATTATAAATCTAATATAAAGATTTTTTAAGTTAATAATATAAATCTTTAATGATAATTTTTAATTTGAATAAAATAAAATTAATATTCTATAATTAGATATCACAACAAATATAAAATATTAAGATAATAATTATAAATTATGATTTTGCTTTTGCTTTTTTATAAAAACTACTTGTATTCTTGATTTATTTTTTTATTTTAGAAAAATACATTTTTGTTAACAAAAATGAGCATGTTTTTTTTAAATTTTCATTTTCCAAAGAAAACTAAAAAAAAAGTTGTTTTCTATTTGTGATCACATCTTAATCTTTCCAGGCTGCTATTATAGTTGTTAAATCTAATTTAAGTTGGCAGATTGACTAGGATATTAGCATGTTAAACATGGCTTGTTTTTTAGAAACTTTGGTTGCCTCCGTCACATCCAATTCAAAACCAATTGGGCTAATATTTTGTAAAAAAAAAAAATAAATTATTATTTTATTTCGTGATAGAAGTCACCATAACAATTTATCTGATTAAAGTAAAGGTGGACGTATTTTTTAGATTTTATTTTTTACTAAATTTTGTTATTTTTTAAAATAGAAGATCAAAGTTCTTGAATGCGCTGCTGACGTGCTGTTTTCCACCTTGCTACTTGACAGATTGTTGCTGGATGATAGTTAGCCGCGGCCTCCCTGGGTTTTTTCTAACGTAAAAAATATGTTATCACGAAGTAAGTGTTTTTAAAAACACAAATATGTTATCATGATTCTGTAAGATTTTTCCTTTGATTTCTAAGAACCAAACAAACCATCATCTCAACACACGTTGTCCACTAAAAGCTCAGACCTTTACAGAAAATTGAACAGATCTGAATGGAATGGAGGTCCAATTGAATGACACTATCTTCAGAGTGAACTGCAGGTTCCACGAAGGAACGTATGCTGGAAGCAAACGGGGTTGACTATAAGAAACGAAGAGTGGAAGAGTCATTTGCGCTTCGATTCCCTTCATCAAATCTTGTCGCCTTCAATGGCCGCTCCCCTGTCTTGCATATTGATGGAGTGTGCTAAGGCGATTGAAGGTGGTCGCTTGGATGTTGCAGATTCACTTTTGGCAGTAATTCAATCTCTAGCTCCTAAAGAGGAGAGCACATGGAGGAGGAAAGTTGTCAAATACTTTGCTGAGGCTCTTGTCCGGCGAGCCTATGGAATTCGTCCTCCATGTGCTTTACCCTCGCTTCCTGCTCAATTGGATCCAGGGGATTGCATATGTGGACCTTTCTACGATTTTGCTACAATCACAAGTAAACATGCCATTGCTGATGCCTTGAATTCGGGATATAAACGACTCCACATTATTGACTTCTCCATCGTGTTCCATTCTTGGCAGTGGAAGTCCTTAATTGGTGACCTCAAAAGGCAGTATGGTGGCCTACAATCTGTCCTGATAACCAGTATCACACCGAAACTGTCAAAACACACTGACACTGACTATCTCCTTCAAAACCGGGAATGGGCTGAACACACAAATATGCAATTGAGGCAATTGAGATGCAATAGTCCGGATGATATTATCAATTGTATTTCCAAACTCAGAAGGAAAAGGGAGGATGAGATTGTGGTTGTGAATTGGAATTTTATACTCCACAAATTGCTTGCACAAGATGGGGCAATGGAGCAAGTTCTTTCAAAAGTGAAGGATTTGGAAGCGGACATCATGGTAATTGTTGAGCAAGAAGCCAATCTTAACAGCCCAGATCTTTCGGAGCGGCTCGAACAATCATTCCAATACTACTCCCTTTTTTTTGAGTCACTGGAGGAAGATTATGGTAGCGATGTGTTATGGGAGATGTATTTCAGGCGACAGATTGGGAATGTGGTGGCATGTGACGGCGTTGACCGGGTCGAGCGGATTGAGTCATTTGCTCACTGGCAAAATCGCCTCTCTCTGGCTGGGTTCTGTCCAGTTCCCCAAAAGGCAGACGAGTTTATGGAAGATCTTCAACACTATTTAGAAGAGGAAGGTGGTGAAGACTATTTAGAAGCATATGGAATCGAAGAGAAGGAAGGGCATAATATCCTGCTAAGTCGGCACGGTTGTCCGCTGGCTGTAGCCTCATTTTGGAAGGTCACTGATCCACCTCAATTCAGTGGCGGTGAATAATCCAATTCCATCCTTTCCTTTCTCTTCTCTTGTTATACTAATTATCCATCAATAAATTCGTCGTGTGTATTTTCACTTTAGGCTACTGGAAAAACATGTTGACAGGTCTTTACACAATGCAAGATACAGTTGACGACTCAGAAGGGATGGCGAGCTCCTCTGAGTCTGAGGATGATGAAGAAAATGATTCTCTAGTTTGCATAATGGCAGATAGTAACTTATGGTGCACGCAGGTATCGTTTTTTTTCCGAGATTTAACAAATTTCCTAGTTTTATCTTTATGGCATGGGGAGATTGCAACAACTTCAAATTCCTTACACATGAATTAGAAACTTACAATATAATTCTTGCTTTGATAAATGGCAAAAAAACAATCTAAAAGAGTTTGATCCACAGGATATGTTTTTTATTTTTTTATTGATATATTTTTTTTATCTTTGTGCGATTATTGGTGTCGTTGATCTCACAGGCTCTTCAATGAAGCGAATAGCTGCTTCAGCTAAGCTATATGACATATTGGAATATATATGTGATCTACATAGGTTACCACTGGCAGTGACATGGATTTCCTATGGCCAAGATGGTAATACAAATTCAAAGGGAAAACGTATTCTATGTATTGATGATAGCGCTTGCTATGTAAATCATTGGTTAATGGAAGATTTTGTGGGTGAATATGCACGACATCGTCTTGAGGAAGGACAAGGTATTGCCGGAAAAGCACTTCAATCTAATATTCATATCCAGCATGACATTTCCGTGCTTGATCCAGCTGAATTCCCTCATGCGCCTGACATTATTAACTGGCGGATCAGAAACTGTTATGCTGCTTTTGCTATAAGGCTAACAAGTACCCACCCTTGCATGGATGATTACGTATTGGAATTTCTTCTCCCTGAACGCATGGAAGAGACTTCAGAACGAGAACTTTTGATAAATAAGGTCTTGCGTACATTGCAGAGGAAATGTTTAAAGATGTGGGAAGTTAGTGTCAGAGAAGTACATGAGGCGAGCGGCTCTGAAGTTAGATTGGATGATGAAAGAATGCCAAACATCCCACATGAAGATGGTGTTTTAGAAGGAAACGAATTCATGGCAGTGAACCCAACCAGCAATCAAGCAGAAGAAACACGCGAGCCTCTTGAACAGGTGCTCTTCTATACTGAATTCATGTCATTTTTTCTTTTTTAATTTCTTCTTTTAAAATTTAATTTTATATTAATTTTAATCTTTATTTTTATTTATTTTTAATTTTTTAAATTAAAATTTTTTATCTATTATATTTGATTCTCATTTTTATTTTTATTTAATTTTTTTAATTTATAAAATTAATTTCTGATTATTTTAATAAATTTAAAATAAAATAAAATATTAGTAAATTATTTTTTATGACATGACTAAATACTAGAAAATAAATTTTAATTTATTTTTTATGACACTTCTAAATATCTACAAATAATTTACTTTTAAAAATTCATTTTAAAAAAATAATATTCCAGCAAATAAACGAACTTACATTTTCTTTGCTATAAGAAATTCTATCCCGCTCTAATACCTAATGAATTGGATTCCAGGTTAACTCATTTTCATCTTAAAAGCATTAAATTTTTTTTTAATGAGTTTAAAATTAAAAATCAAACTAAATAAAAAAAAATCTACATGTGATTCGCTGCAAGAAATTCTAGCCAGCAGAATTGGGTTCAAGGTTATTTAGACGCAGAAACTCTAAATCATGTGCCTTGTCAGATGGACAGAAAAGACCCTCTGTTTTGGATGGACACCCATCATGTGTCCAATCACAGCCTTCTATGTGGCAGATTTCCTTCAGCGGATTGCGCAAGGGGTGGAATAATTATTGTTCAGTAGATAAATTACATTTGATTATTCGAATATAATTAAATCCATTTTGCCTCCGTTTTGCTCTTATGTTCAACTATTGAAGAAGACACAATCTGCCATTATTATTGACTGGAATTGGCCTTCATGTTGCCAATATCCTACTTCCCTATCTCTTGACAGGACGTCCAAGAACAATCTGCTATGCCTGCACCTGCTCTGAATGGTGAGAATGCATCGCCCAGTGTAGATGGTGGCCTCCAGAGTACTAATAAACGAAGAAAGATATCAACTGTGTGGGACAGGTTCGTTAAGCATCGGGGAGAAAATGGGGAAGTATGGGCCACATGTAAGCATTGTAAGAAGAAGTATAGAGCAGAAAGCAAAAGAGGAACTTCAAATTTGCACAAGCACTTAAAAAATTGTTCGCCAAGCAGGCAGGACGAAGCAGAGCAGCAAATTTTGGTTGAGACAGGTGAATTGAGTACTAGCGTCATCCAAGGGAATTTTGTTATAGATCAAGAAAGAAGTCGTCTAGACAGTCTAGACATTGCGACAATGATGATTAAGCATGGATACCCCTTGACTATGGTTCAACATGAGTTTTTTGTGAAGAATTTTCGGCCAGTGTTTAAACTTTATTCAAAAGACCTAGTTGAAGCTGATGTCCTTGCTATTTGCAGACGAGAGAAGGAGAAACTCATCAATTTTTTTGATAAGCTCTCTTGTCTCTTGAGTTTAACACTTGAATTGTGGTCATCTACTGACAAAATGATGACCTACTGCTGCTTCACCGTGCACTTCATTGACGATGGATGGCAGCTGAAGAAGAAGATTCTTGCTTTCAGGAACTTACGGTACAACTATGACATGGGCACTGTACATGAAGTCTTTAAAAGTGTGCTTACAGAGTGGAGCATCAACAAGAACGTTCGCTTCATATTCCTGGATATAACTCCTCCAAACGATCACATGATTGGAGAATTAAGAAGTAAGGTTTCTGATCAAGCCCCACCTATCCATGGACATCTTTTCTGTGTTCCTAGTTATGCCCACATTCTCAGTCTCCTTGTTCAAGATGGATTTTCTGAGATAAGGAATGTGCTTTATAAGATAAGAGAATGTATAGAGTACGTCAAAGGAAGCTCACTTATAAGGCAGAGGTTCCAGGAGGCAATTACTAATGGGAGTTTGCAGGACAGGGAAATTCCTACTCTAGATGTTACCGCGAGATGGGACACCACCTTTCTTATGCTGGAGAGTTCATTGGAATTCAGAACAGCTTTTAATCACCTAGAGCAATTGGATGATGATTTCAAAGTGAATCCATCTGCGGAAGAATGGAACAAAGCAACAGCCGTATTTGAGTGCTTGAAAGAGTTCTGCAAGTCAACATGCAATTTTCCGACAAGCAGAGATGATTATTTCCTCAGTGTTCGTGATGTTTATAAGAACTTGCAAGGCTGGAAACAGAGCGATTATGTATATGTTCGCGCTATGGCAAATAGAATGAAGGCAAAATTTGACGAGTATTGGGGAGAAGCTAGCTTGGCTTTGGGAATCTCTGCAGTTCTTGACCCAAGCTTTAAATTGGACATTATTGAGTATGGCTACCAGCAGATATACGGCAGTGATGCTGACTTGCACTTATCCAGATTCCGTTACGATCTTACATGTGCATACCATAAGTATGCAGAGGACACCAGCAATCAGGGACCATCTTCTTCTGCCATGGCTGACGTGAGTCGTTGTACATCATCTGATATTAGTTTCAAAGAGTGGCGCAAGGGTAAGTATGGACACAACATGGTGCAATCACAATGGAATGAGCTTGATCAGTATCTACAACTGCCTCCGGAGAACTTGGATAAGGATGGTAACGTATTAGCTTGGTGGCAAGACAATGCTCGAAATTTTCCAATACTGGGAAAAATGGCTCGTGATTTCTTAGCAATTCCAGTATCAACTGTCATTTCCAAGTCATCAGAGGTTATGAAGATGGCATCAGTCCATGACGGTGTTCCTCCTGAGATAGCTGAGGCTTTGATATGTGGAAAGGATTGGTTGGACAGCCCTAACTGGAAGTAAGTTCTCCGTTTCTTTTTGCTCGATTTAAGTGTGATGCTTTTATATCTCATCTGTCTGTTTATTTATTTCTTCTTCTTCTTTTTTCTTCAGCAATTGATCCATGTTTGGATCCTCACTGGTAGTTGCTAGAACTGTGAAATAAGTTTTTCCCAGGTAAACACTGGCCATCTCATTTATTTCCAAGAACAAGATTTGTCTGCAGAGTGAAAAATCAATATGCGCATAATATCTGCAGTCTGCATGAACATTAAAACTAGGCTGGAAAGTGATTCTCAAATGAAAACAAATAGCAAGTATTCAACCACAAAAGCTAATCCAAACAAACCAGGCTGAGCATATCTGATTTGGATGCGATGCTGTAGAAGAATAGTACTGGACAGAAGAACCTGAAGTGACGAAGACTCATTATTTGCTTAATTTTATCATGAATTTCAAAAAAAAAAAAAAAAAAAAAAAAAACCTGATGTCTATTTCAACGTCTTTTGAAAGTGTGTCTGTCTTGGAAAAATATAAAATTATTTTTTTCATGTTATTTGATGGTTTTAATGTCAAAATTTTAAAAAATAATCTGAAAAAAATTATTTTTATATATTTTCTAGTAAAAAATACTTTAAAAAAACATCATGTATTATAATATTAAAAGTGATAATTTTTTATTTTTTTTATTTCAAATTAATTTTTTTATGATATTTTTTATGTGTAGATGTCAAAATAAATTTTAAAAAATAAAAAATATATATTATTTTAATAAATTTCAAGTAAAAAACACTTTAGAAAACAATTAATAGCATAATTTCATTAAATATACACTAACAAAGCTTTTTTAAGGAGGTGTTTTTTTCATATATATTTTCAATGCTTAATTACTAAAAATTCAGTCATAATAAAAACCAGTATTTCAATTCCAAAGAGGATGTTGTTTTCAATTGACTTAAGTTGATCTATTTTGACTAGATAATAGATTATGATAGTATTTAAAAATATAGTAATGGTTATTTTTTAAAATATTTTTTTGCTTGAAAATATATTAAAATAATATTTTTTATTTTAGAAAAATTATTTTTAATATTAACATATCAAAAAAATCTAGATTTAAAAATTCAGATATAATAAAAACCAGCAATTCAATTCCAAAGAGGATGTTGTTTTCAATTGACTTAAGTTGATCTATTTTGACTAGATCATAGATTATGATAGTATTTGAAAATAAAATAATAATTATTTTTTAAAATATTTTTTACTTAAAAATATAATAAAATAATATATTTTTTATTTTTTTAAAAATAATTTTAACATTAACACATTAAAATAATCTAAATATATCTTATAAGTAATACAATAGTATAATAAAGGTCATTGGGCCCAGATAAAATCCCAAATAAAAACATTATATTACTATACCTTGACCAACTGTCACTTAGAATAGATGTCCAGTAGCTAAAATAAACTTTCAAATCCAGATCAAATTTTATGATAAAGTATTTTATATTTTAAGGTGTTTATGAAAATTTCTCCTGCCTTGAAAATATTTATTTGCTTTCACCAAAATAATTAATATGTGAGAAACAAATTTAGCTAGCATTATATATCAATTATCTTCATTTCAGACCAGCAAAATTATGTTAATCATAATTACATTAATCTTTTTAATTGTATGTGTACCTATTTCCTTTTTTTTTTTTAAGAAAACAATCACGGTGGCCATCAAAGTCAAAATAATTATCATAATAATGATCGTTATATTATTGTAAATTAATTTTTCAGCCCTTACTAAATAAAATAAAAATATTCGTCTCGTAATATCCATATCAAATGTCTTATGATAGCCACTAATTTATTTTAAATATATATTTGAATATAAATAACATTATTCAAAACTAACAACGTAAATAAGATTTATATTTGAATAGTAGAAGAAGAAAGATGTAGAAATAAAAGGTTAAATTATTTAAAATCATTTTAAATTATTGGTCAAAGTAATCAGTCTCTAAACTTTTATTTTCTTATTCAAATATCATAAACTATTTTTTGGTAAAAAAAAATATTTTTTTTTATTTATGCTTTTGTCTCTGTTATTTTTTTTTCAAATTACATATTTTTCCTGATTCCTATTATGTTTCTAAATTATTACCTGTGATTGAAATTAATAAAAAAAAAATCTTCAAAAACAGTTTAGGTAATGAAATTAGAATAATAATAATTAAAGTACAATTTGATCTAAAATCCCGGATAATTTTAACAATTTAGCCAAATTGAAAAGAGAAAAACAAAGGACCCTTTGAAAACGTTTCGAAACTCGTAGAAGGTTTTCCTTTCAGTCATTTTCTCTGGGTGAGAGCAAACCGAGGTAGAGCTCACTTTCCTTATCCAAAACAACCACACAGAAATGCCACAGGCAACGTAAACAAGGAAACCCCCAAAACCAAAAAGATTGCAGATTTCCTTTCAATCAAAACGAAAATGCCTCTTCTTCTCTCCAATCCTCTCACCTCGCTCTCTACACTTCCCCCCTTTTCATCTCCAACTTTGGCCTTCATTGCAACACCAGGTACCCACTTCTTTAGATTTGTCTTATGTTTGCAGTTTTTGCTAATATCGGCTGTATCGACGGTGAATTTTATTATTTATGCTTTTCAGCACTTGTTAGTAGAAGCTTATTTGGATTCACTTCATCCTCGCTTGGCCGTTTCATCAAACACTTATCACTTGCTTCCTAAGTTCAACCAGTTCTTGGATGCTCGTGCTTTCTATATTATTTCTAGGAAGACTGGTCTTTTCTCTGTTATAACCACCGATTCAATGTGGGTTTTGCTGAGAATTCCTAAATATTTGATCTTCTCTTGGATTTAGTATTAAAGGCTCATATCTGAATTTTGTGCTCGTGCTTTCTATATTAGTTACTGTGAAGTTTGTTTATTTTGCTGCTGTAACCAATAATCGAATCTGGGTTGTGCTTAAAATTACGAAATATTTCATCTTTCACTTTAATTTAGTCTTCAAGACTTATATCTGAATTTTCAATGACCTCAGAACCTTTCAATTCCAGTTTATGTGGCAAATCTGCAAACTGCTTTGGCTTCTTCACGGTATGCAGGTGGTGCCAGCCCAAACTATGCTCGAGAATGCTGACAAAGATATTGATGTTGTACTCTCTGTTAAGTATATTTTGGTGTTTGCTGAGAAATGATATAAGAGAAAGGAAGAAATGTTTTGTGTATTTATTAACGTAACTGAAGACCATATATATAGCCTTTACAAAGATTGAAAACAGAAGCTAATAATAGAAATAATAACAGAATAACAGAATCCTAAACAATAGGATTTATTCAAGACTAGAAATCAGCTAAGTCCTAAAGACTTGTTCAACTGGAAACAAACTTTAACATCCTCTCTTAAACTATGTGCTAGTAAAAGCACTTAGTTTACGCCTGGAAATGTGCAGATCCCCATCAGACTTCTTAATTTTATGAACACATCCAGTTTCAAAGGCTTAGTCATTATGTCTGCTATTTGCTCTTGTGAATTACAGTGAACCATCTTAACAACACTATCTTTAGTGAGCTCACGGAGGAAATGAAATCTGATGTTTATATGTTTGCTTCGGCCATGTAGAACAGGATTCTTTGATAGCTCAATAGTTGAACTATTGTCACAGTAGACAGTTGTGCCATCACTTTGAATTAGACTGAGGCTTCCCATAATTCTTCTCATCCAAACCACTTGATAAGCACATGCAGCAGCAGCAACAAATTCAGCTTCAGTGGTGGACAATGTAACTATTGGTTGCTTCTTGGATGACCAAGATACTGCACCTGAATTGAACATGAATACGTAGCCTGAAGTACTTTTTCTGTCATTTAAATCCCCGGCATAATCACTGTCGGTGTAAGTAATTAATTTGTCTTCTCCTCTCTTGCTATAAAATATTCCAAACTCACAAGTTCCCTTCAAATATCTCAACACTCTCTTGGCTGCCTCAAAATGAAGTGCTGTAGGGTGATCCATATATCTACTTAGTAGACTGACTACAAACATAATATCAGGTCGAGTGGTAGTTAAATACATTAAACTACCCACAATTTGCTTGTAGTGGCTGCTATCTAACTTTACTGCAGTTGTATCTTGCATTAGTTTAGAACCGGGTACAATTGGATTAAGCACAGGATTGCACTTATCCATACCGAACCTTTGCAACACCTCATTCGCATACTTTCTTTGATGAATGAAAATGCCCTCCTTTTCTTGCAAAACTTCTATACCCAAAAAATACCTCATTCTTCCTAGATCAGTCATATCAAACTCATGCATCATGGATTTCTTAAAATCAGTAAACATGTGTTCATCATTGCCGGTGAAGATTAAATCATCTACGTAGAGACAAACAATTAAAAGTTTACCTCCTTCATGTGTTTTGATGAACAAACTATGCTCATATGGACACTTCTCAAAACCTTCCTTCGCAAAATAAGACTCGATGCGACTGTACGACGCTCGGGGAGCCTGTTTCAAACCATACAGTGCCTTTTTCAATTTGTATACTTTGTGCTCATTACCTTTCTTCTCATAGCCTGGAGGTTGCTCAACAAAAACATCTTCAGAAAGATCTCCATGCAAGAAAGCCGACTTAACATCAAGTTGAAAAATCGTCCACTGCTTTTGAGCTGCTAAAGAGATTACTAAACGAACTGTATCCATACGTGCTACCGGGGCAAACACTTCTGTATAATCAATTCCATGCTCCTGAGTGTAGCCTTTTGCAACTAACCGGGCTTTGTGTTTATCTATCCCACCATTCTCGTTGAACTTTGTCTTATACACCCATTTCACCCCAACCTTTTTGGCATCAGTAGGCAAACATGTTAACTCCTAAGTGTCATTGCGTTCAATTGCATCGATTTCTGCATCCATGGCCATTCTCCACTTAGCATCTTTCACTGCTTCATAAAAGAACACAGGATCATCTGCAGCAGCAAACATGACCATATAAGAATCTTTCTCAGATAAATCTTCCCCATTGACATAGTCCCTCATCCACAAAGGTCTTCTATGTTCCCTTTCAGGTCTGCTACGTGTATTCCCACTGCTGCTTGCTTGGACTGTTGGACTTAAAAGCTGTTGACTCGCAGAAAATGTACTGCTACGTGTATTTGAGATACTGTTACTTGTATTTGAGAGATTTCTGCGATCAATGCTCTCTTCTGGATCAGCATGTGGATCAAAGTGTTCACTGTCTGCCCTGTGATCTGCTGCAAAGTCATTGTTTGCTTCATCTGCTACTGCAAAGTTTGTTGCTGCTACTGAAACCACTGCTGCAACGTCATTATTTGCATCATCTGCCCTATCACCAGTTGCAAAAAATTCTTCATGTTGATCAGTGTTTTCCCATTCCAGAGCAATAGTATCAGCAGCAACTGAACTCTCACTCCAATCTCAACTACTGTTTTCATCAAATATAACATCCCTGCTCACGATAATTTTCTGTAAAATGGGATCATATAGGCGATATGCCTTTGATTCTCTGCTGATGCCAAGTAAAACACATTTGACACTTTTATCATCCAGCTTGCTTCTCTTGCAGTCAGGGACATGAGCATAAGCTATGCAACCGAAGACTCTAAAGTGATGGACTGACGGTTTGATGCCACTCCAGGCTTCTTCTGGGGTCTTGTTGTTAACTGCAAATGTTGGACTTCTGTTCAAAACATGAACAGTCCAATTGACAGCTTCTGGCCAAAATTTCTTTGGTATCTTCTTTGCTGACAGCATGCTGCGGACCATGTTCATGATTGTGCGATTTTTCCTTTCTGAGACGCCGTTTTGCTGAGGAGAGTAGGCAGCTGTAAGTTGACGACGTATGCCATGCTCATCACAAAAGACTGCAAATTCTTGTGATAAGAATTCACCTCCACGATCAGTACGAAGACTGTGAATGCATAAGCCAGTCTCCTTTTCAACGTGATTCTTAAACATTTTGAAAACTGTAAAGGCTTCAGATTTTGTCACAAGAAAATAGGCCCAAACTTTACGACTATAATCGTCAATAAATGTGATTATATATCTCTTGTTGCTATTTGAAACAGGAGTAATAGGACCACAAATGTCAGAATGTATAAGTTGAAGAACCTGAGTAGCTCGCTATGTAGATTCTTTTGGAAAAGAATTTCTCTGTTGTTTTCCTGTCAAACAGTCTCCACACACTGTTGATGGTGCAATTAAATTTGGCAGGCCGATCACCATCTCTTTTTGTTGAAGAAGATTTAATCCCGTGAAACTAAGATGTCCATATCTGTTATGCCACAACATGACATTCTCCTCTGATGAAGATTTAAGACACACCTGCTCCTGTTCGCTGGACTCCTTAGGCTGCTCATGCTTGCTGGACTTCTTAAGTTGCACATGCTCGCTGGACTTCTTAGATAGTGAATTAAAACACACCTGCTCACTACATTCCTTAAGCTGTACCTGAGCAAATAACTTGAACATTTGGTTTGAAGACATGGTAATCTCAATGATCAAGCCTTTTTCAGAATGATATACCTTGCATGTTTCCTTTTGAATAAGGATAGCAAGACCTTTCTCAGCTAATTGTCCCATGCTCAATAAACTGTTTTGCAAGCCTGGGACGTAAAAAACATTTGTAATGATTTGTACAAAACCATTCACGAACATTCTGATATTTCCTTTTCCAGTAACAAGCATTTTAGAATTATCTCCTAGTTTTACTGTTTCTCTAAAGCTGGCATCAAAATCAGAAAATAACTCCTTCTTACCACACATGTGGTTGCTGCATCCTGAGTCAAGAAACCATAACTCCTCCATGCTTGTTGCCTTCTCATTTATATATGTCATTAATAGCATTTCTTCTCCCCCTTCTGCATAATGTGCCATGCCTTCACTCTCCTTCCTTGGACACTCATATGCAAAGTGTCCTAATCTGTGGCAGTAATAACACTCAATAGTGGATTTGTCAAGATAACGTCTTCCACCTCCTCCTCGGCCTCTGCCTCTGCCCCTGCTTGATCCTCGAATTCCTCCTCGCCAACCTGATGATTCTCTTGTTGTTACCTTCAACGCATGCTCCTCCATGATATGAACATTCATACGTTGTTCATGAACCACCAAACTGCTTTGCAATTCATCTATGGAAATAACATCAAGGTCTTTTGATTCTTCGATAGAACAGACTACGTAATCAAATTTGGATGTCATGGAGCGCAAGATTTTCTCAATGATTGTTAAATCAGTCAAATTCTTTGCACCATTTGTCCTCATCTTGTTCACAACAGTCATCGTACGAGCAAAATAAGTAGTTACAGACTCACCTGCCTTCATGTTTAACAACTCAAACTCCTTCTGAAGAGCTTGTCTTTGTGCACGTTGCCTTGATACTTCGTTTTCAAAGAATCCCAAATGCTCTTGGCAGAATCTTTGTTTAAGATTGTCTCTAAAACTAATCGATCAATACTCTGGAAAAGATAGTTCTTTGCCTTAAGATCCTTCAGCTTTGCATCTTCAATAGCCTTCAACTGAGCTGGAGTAGGCTGGACTCCTTCAATCACTGTATGAATCCCATCCTCAATTAAACTCTAGTATTCTTTTGAACGGAGAAAGTTCTCCATGAGCATACACCAATGATCATAGTGTCCATCCAATCTTGGAATTGAAGGCTGCACAAAACCTCCTCCTTCTGTTGACATCTCTGATGCTATCGTCAAGCTCTGATACCAAAATGTTAAGTATATTTTGGTGTTTGCTGAGAAATGATATAAGAGAAAGGAAGAAATGTTTTGTGTATTTATTAACGTAACTGAAGACCATATATATAGCCTTTACAAAGATTGAAAACAGAAGCTAATAATAGAAATAATAACAGAATAACAGAATCCTAAACAATAGGATTTATTCAAGACTAGAAATCAGCTAAGTCCTAAAGACTTGTTCAACTGGAAACAAACTCTAACACTCTCTCCATATTCTTTAACTTCATTTGATTTGTTAACAGAATCAAACAATATCAGGATGCCACAAACAGATTCTTTCTCTAGATCATCAATTTAGAAAAATAAATTAATACATGATGTGTAATTATAGGAAACAATCAAAATAATGTTATCTGTGGCTGGCTGGTGTCTTTGCCTGTATTTATGTTAATTTTCGTTGGCTAATCTCACCTTGTAAACCTGTTGTGTGAAGAATCTTTCATCCATAAGGTACCATATTTGATGTTACCCTACCAATGGTGAAAGAAGGGCCTGCCTCTAAGCTTGACAGTGGATGGAATAGGCTGTTTAAAAATAAATTAATATTTTAATTTTCAAGAAAATTGGAGTACAAAAAAGAAAACTTGAACTTTCTGTTCGAATGTAATATTTCTCTTTCTAGAAATTTTTAAAAGTAGTTTTTTAAATTTGTGTTGAATTTGAAAAATACTTTTAAGAGGTACTCCATAGTTTTTAAATACAAGGTTTTTTTCTTTCTATTTTTACTTTAAGAAAAAAACATGAACAATATAATTTTTTAACAATGTAAAAGATTAATTTATTTCTTATATATATTTAGTATTTAGTTCTTGAGGGCATAAAAAAAATGTTTAATGTGTCTTAGAAAATATTTTTCTAAAATGATTTTAGTATCATTTCTACGACAACTTTTAAAAATAAATTTCATTAAGAGGTTATCTATATTGATGAATGGATACTAAAATTACTATCAAAATTCAGAATTGAATATATATACATATACATATAATTATTTTTTTGATTAACTTTTAAGGATAAATATAATTTTTATGATGAATCCTGGCTGGAAAAAATTCTGGCTGCCGGAAAAAACAATTAACAGATTCAGCCAAATGGGTCTGCCTGGGCCAAATGAGCTTCCTTTCTGTGGAATATTTCAATTCTTTTTTTGGAAATTATTACATGATATTATCAACCCCACATTCTCCTCCTTGGTATGTATTCGGCTATTCGCTGCTGCTGCTGGTCTTCTTCTACTGGTTGGTGGTGGTGGAGGCAGAACCAGCTGCAGGATGTTGAAAACATTTTCTTTATGCTCTCAAGAACTAACAGAGGCTACCAATTTCAGGACTCAATCTT
>Ga0325402_1002853_pt1 | contig 15367 bp, 10 predicted proteins | sample PopdelMetagenome_22_FD_207212 | JGI IMG/M metagenome (GOLD analysis project Ga0325402, IMG submission 207212) | Populus deltoides microbial communities from Bellville, Georgia, United States - Xylem-PdKOR-R3 | ecosystem: Host-associated > Plants > Phyllosphere > Stem > Wood/Secondary xylem... | reverse complement strand
GTTGAAAAGCATTCCGATATGTCGTCTTTCATCTCTTGTAAAATTTAGAATTGACGAATGTGAGGAACTGAGATATTTGTCTGGTGAGTTTCATGGCTTCACGTCTCTTCAGTTTTTGAGGATACATGGTTGTTCAAAGCTGGCATCCATTCCAAGCATACAACACTGCACAGCTCTGGTGGAATTGAGTATATGGATGTGCCAAGAGTTGATCTCAATTCTTGGTGATTTCCGAGAATTGAAATATTCTTTGAAGAAATTGGGTATTGGGGGATGTAAATTGGGAGCTCTTCCAAGCGGACTACAATGTTGCGCATCTCTAGAGGAATTGTGGATAGCGGATTGGAGAGAGCTTATCCATATCAGTGATTTACAAGAATTGTCTTCGCTCAGAATATTAGGGATTAGAGGTTGTGATAAGCTCATCAGTATTGATTGGCATGGTTTACGACAATTACGTTCTCTTGTTGAATTAACAGTCATTGGGTGTCGGAGTTTGAGTTATTTCCGAGAGGATGATTGCTTAGGCGGCCTCACCCAACTGAAGGAATTGGGCATCGGTGGTTACTCAGAGGAGATGGAGGCTTTTCCTGCAGGAGTTTTAAACTCAATTCAACACCTCAACTTGAGCGGGTCCCTAATGATATATGGATGGGATAAATTGAAGAGTGTACCACACCAACTTCAACACCTCACTGCCCTCAAGGAATTACATATATATGAATTCAAGGGAGAGGGATTTGAGGAAGCATTGCCAGAATGGATGGCCAACCTTTCTTCTCTTCAATCTCTTTCGATTTATTTTTGCAAGAATCTCAAGTATCTGCCAAGCTCAACAGCCATTCAACGCCTCTCCAAATTAAAGGAATTGGCTATTAGTGGATGTCCACATCTATCAGGAAATTGTAGAAAGGAGAATGGCTCTGAGTGGCCCAAGATTTCTCATATCCCAACAATCCATATAGATGGTGCACGTGTACAGGTATAAGTTGGGATTTTAATTTTTTATGTCATGCAGAATAGAGAGAACCAATTAAAGTTTTCAAATTAATAAAAGTACTTGCTTTGAAACATGAACCATCTCATTTAATAATAACCAATAAGATTATTAGTGAGATTACAAAGACGATTAAAGCTAAAACACTCTTCGTTTCATTTAAAACATTTTATAAAAGAGATGATTATTGTAATAAAATAAATGATTATTGTAATAAAATAAATTATTATTTGTTTCTTTCTACTTTAATCTAAATTTGATTCCGTACACTCACATCATATTATTAACTACCAAAATGATGACTGAATTACTTTTTTATTAACAAAATAATTTAATCAAATATTTTAATAATGATGGAAAGCAGCTAAAAGATATGATAATGATTGGTTCCACTTATTCTTTACGCGAATTACTTTAATTTTGTGGATGGTAAATAACTTATTTGCTTTGAAACTAATACCGAATTAGCTTTTATGATGTATCCTTTTGTTAACAAAACTTATCAATGATAAAATCAATAGCCATCTATATAGTATTATTTTTCTTAAAATCATCAGCTTTATATACAATTATGATACTTGAAAACAAACCACAAAATCAATCTTGGTAAAACTCACAGGCATTCATATATATATAAATTTGAATTTAATGACAATTCATTAAAATTTCTGATGATTTTTATGAGGTTATATATGTTGATGATGTTCTTATCACTACGTTCTTGCTGAATAGATGATTATGCTGATGTACTCCAAATTTCTGAAGAAGAACTGTACTTTTTGTCTTGTAAATCTACCTTCTTCTTAAATAATATGTTGCTATTAATTCATGGTTATCTTCTTGCAATTAGGAAAGCTTCATAAATAGTGGCATCTTGTTCCTTATCCCAGCCTGCCCATTGGATTATCTGATCGATGTTCCGTGGCTTGAGAAGAACAGGGAAAGCAGGCCGTGGAGAATGCGGATTTGCAATTTGGATTTTGTAATCTTCATTACTGAACACAAGCTTTCGACACTATCTAAAGAGTAAAGCTACCTAGACCACTAAAATTGCTTACTAAAATCTCTTTAATTCATTCTTTGGTTTCAAAGGATAGTAAATGCAGCAGCAGGAGGGGATGCCCTGCAAGAAAACATGTAGAGAGGAGCTTGGAGGATCCTAGCATGTTAGTTGTGGCTTATGAAGAGGAACACAATCACTCCAAAATTGCATTTCAATCTCCCAGCATGATGCTTCATATTTAACATGTTGAAGTTTGGTACCAAAGCTGGAACATGATTACTTAGTAGTAATCTACTACATTGCTATCTATCTGTTAGCTGATAGCATTATCTAGATTAGAATGTTTCTTTCAATTCATTTGTTTAAGCTTATCTAGAATTAGTCTAGCTTGTTATACAACTCCTTTGATAAAGGAGAACATAGCTGGTACGTTTCTTTAGTGTTTTATTTTTCTGTAATGTTTGTTTCCTTCTATAAATAAAACACTAGGGATGGTAGTAATCAAGAGAGACATTTTTATGCTCCTTGTTCTTTCAACTGTAAAGACTTTGTTCTTTGTTCTTTTTCTTAGTTCATCAACAATAATCTGTTCTTTATATATCAGTTTTTTACAACAATTGATATCAGAGCACTAGGATCTTTAAAGGGGTTTTTGTGAGTGAAAACATGAGAGAATAGTAAGGTTAAATCAAAGCTTTCTGCTTTGAAGGGTTTGTGAGTGAAACACGAGAGATTAAGTGAGTTTTTTTTACAATGGATTCTGCAAACTTTTCACCAAAAACACCATTGTTTACAGGACAGAATTTTGGTGTGTGGGCTGTAAAAATGGAAACATATCTCAAAGCTCTTGATTTATGGGAGATAGTGGAAAGTGATAGGCAACCTGCTCCTCTAGGTAACAATCCCACAATTGCACAAATGAAGTTTTTCAATGAAGAAAAGGCAAAGAGATTCAAAGCTCTTTCTTGTCTTCATAATGCTGTAAGTGAAGACATCTTCACAAGGATCATGGCATGCAAATCAGCCAAAGAAACATGGGATAAATTAAAAGCAGAATTCCAAGGTGATGAGAAGTCAAGAAGGATGCGGATTTTGAATCTGAGAAGACAATTCGAAGTTCTGAAGATGAAAGAAACTGAAACCATCAAAGATTTCTCTTCTCAAATTTAGAAACTTGTGAATCAAGTGAGACTTTTGGGAGAAGATTTACCAGACACAAGAATTGTAGAGAAAGTCCTGGTGAGTCTGCTAGAAAAATTTGAACATAAAATTTGTTTTTTAGAAGATTCAAAAGATTTTTCAGAAATGAGCCTGCAAGAATTGGTAAATGCATTGCAAGCTGTGGAGCAAAGGCAAGCTTATAGATAAGAAGGATCAAGTGAAGGAGCTCTTGTTGCAGTTTACAAGGAGAAGAGTCGGGCTAAGAATATTTTCAGAAACAATCAAGAAGAAAAAAGAGAAAAAAAAAAAGATAGGTTGTCAATCTAATAACTGGCAACAGAACAACAACATCTTCACTGAAGGGAAAGAGAAGAAAGAACATTTTCCTGCTTGCAAATACTGTCAAAAAACAAATCATTTTGAAGTCTGGTGTTGGCTCAAGAATGCACAATGCCGAAACTACAAGCAATTTGATCACATCCAAAGATTCTGCAAAAACAAAGCAGAAATTATAAAACAAGCTCAAGTAGTTGATTGTTCAGAAGTCAAAGAAGATCTTTTATTCATGGTCACAATACAAGACATGTGTAACTCAGCAAAGGCAAAGGACTCATCATGGCTTATTGATAATGGCTGCACTAATCACATGACTGCAGATATGAGCTTATTCAAAGATTTGGATAAAAGCTATCTATCTAGAGTCAGAATTGGCAATGGAGACTATGTGAAGGTTGAAGGAAAAGGACCAATTGAAGTAAGAACATTGTCAGGTACAAAATTCTTAAAAATGTTCTTTATGTACCTAAGATCAATCAGAATCTAGTTAGTGTGGGACAATTAATTGAATCTGGTTACTCAATATTCTTTAATGATAGAGTATGTGATATTAAAGATAAAAATGAAGTGCTACTGCTTTCTGCAAAAATGATGAACAGAAGTTTTAATGTTGATTGGAGAGAAGTATGTTTGAGTGCTAACACTTGTAAGAACAATGAATCTGTTCTTTGGCACAAACGGTTGGGGCACTTCAATTATGCAACTTTAAAGAAAATGGCTGACCTGCAGATGACTCACGGTTTACCAGATATACAGGAACAAAAGAGTATTTGTGAAGTCTGTCAGTTAGGAAAACAAACTAGAGTTGTTTTTCCTGACAATGCATTCAGAGTATTGTCAAAACTCCAGCTTGTACACACAAATGTGTGTGGGCCGATGCATAATGAATCATTGAATGGTTCAAAATATCTTCTTATATTTGTTGATGATTATAGTAGATTCTGCTGGATTTACTTTTTGAAATCAAAATCTTATGTGTTTGCTGAGTTTGTTAAATTCAAAGTAACAGTTGAACTAGAAACAGGAAACATGTTTGAAGATCTGAGAGGAAGAATTGAAATGTGTAGCTTTGGAACCAAGAAGGAGTGTTGAAGTTTGGTACCAAAGCTGGAACAGGATTACTTAGTAGTAATCTACTACATTGCTATCTATCTGTTAGCTGATAGCATTATCTAGATTAGGATGTTTTTTTCAATTCATTTGTTTAAGCTTATCTAGGATTAGTCTAGCTTGTTATACAATTCCTTTGATAAAGGAGAACATAGCTGGTACGTTTTTTTAGTGTTTCATTTTTCTGTAATGTTTGTTTCCTTCTATAAATAAAACACTGGGGATGACAGTAACCAAGAGAGATATTTTTGTGCTCCTTGTTCTTTCAACTGTAAAGACTTTGTTCTTTGTTCTTTTTCTTAGTTCATCAACAATTACCTGTTCTTTATATATCAGTTTTTTACAACATAACAACCAAATCAAACCAAAGGACAACAGTATTTTCCAAGCTGGAACTGGTCGTGCACCTGCAAAGTAAGGTTCTTCTTCTGCTCCATGTTCCCTTCAAAAATGATCTCCTAATTTTTAACTTCCAGGTTATATGCTTCTTCATCAATGTCTAATTGTTTATATGCTCTCTCAAGATTTTCTAATAGGCGCGGTGCGTGGGAAAGAACCAACGTAGTTGTTCAGCTGGAACTTCTGGAAACGAGAAGGGCGAGAAAATCCACTGAAAAACAACACCAATGTAGAAATTAAAGTTCAAAGATGATCCAAAAAGCGCAGATAAAAAAAAAGAACAGCAACCAAGCTCACGAAGACCACAGACGAAGCCATTCGAATGAAAAGCTCCAAGAGAAGCAACCAAGAACCCACCACTCTAAACTACAGAAACAGGGGAAAGGCAGAGAAAGATAAGAAAAAGAAGCAAAAGCAATACATAAACAAATGAAAGGCCTGGAAAGAAGTAAGGGGACAACTAGATCCAAAATGGATGAATCTGGCGGCTTATCACCAAAATAGTAAGACCTTAATATAGGGATGGATGCGAATTATTGCTTGTATGCGATGTTACTTCTATTATTTTATTTTAGACTTCTTCCTCAACATTTAGTAATTCAATTTTCAGTAAGCTATGCATGTTGACAATTGAGGTGAAATTCAATATTCCACCTAATGCTCAGAAAGATGGGTCGAAACTGTCATGAACATCACCAAAAATGTTCAAAACGACTTCTTTCTAAACCATTTTCCTCTTCCATCTGCCACTGTAGTTCATGACCAGGTCTGTGTACCTGTATTTAGATAGTACACACTCCACCCACTTGATGCATTTGCACAAACTAATTGCTTCATATATTTTAGGCAATTATAATAACATTTACAAATATTTCTGCCTTCGGTGACCTCTACACTTGATGAGAGAACATGAATGCCAATTATCGTAAAACAAGAAAGAAAACACCCAAAAACATGCCATTCCCCACGATTTTGATTTGAGCTACAACATGGGCAGGCGTTCACAAGTGCAGGCATTGGTTTCCTCCTGGCTTCCTAACTGTTCAAAATTCAACGTGAATGAATTGGGGGGGTTGTCCTAGAACATAAATAGATGGCAATGAGAGGCAACGTGAAAGAATTGTGGGGGGGGGGTTTGTCCTAGAACATAAATAGATATTTGTGATCTTCCACAATAAGACGAGCAGCTGAACCCCCACTTTGATCTTCGCCAAATGCAGATGCAACCATTTTTCTCCTCTTTTCCTGCAAATTGTGGTCACCAGCAAAGAAAATTATCTTTGAAAACCATGTTCAAATTTTCGAATATAAGAACACAGAGAAATGCACATACGAGCAAAAGTATTAGATAATAAATAGATCACACTTCAAGATTACAAGTAATATTCTCATTGTCATTTACAAAGGCTTCAGCCTCTGGCACCTGTGTGACTGTCATGCCCATCTACAACCCTGGAAGTGCAATTTGTTGCCTTCCTGATAAGTTTAATGAGATTAACGTGGCTGTCAAGTAAAGAGTAGCCATTTGAAGATGAAATATTGAACGGTAATGCTCTTTCAAATTTTAACCCTAAAAGCCGCTTCTGTAGGACCATAATCAACTAATAACCTTTTTGTTTCAATACTTGCCTTCCACATTGATGTGATGTACTCATATTTTATTGCATGTATCATTAATCCTCGATGATGTTTATCTGTAATCACTTCCCTCGATATAAATAAAGAAAAAGGCAATTCTCTTGGATTTATACTGTGCAAGGCATGACAACCTCAGCATGGATAAATTAACAGAATCCCTCCCAACTCCCAGACAGATTTTCTGGCTTTTCTGGATTGTTGTTGGTTTATGATATTTATAAGAGATAACAAAATGGGAAACTAAAGATTCATAATTAGCTGGAAAAAAACTTCTCTCTGTAACCCTAGCAACATATGATCCAGACTCTCCAACAACCAAAAAGCAAGAAGACTAAACAGTTATCAAAAACATAAGACGGAATCAATGCTTGTAGAAAGAAATAATACCGGAAGAGCTAATATTCTATCTTCTATGGTAAGTCATGTTACTGTAACAGGACGAACCTGTGCAATTCTATGAGCTCGATCAACAGCCTGATCCTCAGTGGTTGGATTCCACCAAAGATCCAGAAGGATTTCATGACATGCAGCAACCATGTTCAAACCAAGGTTTCCTGCCTTTAAGGACATCAGCATCACAGTGACCTGCAATAAATTTCAATCATTCAGATGCTGCATGCAATGCAAGAATTAAAGCATCAGCACTAATTATCATGCACAACGTCTTCAATTTGACAGAGATCAGTATTGCATGTTTTGGCTAGTTATTAAATAGTGTATATGATACACTTTCCATTCATCAGGTAGAGGTCTTGATTAATAACATGTTTTTCGGTGAGAACGAATGAAAAGACACCTTCAGGAATTAAGATTGTTTTGAGAATTCATGAGGTAGGGGCCAAACCTTGGGATCAGTGTTCAAATCTTTAACAGCCCTGTCTCTTGAACTCAAAGTCAGTGTCCCGTCAAGCCTCCTATACTGGATGCAATACTGATTCAGTGAAATTTCAACCAAATCCAACATGCTAGTCCACTGGGAGAAAACAATTGCTTTTATTGGTCCTTCAGTTGACGAGTTTGAATATGCCATCGACGTAGCACTGGATCCTGTGGAACCATTAAATCCTGAAATTGGACTCTCAACCTTACAAGGGGGTTGAACCTCAAGAACATCTTTGATTTTTGAGGAACTATACTCATGCTGATTGATGTATCATCAAATGTGGAATTTGAGGAACTAGCATCAAGGTTGTCAGAGATTCTTCTTCTAAGAGTAGCTTCAGAGAAAACAACATCGGAACCAAGTTGTTCTTTGCAGTCAGAAGCAAGCATTATCATCTCCTGTCAAGTATTCTGACACACACTGATAGCAGAAAACATGGCCACGTATGTTAACGACAGAGTCCTCAAGCGGATCCTCTAAGAGCATCATACAATAGAAAAAAGATGGGTCTGATGCAAGGTGGTACAGTTTTTGTCTTCACTGGTCATATATTGTAAATTAACTTATTGCAGGTGCATACTCAAACTTCAAAAGAGACTCCTCCAACATGGTATAGACAAAGATGTAATCACTAAGTAGCATGGTACAGGCCTGTCCAGAAAAAGAACTAGACACTCCTCTAACAAGGTTGGCAAAGAAGTACATCAGTAACAAGAAATTACGGTTCTCCTAGGTGAAAGTTTGAGTTTTCACAGATACTAACAAGATTAAGATAGTATCCAACAAAGAATGTCTAAGATCAGTAGAACCTTGTCTGCCAGCACAGGCATGAAGCTGGGCAGTTTCAACAAGCTTATTAAGCACGGTCAGCAGAGGATAATGAAACCAACAAGAATGTGTTGTTCAATAGCTTTTTCAGCAGAGGATAATCTACAGTCAACTGCGTGAAGGAGCTTGGCCCCTGGATTAAAACCATTGGCCACAGACTGGCTAAGCATTTCGTAGTGATTGAGAGCATCAAACAGATGCAATAACTCTATAAGTTGTTCCATGATGAAATATCAGCTCCTTAGAAGCAAGCCTAAACTGGAACTGGTATTAATTTAAACTTTCAACTAGCATCATAGCAGTTTCAACCTTACATATGTGATCTGTAAACATTAGGACCCTTAGAAGAGTGCTTTTATGGCAACATACAGAGAGAATTAGGGCACCCTTGCATACGTGATCTATAAACATAAGGACCCTTCCTGTCAACATACAGAGAGAAACAACTGCATTTTTTGTAACAAAGTTTACAGCTTCAGACTTGTAAAACTGCACAGAGCCTAAATGTTAACTGGTTTACAAAAGCAAAGGAGAGCCATAGTCTTCTCTAGAACAGAGATACAAGCCCAATATCATGATACTTATAACTTACATACAGGATAATGCTTGTCTTTGCTTATTCCCATCTCCATGAGTATTGAATGCAACAATCCTGGCACGTAGCAAAATAGAAAAGTTCCCAAACTAACCTGAACAACAACGAGCATAAAATAAAAATGAACCTTCTTTTGATGGCGAATAAAAAACTGAAAGTGAAATGAGAAAGTCAATACACACAAGGAAAGGGTACATGAAAAATTGCAAGCGAGCTCTTTTGACCTGTTGGCAGAAGCTCCATTCCCTGTCAACAATCGAATTCTTCTATAAATAGTAACCTTATACCAATGATATAAAGAATAGGCTCACAGAACATTGGTGTTGTACAAGAGATCCAATTGGAGTGATTCACACTTTCTTCTCCAAATAATTTAGAGTGGCATTAATAATTAGGACACCAATTTGAACTAACAAGAACAAGAAGAAGCAAATAACACTAAAGAAAAGAAAAGAAATGCACATACGAAGGAACAACTAGAAAGTATTGGCGATGCCTATTGGAATGCATTTTGACTCCAAGGATTCATTTACACGTTCAACAAATATTAAGAAAAACAAGGAACAGGGATGGCTAACTGATACGATCACAACTCACAATTTCAAGAACAAAGGCTTTATAACTACACTACCTGAAAAAGAACCACAAAGGATGATCCCAATCGCCATGGTACGGCTGTGGTAAAATACCCTGCTCAAATTGTTGGGTTTTCGATCGGTGGTGTTCATAATCATTACTTATTAAAGGCTGAGTACGCTGATACAATATTTAATGTCATTCGTGAAATCACTTATATCCATGAAAGAAGTTCATATTATTAAAATAGATAAAAAAAAAAAGATTACAAGACATATGAAAGGTCACTCAACTCAACTCCATTACATATCGCTGCTCAAGGCAGCTGCCCTTGACAGCCCTACTACTCTCTTCTATATTTTTCTCTCTTCTTGCACTTCACTTGCTAACCTTGCACTCTAAATGACATCTTTATTTATAGACCAGAATGGTGGGACAAAAACCATAAAACATGGCAACAATTGTGCCACAAAATTAGCTTCCTCTTTGTACCAAATGGATGATAAGTTGTTCCACACTTAGTGAAAGAGTGGTCTTTGCGACCAAAATAGCCATTTCCTAACAGGGTATCCAGGTGGTGGATAAGAATCCTTTGGATACCCTACAAATCCAATAAACAAAATTAAAAACCATAAACTCCAAAACTCCTTAGTCCAAGAAAAGCCATACATACCTTGATGTGGAGGAACACTAACTGGCGGCTGGTGCTGATCGTAATAACTCATCTCCCCTCTGATCAAAAGCTTTTTTTTTTCTTCTTGGGTTCTTCTCTTTTTCTTTGACAAAGAAGTCGGTTTGGTGCAAGGGAAGGAAGGGTACTATAAAACAAAGGTATGTAAAGGAGGTTTTGACAGTGGGAAGCTTAGAGGGAGTTTCTTTCTTTCTGGAGAGGCAAAAAGATGTCATCCACTAAGGGAAGCAATGAAGAATCTTTACCCTTTCTAGTTAGCTGTCTCCCTATATTTGTAGCTGTCTCCCTATATTTGTAATAAATATGTTTGTTTTTTTTTGCTTCTGATTTATATATATATATATATATGACTTGTCAGCTTCTGATTTGTTTCATTTTGATTTATTATATTTTTACATTTGAAAAAACAAATTGAAGAATCTTTGCTTTTCCACACAGTAGTGTATGTATATGTGTATGTATTGGCAGGTACAGGGCAAGGCAATATTAGAACAGGTTATTTACTGCGACTTCCTCTGTATCTTCAAGCTTTCCTCTGTTACTGCGTCACGATGTCTTTTTGGAAATTTATTGGTATTTAATTTTAAGATAATTAAAACTAAGTATTTGTAAAAGAATTGATAAATTAATTTTACATAAAAAAATCAAAATTCTCTTTTATTATTTATTTTGACAAAAACATATATATTTTTTAATTAGCAACATAGTTGTTTTAATAAATAAAAAACTTGGTGATTTAAATAAGTATTCAAGAATTTTTAATTATTTAAATTAAAAGGGAAAAAATATATCTCTTTAATCAAAACTTTCATTCTTTATTTATATATTTTTTGTTTTAATAAAAATATATCTTTTTTATTAGAAGAAGCGTGGTTTTTAAAATAAAATGATTTTAAAAACAATTTTTAAATCAAAAATAAAGACATTGTTTTTCCATAAATTTCTGTTTTTCAAATTAATATCTATAAATTATATAAATCATCCTAAAGTAATTAGAGCAGTTGGAGCATAACAAAACAAATGTGTTCCTATTTATACATAGAGTAAGGCTTAAAAAGATTATGAAGCAGAAAGAATAGCAGATCAATTTACCATTTTACCTAGCTGCTACGATACACCGTTTCACCATTATATATTTCAGGGCTTTCTTAACATTTTGTACATGGAGCGCATGCCAGCGAGGGTCCTTCTGTTCTGCCTGAAGAGATGACAAATATACCAGTGAGGGTTGAATCGGTCATTTACTATTATCTCACAAGCTAATAAACAGTTGGTAATTGATTATCATTCCTTTCCATCGAGATATATTGTTCATTATTCTTATTTTCCCAGGGGAGAAGGAAGTTATCTTTGAAGTTAATCTTGCTTCTCAATATTATTTATAATTTTATCTAGTAGTGTTTGTAGTTATTTTTTAAAGTATTTTTTATTAAAAAATTTATTAAAATAATATTTTTTTTTATTTTTAAAAAATATTTTTAACATAAATATATTAAAATAATTTTTGACATTTTTTCTTGATTCTTAGGTTCCACACCTTAGAAAGAAAGGTTTGCCTATGTTGAGAACTCATTTATCTAATACACTCCAAACTCCAAAAATGTATGGCCATATAGTCATGTAAAAATAAAATAAAAATGATACGCAACAAGTTTTTATTTTTAACATTTTTTTGGTTCCATAGGGTTGACTGGACTTTCTGAAATTTCTTTTTCTACTATGGGTTGGAGGCTAGGAATTAGAGGGGAGAAGATAGAAGAAAATAGAGGATGAAGATGAGTTAAGGAAAAAAGAGAAAAATTAGGGGATTTTTTTATATATATAATTTGGTGATAAAGTTGTAACATTTAACTTATAAGGTTTTTTTAGTTATTAAATCAATTATAATAACAATCCTCTAATTTTTTAAATTTTTTATTGACTAACTTTTTGGGTTTTAAAGTTAGTATTAAGATAGTTGAAACCATAGTTATAATTACCATCCATGGTGATGGAAATAGAAAACTTATAAAATACAAAAAGCTTGATAAAAAAAATGTGGATTTGTATTGCTACACGAATAGAATTATTAGGGAAAAACAAAAACTACTCATAAAAATAGACAAATCAAACAGGAAAAAAAATACTAAACATACTCCCATAATTGATTGGTATATAATCTCAAATAAATATATCTAATTATTTTTCTTCATTATAATGATTCAAACCTCATGAAAGTTAATTATAAAATATTTTATGCTCTGCTGCATATAACAATTTTTTTATTCTTCTATGAATGAATCCTTTGCTTCATCATATTATGTTAAATTAGAACTCTATTTCATGCTATATACTAAGTTATTAAATTGGACCAGCCTGACAAAGATAATTTAATAAAAATTGATGTGAACTTTACCTTAGATCTTGTTTTATTTCAAACTAGTTTTAAAAAATAACTTGGTAAATGTTGATGTTAACTTTAGCTTGGGTCTTATTTTATTTTACACCAGTTTTAAGGTTGACTTAGTCAAATTTAGTAAACTCAATTTAGTAAACTAACAGTAACATATCAGATGGTAAAGGGTAAAATATCAAATTATTAAACATAGGCATCGCAAACCGGAAAAAACTTGTTCAATACAAACTCGAAGGGCTGCTGCAGCAGAGCCCTGGCTAGGTTCAGCTGATTTCTAAGAAAATTTGTCCAAGCAAGTAAATAAAATAAATGCAAAAATTTAAATCACCATTCGAATAAAAAACGAATCTTCTCCTTCGGTTCCAGAGTTTGCAATGAGTCTAAGAAAGCTTCACATGTACGGATCTTGTTATATCCTTTTCTTCCACAATGCTGGATCTTGACGCCTTTTAAGTGATGCTGCCCACAATTTGCATGGGTAGCTGCATTCTCTATTTGCACTAGTTTCTCGCAAAGATTCTTAATGAACTCGTCGTTTCTTGCACAGCCAGACACAAGTAATAAAGATTCTGGACGGCAAATACAAAACAAGCCATCAACAAGAGCGTGGCTTTCTTTCTCCCTGGTAAAGGTTTCCAGCTTCAAGTGACTGATATCAAGCAAAACAGGATTGGAGGCAGTACTGCTGACTATTTTGTGGATCTCAGAAGAAGAACAAACGCAAATACTCAGAGTGACAAGCTTGATTTGGTTGAGATTTTTAAGATATTCCCTAAAATCTTCGAGAAAACTTTCACCATGTTTGATATAGTTGAGATCAACAAATAATTCAAGAGTAACTTCTTGTAAACTGTTCAAATAAAACAAAGACGGGATTTTGTGCATGACACATTTGAATGACCGTAATCTCGGAGTATTGATGATAGCTTCCACTGCCGATATTTGAGCTACAATGAGGTTTAATTTCTCAAGCAGGGGGATAGAAATCTCAATCCTCTGAAAGTGAAGGCGTTCACCGCGCAACACCAAAACTTTGAGGGCAGGGAAATTACGATTAAGGTATTGAATCATGTCTTCTGTAATGTTATAACCCTTAAACTTAAATTTATTTATGAAATCAAATCAAGATTTGTAATTTGTAAAAATATGAATTTAGATGTATGTTGCCAAATGAAATTTGATGATTTAATACTTTGAGAAATATTTTGATTTGTCTTTAAAGTATTATTGAAAAAATCTTGTTAAATATTTAGCCTTGATAAAATAGAGTTTTTAAGAGAGATTCATTGCTTAAATAGCTTGTTTTAAGGAAAAGATTCTATCCTTAGAAGAATTATATTTCTTTCTTTATCTAAAATGAGACCTTCTATTTTTCACGTTTTACAGCAGCACTCATATCTTTGGAAAATGCAATATGTTATTATTTTATTAATTAATTTTTATTTATGAGACATTATATTTATGATAAAATATCTTAAATATTTTATTTTATTTATTAACTTTTTATTGGGAAAGAAATAAATGAAGATCTATTTATTTTTATTATCATTTATTTCAAATTTATTTTACCTTTTTATGTAAAAATAAAATAAAAATGATATACAAGAAGTTTTTATTGTTAAAATTTTTTGGTTCCACAGGGTTGACTGGAATTTCTGAAATTTCTTTTTATACCATGGCGTGGAGGCTAGGAATTAGAGGGGAGAAGATAGAAGAAAAGAGAAGATGAAGATGAAGATGAGTTATGGAAAAAAGAGAGAAATTAGGGGATTTTGTTTTTCATAATTTGGTGATAAAGTTGTAACATTAAATTATAAGGACTTTTTAGTTATTAAATCAATTATAATTTCTTTAAAGTTTTTATTGATTAATTTTTTGGGTGTTCAAGTTAGTATTAAGACACTTGAAAACTACGGAAAAAAAGAGAGCAATAAAAGTAGCAGAAAATTCCATTGCACCTTCAATATCCCTAAAGCAATCAGAGCTGTAACATAATAAATGGCTCAACAAATTTATAGCAGAAAAAATAGCATCCATTGCATCGTCAATATTTATAGAAAATTTAAAAAAAATAGCAAAAAATTCTAGATTTTAGAGGGAAAATTCAAAAAGTAAAATCCTAGAAAACAACCGTCCGGATAATAGATCATGGAAATAGAGTACTGGTTATGATTTAAAATATTTTTTATATTTTTAAAATTTATTTTTAATATTAATATGTTAAAATTATATAAAAATAAAATAAAATTTAATTTTAAATAAAAAAATTCGAAAATTTTAAAAATATAGTTTCAATCCTAATTTCATACACAACCGAAGTCTATGTACTGACACTACTTTCTTAGATTCATTGCGCGTGTCAAGAGAATATAGGGAGAGGGAGGGACCCTCTGCTTTCAAGTTGTCTACAGGCTTAGATGGATTTGGACACCAAAATAAGAAGGTAGGGTCATTTTCTTATTCTTTGCATGACTAATTTGACAGCAGTGGTTCGTGGAAGATGCTGCCACTGCAATCAATCAATTAATACAGTGAGGGAGGGACCCTCTGCTTTCAAGTTGAATGCATCTCCCCATTCCAAAACACGCTTCATTTCATCCCTACATCACAACTTTCAGACCATTCTTATCTCTCTTTTCCTCAATCTTTCTTCTTTGATTTCCCAAAGAAAACAAGAGAATATGGCAGCAGAGCTTTTTCTTACGTTTTCCATGGAGGCGACTTTGACAAGGGTCAGTTCCATAGCTGCTGAAGG
>Ga0325402_1002850_pt1 | contig 15370 bp, 8 predicted proteins | sample PopdelMetagenome_22_FD_207212 | JGI IMG/M metagenome (GOLD analysis project Ga0325402, IMG submission 207212) | Populus deltoides microbial communities from Bellville, Georgia, United States - Xylem-PdKOR-R3 | ecosystem: Host-associated > Plants > Phyllosphere > Stem > Wood/Secondary xylem... | reverse complement strand
AGAAGAGCGAGAGGAGGGTTTTGGAGGGTATTTTTTGGGTTTTTGAAATTTGAAACATTTTTTTGAGCTTCCTTTTCTTCTTGTAATTTTTTTTGTTTTGGAGGGGTGGGGTTGGGTTTTTCATTTTTAGCGTATAATATAATACTGGAGTAGAGAAGCGGATGTCTACATTGACAGTGACTGCACGGTTAGTTGTCTAAATTATTTTTTAAATTTATTTTTAATATTAATACATTTTTATTTTATTTTATAATTAAAATTTACATCCTATTAAAAATTTGTTGTTGCATTAAAATAAAAAATATTATAATTACATGAATGCCATTTTATTCTGACCTTTTATCAATAATAGAAACTAAGGTATTATCTTGTTTAATTATTTGTTTTTATTTGGAGTTTAAGAAAAGTTTTAAATTATTATTTTACCAAGTTAAAACTTAATTATTTTAATGCAAAAACATAAAAAAAAATAAAATTAACTATCTTTGATTTAATATTAAGAATATATATTACGTATAAGTTCATAATCTCGTATATTAAAAGAAACAAAATAATTTTTTTGTGTTTTTAAAATGTAGACCTAGTTCTAATAGATAATCATAAACTAGTAATGATAATCTTTAACTAACTCTTGTATTTTTTTTCAAAGCATGATAAAAATATAATTTTTTTATAAAAAAATAAAATATGCGTTAGAATTTTAAAATCTTCCATGTGCAAGAAAAAAATATATTTTTTTATTTTTTAAATTTTATATGGTAAAATATTATTTTTTTCTTATAATAAAATTATCAAAACGTACAGATAAACAAAAAATACGTTATTAAACCAAAAATTATCTTCATAAAAAAATTGCAAGCTAATTAGAGTTTTAACATTTTAATTTAATGTTGACCCGAACAGGACAACTCGACGGATACTTTACCTTCCAGTAACAACCTTTATTTTATTGCTTCGGACAAGCATGCTCCCTTTACTGTTACACTGCACTTCCCCTCACTGAGCCAACTAGTTTCACTACTGCTTTGAAGTTTCCAGAATGGCATAGTTCCATGAATGATGAATTCTCTGCACTTATGAAGAATGAAACTTGGATTTTAGTTCCCCGACAATCACACATGAATATTATTGTCTGCAAATATATCTTTTATATTAAAAAACATGTTGATGTTACCTTTGAATGCTATAGAAAGATTTTCATCAACAACAAGGAATTGTTTCTAATGATACTTTCAATGTAGGGGTGGAAACAAATGAGGCAAGCAGTGGTCCGGCCCCTGCAATTATTGGATAATTAAATGTGAGAAGATGTTATATTTTTTTATTTTAAAGATGGGAGCTTTAAATTAAGTGTGATTTTACTTTTGATTTCTTTTGAATTTACTCTTGACCTGCGTGGAAAAGAAAAAAATATGAAGGTATTACTTTGTGAAATAAAAAATAGAGCTATCAATTTATTTTAATATAAATCTTGTAGCCGATCAAAAACAGAAATAAAAGCACAAATCACAAGTAAAATTTTTCTATAAAAAGATTAAAGCAGAGACACCAATTAATTTATCTTTCATCAAACAAAACAAGGTAACTTAAATTTAAAATCTAATTTTGTTTTGCTTTGAGACGTTTGTTAATAATTTGATGAGGTTTTTTTTTATAATTCTACTATTTTTGCTCTTTTTTTCTCAGATTTGCTAGTTCTACTAATTTTTTTTTGAATTGTTGTTATAGTGATTTTTTTTTCTAATTAATTAGATATGTTTTATTGGTTTGTTTTGATTATTCTTGGATTTTTTTTATATATATTTTGTTTTTAGCAGAGCCACCAAAATTATCAATTTTTTCTTACAATATATGTTTTGATTTTAGGTTGAACCATAAACAAAATAAAAAGAATTTATTTTTTTTTAAAAAAGAAAAAATATTGATAATTCACAGCCTACTGAACGAGTTTTTTCAGTGATGAAGATTGTTAAAACAAGACTTCGCAATCGGATGGAGGATGATTTTCTTGCAAATTATTTGATTGTCTATATAGAAAAAGAAATTACTGAAAGATTCACAATTAATATGATAATTGATGATTTATATTCTATGGAAGAACGACGAGCACAATTAAAATAAATATATAAAATTATTATTTATTATTTTTTGTTTTATTTCAAAGTTTATCAAATATAAATAATGTTTCGCTTTAGCTAGTGTTTCTTATATACTTTGTATGTTTATATTTGATAAGTATAAAGACCAACAACATTAAAGTGATGGATACATTATGAAGATGAAATTAACTTCATTGCTTTGACTTAATTTGATATTGCTCCAAACATTTTACTTTATACAAAAATCATTATATATTTGTAGTAAATTATTTGAATAAAACTAAATTATACAGATTTTGTTTTACAACTCATGTACAATAAATTAAAATAAATATTATATCTTTTTATATTAATTTTGACCCCCTAATAAATAATCCTAACTCCGTCCTTGAGTGCGGTGGTTAAACCAATTACAACTGGAATTGTTCTATCCATTGCAGTTCAATCTCAATGGCCTATACATTAACTTGTTAAAAATGCGTTCGTGCATGGTGATTTCAATAAAAATGCTTACATGACTCAACAACCTGGATTCTCTCATAAATACTTTCCTGAACATATTTGTCATTTACAGAAAGCCTTATATGGCCTCAAACAATCTTTGCTAAAGGTTCTTTATTGTTTTTAATCTGAAATTCTACTAGTACTTTATTTATATTTATATGCTTATCATTTTTCTGCTCATATTATTATATTTCTGTAAATTTTGAATTGCACTAAACAATTTATTTTCCTAACAGTCTTTACATTGATGAATGTACTGATTAAATTTTCAGCTTCCCAAAATATGCTTATTGGCAATTTGTGCTTCTTTTTTTCATGCAGTTCATGCCGGTACCGTTCAGTAGGGAGCATCTTAATGGGCAACCGAAGAGCATTGAAGTTCAAGGTCCTCGTGGAAAAAAGTGGCCTCTCAAAACTCTTAGGAGAAAGGCGGCAAAAAGAAATCTCTACGTGAATCGGGGATGGCCTATGTTTCTGAAGGATAATAAATCGAAACAAACTGATCGATGTTTGTGGTTTTGAACTTATCAACAATAAAGATGCTGTGCTAAAGCTGTCATGTATTTCGTGCTGTTAAAGATCCTGGGCCACAAATTAAGCTTACCGAGTAGCAAGAACATATGTGTTATGTTGTTTGGTATCTGCTCATTTCGTTGTCTATGCGCTGCCTCAAACGAGATTCTGTGCTCAATCATCTTGAAATATAGGAATCTACGATGATCTTATCCTTCTCTACATTGCCGAAGGCTATAAACCTAGCTATAGTTCGTTGCTACGATGCTGTTTGCTTCAGGCATTTTGTACTAATCCGCAATGATTTAGGCTTAAACCTGTAGGACGCAAAATCAGTCTAATAAGTATATTCGTAATATGGCTAACCTGTAGGCGTTGCTGGGGAAAGGGTTCTTTATGAGCTCGTCCAAGATGCATTTGAAGTCATGATCTCGGTTGACATAGTTGATTCTTTTTACGGTTTTCTGCTTTGAACTTGAATTACATGCTGCTTGTACGTACTTTAAGTATTGTTTCTATTTAGGGGGCTAACTGCAATTGCACAGATTGGATATGGCAGTACATTTTGCCTTCCTATTTCATGCATGCTGCACCAAGAAAATTTAAGCTTCCAAAAGAAACTGTAGAACGTTTGGTCGTTTTGTTTAAAGTTACACCTTGAATAGCTTGACTAAAAGCTGTTTCTTAAATCAAAGTTCAATGGCACGTAGTTTTCTCTTCATAACTATGTGTTTTAATTGGCTTCAAGGAATATGGGCCTTCCCTTCTTGTTTGGTTCATAGCAACAGGCCGACAAATTTTCTCTCCCAATTCGCTTTTGCATAGTAATAAAAAACCAAGACTTGAAACAAAACGAAACGCTACCGTTTAATTAACACAGAAGAAACCCCGCCAAAAACAAACTTCCAGCCAAAACTCCAAAACCCTCATCGCTCTCCAGTTAAAACAAAAGGAGGGGGGGAAATTGTTTGGTTGTCGAGAAAATTTAATGAAGTTGTAATTCTCAGTTTTCTCTTCAACCAAACAGTATTTTTATACCTCCTTCCAATCCAATACCTGGAGACGTAGAAATCCAAGTGAATAATTATTTAGACGAGACAGGACACGATAGTAACCCTCGGTTACATCGAATTCAATACAAAATAGATTTTGGATTTGTTGTTGTTAGTGTCATTAATTTAATCGAAAATGTATTAAATGTCTTCGCGTCTATTGTAAGCTTAGCTGGACTTTGCATGTATTAGTACTAGTACATGTAATAATCGAAAATGTACTCCATGTATTAGTACTTTTGTTTGGTTTTAATTTCCTTTTGTGTTCAAATTGATTTTCTTTTTAATTTTACTTCGTGTGTTTGTTTATTTATTTTTCTGGTCAGAGAGATTGTTTTCTCTGATTGTTTTTGATTCATGGAAGGTTGCAATGGTTCTTCCCTCCCCTCAAAGGTACTTACTTCACTTCTTTTTGTCTTTTAATGTTAATTTATGCGTATTTTGAGGTCTGTTTGATATTTAAATCGATTCTTGAAATGAAGAGAGCTTGTTATCTGGATTCAGGTACAGATTTTTCCTTTTTAAACTATGTCAAGGGCTTATAACAAGTATTTTATTTATTCTATATATAATAATCATCTCATTTTGTGAGTCAAGTTATAATTTTCATCATTAAATGGACTGAATTCTGTGATATTTGTGACTTATTAGTGTTTTGAGTATATATTTCAGATAATTTTCGAATCATTTCGAGGATAAGCATTTACTATAGTTTTTGGACTAGGTTTAATTTGTTTGCATGGTCTATATTAATAAGAATCGACTTTTTATTTATTATTAACAAGAATTAGTTCTGCATCGAGGAGAGAAAAGGGTTTGTGTTATGGCATTGATCTTTGCAACTGCTGAATCTAGGTTTATCCGTCCTTACGTACCTTCACGAAAATGGGGTTTTATGAAGGATTTTCTGTGTATTTTCAAGTTTTATGACATTTACATGCATGCAGTTATGTAAGGCACTTAAAGGAAGAATATTTAGGGAATCATTTTTTCTTTTGTTCAAGTTTTGACTGTGGAAACTCATCATACATCCAAGTGATGATCAATGAACTAGCTTTTTTTGCTGCTTTATATAATCTTTGTGCGCTTTATTGAGATTTTGGGTACGATGAAACAAAGCAGCTGATGATCAATGAGCTTTATTTCTGCTAAGTTTTTCATTACAAATGAAGACAATTTCACTGTGGTTTTGTATATCAGAGGATTCAATCACAAGCAATCGACTCCGAAGGTCCATACCGGCTGCTTTCTTGTTCAAGCAAGGGTGACAAAGCTGGAGTGTTGCAGGAGTTAGAAAAAGGTGTGGAACCCAATCTGGCCGATTATGATAAGAGAACAGCTCTTCATTTGGCGTCTTGTGAAGGTTGTACAGAGGTTGTGATACTACTTCTTGAGAAAGGAGCAGATGTGAATTCTATTGATCGCTGGGGTCGCACTGTAAGTTTTTCTCATCTCTAAACTTGATATCTATTTGCTTGCCATGCATTAAGAAGAAGACGCATTGGCAACTAATGTGTTTAGCTGTGGAAGGTATGTGCTAAATGGTAAGGTCTCATTGCTCAGAGGCAGTCAGAGCTAGCGGCAGATATATCAAGAAACTAAAACTATGTCTCTATTTTGTTATATGGTCGATAATCATGCTTGCTTGGCACGTTTCAATTGATGCAGCGGAAGCTATAGGGATGATAACAACATAAAAACACAACAAATTTGAATGAGTGAAAAGAATTACAGATATGAATTTTAATGAAAATTCTTCTTACTAGGAACTTTGTATATAAACTTTGGTCTTCAAGCGAGTGCAACAAAAAACATATTCTGTGTATTGCATAACTGTACTCTCACATACAGCCATACAAGGTTTCCCTAAATTTCTGTCAGATTGCTATTATTATCACATCCGTAGAGTAGTAGTCAGATTTTTGGAATTCTGTCATTTTTATTCTGAAATTAAGTGTAGTTGACATTAGAAAATCTTCAGCCTCTGTCAGATGCTCGTAGCTTTGGTCATGAAGGTATTTGCAAGATTTTGGAAGCTCGAGGCGGAATAGATCCGGTATCGCACTTCCTTTGCATATATGCTGTACTAATTTATGTAAAGGAGACAGACCTAATGAGATATATATCCATCATATGCTTTTTTATCTGCATTTCTCCTTAGATCATTAGTATATCTGGCCAAGATTTTCAGGTTAACTCAAATGAGAAATATCACTTTACGTGTAATTTTCAGGATATTTCTAACGAATTGATAAAAAAATGGACACTTTCTCAAACATATACCTATTTTAATTAACTGCAATATCGTATATAGCATTCAGCACTGACCTACTGTTTATTTGCTCATTGTGTATACCTACTGTATGCACTGACCTAGTGTTCATATGTTTTGCGTGGTCAATTAAAACTATATATAGCAGTCAGAATTGCAAAGATTAAGGCTCTTGTTTATATTAGTGATGGATAAATAAGTGTTTTTCCATTAGTTCATATGGAATGTTATAGGACCAAACTATTTTGGGAACTTTATGCATGGGTTTAGTAATATTGATCCGTCAGTGTTTTTCACATTCAATTTCCCTATCATGATCTGTTTTTATGTTATTATTTACAGGTAGGACTTGACTCCCAGACTGCGTGCTATGAGATTGATTACTCTGAAGTGGACATGGATGATGCAATACTCATTGGAGAAGTAATTACTGGATATCCCAATTTCTAAAGGCAAACTTAAGGCCCATGAAAACCTTTTTTATTGCCCCACGTCCTTTGGGTCGTAGGAGCTCCATTGAGATATTTAACCTTCACCACTACTATCGTCTTCACTTAATAATGTTTATTGTGATGATCCCACTGACTTAGATCAAGAAGGCATTGCAGGGATCATATGGTGAAGTTTACTTAGTCAAATGGCGTGGTACAGAAGTAGCAGCAAAGACGATCCGTTCCTCCATTGCATCAGATCCAAGGGTGAGGTAAGTTTCATACCTGAAGTTGTGTAGCATGTTCTCTCTCTGTTTCATTTTCCTATATCCTATAAATATTCAAATTATACACATCTTAAAATTTAGGACATTAAATCAAGTTTTTCTTAGTTGAGAGAATGATCTGCCTACCAGAAAATGACCTCGTTCAACTAAAAAAAACTGTGAAACTATTTCTCTAAGAAACCAAGAGAAGAAAAGAGAACAGTGAAGAAGGTAGTAAATTCAATATAAGAATCCATGTTTTTCAATAAGTTCAAAGAATGATCTTACTATCTGAAATGACCTTTTTCAAGTTGATAAAACTATGAAACTACTGCACCAAGAAAATACGAGAAGGAAAAGAAAACAACGAAAAATACAGTAATGATGTTAATAAACGTAGATCAACTAGGTGGTGGCTATTGAGTATAGACTGATTCTAGAAACTTTAAATATTTTCAGATTTTATATTAAGTTCATCTTCTCAGCACGTTAATTTCACAGGAATACCTTTCTGAAGGAACTGGGGCTGTGGCAAAAGTTGCGCCACCCTAATATAGTGCAGTTCCTTGGTGTTCTAAAGCACTCCGATCGGTTGATCTTCCTGACGGAGTACCTTCGCGATGTGGGTTATCCAATATTCAATCATGACTGGACCTTTTTGGTATTTGTTTCGTTGACTCCAGACTAGAATTTGCTCCACTGATTTTTTCCTCCGATATGAACGTGTTAGGGAAGTTTGTATGACATCCTAAAACGGAAGGGAAGACTTGATCAGGAAACAGCAGTTTCGTATGCTTTAGATATTGCAAGGTAAGATGTTCAAAGAATGCTTCCTGTACTTGAAGTTCGCAAATAAAAGCCTAAGCATTTTCTTCGAACAAACTTGGAAAAAAAAAGATTATGTCGTTAATTCAACTCCAAGCATCCTGAAATCTATTTTTGTTACAGCAAAGATAATGTTGTTATATAGGAGATTTTGCCAAGTAGTTGAAATTTAGCTTTCTTGAGTTGATTAGATCATGATAGAATCTATCTGACAAAAACTCCATTTCTTTCCATTAAAGCTGCCTTCTTGTTGAAATCTCCAAAGAAATTACAAGCAATTCGATGCACTAGCATTTCCTGCTGTGTATTACCCTATTAATTAATTATTCTGCTTCTGCTCATTTGAATCGAAATCATGTGGCCTCCACACGCTAAACCCTCTGTCATTGATCATGAAAATTAACTTGCAGGGGCATGAATTATCTGCATCAACACAAACCACGTGCTATTATACACCGGGATTTGACACCAAGGTATATTGCTATCTGGATATTTCTGTTCATGCTGATTGTGTTGGATACTTGGCTTGCATGTCAAATTACAAGAGTTTCTGACTCGTTTTTGTTAGGAAAAGTACATCAATCTAACTAAATTCATAATTTACAAGTTTCAATTCTTTTTACCTTATTGCACAATTAAAATAGAATGAATCTATTAACAAAATTAAACTATTAACAATACAAATCAACACCAAAAAAAATTATGTGAAAAACCCGATGATATAAAAAAAGTCAACTGCAATCCATGTAAAAACTTCCATTATCAACAAATAATGGGATCACAAAGTATGTTTTTTTATTAGCTAAAACTAAGGGCTACAACGTACAAACTTTTATAAAATTACGTTGGATTTTACTTCAACCCATACAAACTCTTCTTTAGCTTATAAACTAATTACTTTATGCCTTTCACTTTGAACTCTTAAAGGTAATCCATGTAGATCTCCTAAGACAAGTCACAATAATAGTTAAATCAAGCATAACTTGGATTGAAGATATCTTGAACAAGGGTAAAAAGATTTCTTCAAAATCAATAGCTTTCTTCTGATCGAAATCTTTTACAACCAATCTTTCGTATCTTGGTTGTGAGCAATTTTCAACATGAACATCCATTTATTCTAGAGTGCTCTCTTGCTTTTAGGAAGCTTTACTAACTCGAAAGTGTAGTTTCCATGCAAGAATTTCATCGCTTCTTACATGGCTATCAACCACTCAGTTTTCTTCTCATATGACATAACTTCATCAAAGAATTTTAGCTCTCCCCTATTCATAACTAGCTCATACTCATGAGAAGAATACATAGTGGAAGCTTAGTGAGTTCTAATGAAACTCCTTAATTATGGCTCAATTAGAGGTTCTTAAATAACCTGTTTAAAAATAACATCATCATTATCATTAGTTGGCTCAGGATCATCAACTAACAGCCCAAAAGGCAAACTTCTATTGTCATCATTTTACAAATCTCCTTCATGATTAAAAGGCATCAAATATAACTATAGAATAGTTATTGAATTTGAATTTGCATGAATAAAATTAGTAGATTCTATTTTATCTTTTTGTTCAAAATCTTTAATAGTTTGATATTCAAAAAAGAAATCTTTACTTCTCACAACTCTTTTTTATATATATAACCTATAACCAAAGTCATCATTTTTAGAACCTAAGAAAACACATTGCTTCGTCTTGCTGCCAAGTTTAGATCTTTCATTTTTAGAAATATGTACAAATACCCTACAACTAAACACTCTTAAATATGCATAAAAAAACATCATTTTCTTTCCATATTCTTTTTGGAACATCAGAGCCATGAGAAAATTATAGAGAAAAATTAATCATGACAATTGTCTTCAAAGTAAGCTTTCCATTAAGAGTAGAATTATTACGTGACACCACCAATATTTTTCAACTATCTAACAATAAACTCAATAGAACTAATGTTTTTATCTCATCAGCTATTTCAAGATTCATCAATGACAAGTCATTCAAAAACTTTTAAAATTTATTTATGTGTACTGAAGCATCTTCATCATCTTTGCTCTTCAAATTCACAAGATCTCAAGTCGCAAAAGCTTTGTTTTATGTAATCTTCTTAGCAAAGGTTTCTTCCAATATCTTTAAAATTTTGCAGTAATTATGTTCTTGAGAAATATAGTTAATGGAATTAAAAGACACTCAATTTAAAACATTAGCAGTTGCTTTTCTATCAAGCACATTCCATTTTACCTCCTCCATATTGTTAGTGTTTTTTCCTTTGCACTCTAGCGACAAAGTCAAATCATTGCAATAAAGGTGATCTTCCATCATTGTTTTTGATATAAAATAATTGATGGCAGTAAACTTTATCATGCTCAAATCTTCATATTATATATATTTTAACTACACAAAAAAAAATAATCTACACAACCAGTATTCTGATACCACTTTATTGAAAAAACAATATCAATTTAACCAAATTCACAATTCGTAAATCACAATTCTCCTCTCTTGATGAAATTAAAATTAGGATCAACTAACAAATAAAATTAAGCAATTAATCACACAAATCAACAACAAAAAATTTTACATAGAAAACCCAACGTGGAAAAAACCACAAGATCATAATCCAACTAAAAACTTTCATAATCAACATATAATAGGATCATAAAGTGTTTTTTTCTTAGCTAAAATCAAGGGCTATATATAATATATACATCATCAAGAACAACCTATTTTTGAAATGCAACAAGATTAAAGAAGAAAGAGCCAGAAAATCTTATAAAACCAACAGCCTTGTTTTATATATATATAAAAAAAACCAACTAGACACCTCTAATTTTCAATACAATCGTACAAAATGAATCGTCATTGCAATCTTGTTTCAAAGCGGCAAGTGATCTACATATCATAAAAAATTCTCCCACCTCAGGCCCAATCTCCTCACGTAAGACTTCCTTTTCATCATCATAGATAGGCTCTTAAGAATCATCAATGCACTCCTCACCTTGTTCTGAATGAATAAGGTTCACTCGATGTTTTAGGCACTCGTTTGCAAGATGGCCAACTTGACCATATTTGAAGTAAGTTGCTGACCTATGAGTGCGGTTATTAATTTTTCCCACCATCTTGCTTTGTGGAGGCTAATTTGTTCTTTCATATATAGAACCTCTAAGTTTTGTTTCAGAGTTTCCAGCCTTGGATGAGGAATTATGATTTGTACTTCAAAATGTTTATTTGGCCCACTTCGTGCAAGTTTAGCATCCAACTTTAATGCTAATTGCTAAGCATCATTCAACTTCTAAATCTTGTGAATTGAAAGTTTCAAACCCACCCCCCACAAATCTTGCAGCCAGTTGTTCTTCAATTTCTTGAGTATCATTGTGAGCCATTAACTTTTAAAACTCTTTAGTATAGTTAATCACTCTCTTATGTTCTTGTTGAAGATTATTAAACCGAGAGAAAATGCTGTGTAAAATCAGAATGAAGGAGTTTCTCTTTAAGTCTGGACTTTATTCTCCCATATTCTGTAATTTTTGCTTTTCCTTTTCGAAGTCGCATCTCTTGGACTTATCCCCGCTAAGCTGAAGCATAACCACACAATCTTATAGCTACCAGCTTCATTTTTTTTGTTTTCAGGAATTTCTTTGTAATCAAATTAAGACTTTCTCAATAGCACTAAGCTAATCAAGAAATTTTTCAGGTTGAAGATGGCCTTAAATTAAACTCCGGTAATTCATTCTTTATATCATCTGAAGATTGAAAAAACATTTCAATCAATTTGCCTTCTTGATCTTGACAATTGACGAAAGGACTAATTCCAAAAAAAAAAACATCGTCGGAGTCACTTTTAGAATTTCCATAACTTGAACCTTACTCTTCTCGAGCTTGATAACGTTCAAGCTATAAAGAAATCATAATCTGCCACCAACAGTCACAATAATAGAATATAAACTAAGGAAAAGTAACTGTCAAACTTAAAACATAATGTAAATAAAACATTAATAGAAGTTGTCTTCCAAGACAACTAGAAATTAAGTTCCCAATATAGCTATAATTAGCCTTTTAGAAGAATATAACGTACGGGAATACCGTCAGCCAACATAAAAAAATATAAATGATTGCTCACTGCATCACTTTTCCTCCCTCCATGTAAGCGAAAGGAGAAAATGACAAATGAAAAAACTCATAAAGGTTTTTTTTCAACTTAATGTTGCTAGGAATGTGTTACAAGATGAGTCTGGACACCTAAAGGTTACAGACTTCGGCTTAAGCAAAATTGCACAGGAAAAGGATGACCAAGGTTACATGATGACTGGAGGAACAGGTTCATGTAAGCCTTTCTTTCTTATTGAATTAATGTATCTGTTAGAACTAAAGATCTTCTGCCATGTAAAGATCACGTCATTTGTTGTGGCCAATGTCATGGGATATTACAGATCGCTACATGGCACCTGAGGTATATCGTCGAGAATCCTATGGGAAAAGTGTTGATGTCTTCTCCTTTGCCCTCATAGTACATGAGGTAACCGAATTCAAGCTTTGGGTTCATCTGAAATCAAGATTGTTGTGACTTGTAAATGGAACAATAAAGAGAATGATAGTTTACGTATTCTGATTGTATCATGATCTTGTTTATGCTGGTTTATATTTGTTGACAGATCTTCCAAGGGGGGCCATCAAATAGAACAGCACTCCCTGAGCATATTGCAGACAAGCGGGCATTTGAAGATGCTCGACCATCTCTATCCTCATTTGTTTACCCTGATCCAATTAAGATGTTAGCTTTCCTTCTCTTTCATTGTGTTTTATTTACCAGCACCAGATGAACTGCAATTCATCATAACAACTGCAGCCCTCACGATGCCTTGATTTATTTGAAAAGGCATGCCACTAGATAGAACTATTAATGAAAACAGTAGTGGGGCTATGAGGAGTTTTAGGTTGGTTATGCTGGTCAATATTTTGTTCTGAGAATGGCATTCTGTAACCAGGTCTCATTATTTCTTGAAGTACTCTTTGGTTCTGGACACACGCACGCCATACTGCTAAGGCTTTATCTAAAACTCTACAATTTAGTTTGCTTGATTATGCTCATGACTGCTTGCTTTCACTTGATTTAGGCTTCTTCGAGAGTGTTGGCACAAGAATCCTGAAAGTCGACCAACATTTGAAGAGATAATATCAAAGCTAGAGTCGATCCAGGAGAGTTTCCAAAGTAAGAAAGACGCAGGTGGCTGTTGCTCCTGTTGCATCTTATAGAGATTAACTGAACAGCAACACATATACATCCCGACTCCAATTTTCAACATACTGAATGTGTGTTCTCCCTTTCACTCTGTATTCTCCTTTCTGTATTTGATTTATGCCTTCCCTTTTCACCATGCACTTGTGTATCTGCTGCTGCATGTTAGGCCCTACATATCCTTGGAGAAGTCTTATCTCCCAGATATCATGTATAAAAGTCGTTTGGGGAATTCTTATGGACACTCTGTCATTCACAATTTGCCATGTAATTTTCATGCACATTTGTCTCTGAAATGGTCCAAATTTGTCAAGCCAGAGAAAACTGACGCTCCCTGCACTGCAGCACTTTCATCATTATTGCCGCATCCCCTGCCATGACCTCAGTTTGGCCTCCACAACCAGATCACAACTTAAACAGCAACAAGAGCACAGGTGCCTGAAGATATCATTATTTCTTCCAAGTTCATGGCTACAGTGTGGCCTGAGGTTATGGATTGGAACAGAATCTTCAGATTGTATTAATTACTTGTTTCATTATCTTGGATCAAATAAGCGCATGGGGTTCGAGAATATAACAGGCCAACTAATAAAAATTCAAATTAAATAAAAAAAAAACACTAAAGAGATCAGCTATTCACTGTGGACTGAAAGCTGAATCACTGTTGATTTACTTGGTGTTTTCATTATTTTATTTTGTTGTCATTCTTTTCGGTTACTTATGATTTTTTTAGTGCGATCCTATCATTTAGGTTTACATAGGATTGTGATTGATAATTTGTTTAGGTTAGATTTTTAAGGGTTTCTCGCAATGTTGAAAAAAGATTCTAGCTTTATTTTATTTTATTTTTTTTCATTTAAATCCTTAAGTTAAAAAACAAAATTCATCAAAAAAAAGTAAAGAAAAGAGAAATTCATATGTCCAATAGCCAAAATTATAATTCTAGATGTTAATGGATTCCATTTTATAAAAGGAGTTCTGTGTTTTACCCTTCATTTTGTCAAAAATATAAAATAGATCAGGGTTGAAAAACAAAAATAAAACAGCTTAATTTTTTTTTAATGATTTTTTAGTGTTTTGAGTTGTGAAATAAATTTATTAAAATTTTAAAACTGTTTTTAAATTAAAATAAATTGAAAAATTCACTGGTTAATTTTTCAACCAGCTCATTAGTGGTTGGAATTTGAAGATGTATAGTTTGTTTTAAAAAAAAAAAAAAGTGAACGAGGTAGTTGAAATTTAGAGATGCAAGTGATGCTTTATTTATATATATATATATATATATATATATATATATATATATATATATATATATATAGGATGTAATTGAAATTTGAAGATGCAAATGATGTTTTATCTATTTTGAGGTATGAGATGATAGCCTAACCTCTTTCCTTAGAGGTCATGAGCGATGGCCCGTCCATCCCTATGTACCTAACTTATTTTATTATTTCTTGTTTTTTTTACCTTAAAATCTTGATTTAAACCCATTAAAATAGATTAAATAAAATTTTATTTGAGGCTTTTATAGTACAATTTCATTTTTACTCTTTTTTTTTCTTAAATCATAGTCCTTTTTTTATTATATTAGCAACGGTTCTTTTACACAACTCTTTATGATTTTTTTTTAAGAAAATTTTATTTGATCGCTTTTATACGAATACCTATTTTTATTATTTTTATGATTAAATAAAAAATTATTTTAAAAAGCAAAGTTATTGGACTCAATTGAATAATTTGTTTAATAAGTTAACTTGTATTAATCTAAAATACTATCGTTTTAATATTTAAAAAACAAAGTCAAAACACTATTGTTTTGATATTGTTTAAGGTAAATTTTGGTTTTTGCTAGGTTGCTCAGTCGCATTTTGATTCACTCAATCAATTAGGTTATATAAAGGTTGACTCCAACCTAGTTCAGTTTAAAACCCAAATTAAAAAAGATCTCAACTCAATGAATCTTTAATTTTAATTGAAATTTATTAAATAATGAACAATGCGTATTAATACTATTTTTGCAATTCAAATTAGTTTTTTATCTAACTCATGCCATTCAAATTAATTTTTTTATCTAACTAGTATCAGAGCATAAGTGAATTCAATGTGGATTGTGATAATATATATATATATATATATATATATATATATATATATATATATATATATATATATATTTTTTTTTATAACAACG
>Ga0325402_1002848_pt1 | contig 15373 bp, 16 predicted proteins | sample PopdelMetagenome_22_FD_207212 | JGI IMG/M metagenome (GOLD analysis project Ga0325402, IMG submission 207212) | Populus deltoides microbial communities from Bellville, Georgia, United States - Xylem-PdKOR-R3 | ecosystem: Host-associated > Plants > Phyllosphere > Stem > Wood/Secondary xylem... | reverse complement strand
AGCTTAGGGGATAGATTGTACAGGATAAACTCTCCCTTTTCTTTTGATCCCGCCTGTCCATTGGAAGTGAAGAGAGTTGTCATGGTGTCCAGTGTTCAGGACCATCAAGCGGGATGCACTTGCTGGAGAATGTTTCAGTCGGGCCTTACATACAAATTCTGTAACGGGGTATTCTGCTGTAACTGTAATAAATTGCGAAGGCAACGCATAAGAAATGTTCTGTTAGATTAAGGGAACTGAAAGTCCTGAATTATATGTAGTAAATTTCTCTCGCAGTTGCAGACATTTCTTAATAATGGGTGTTGCTACCCAATTTTTGACCCATGTTTTGATATTTTTTCAGAAAAATCCAAAAAATAGAGAAAAACATCGAAAATCTAAAAAAATACTTTTTTAATATATTTGCATCATTTTAGAATTTTTAGCATCGTCTTAAAAGAATTTAAATTTTCAAAGAGGTTTGGAACGCGTTCAACTTTTAACGCATTATTTTTAAAATCATTGATTTTCCTCATTGAGTCGATGTTGATATCGCTTGTTTTTTAAAAAAAATACAAAAAAATAAAAAAAATCAAAATTTACAAAAAGACAGAAGTTGAGAGACCAAGTTTGAAAACCTGGTAATATTTTTGCCTATAAATACTGGTCCTCAACACACTTAAAAGGGAGCAATTTTGAAACATCAGAAAAATACAAAAAAAAACCCTAAATCTAAATCTAAACCTATCTCTAACAAAGGAGCGGCCCCCCCACGGTTTTGGTTCTCCCAAGCCGCCGCTCATCATCCTCTTCCTCCCATTCTCCCTTGGCCTCCAGCCCCCTTCCGCTGGCCACATTTTTTTTCTTCTCCCTCACCCAGCCGGCACAAGCCACAGCTCTCCCCCACACACGGCCAAACCAGCCATCACCATTCCCCCATTTTCACTCATCTTCAAAACCAAAACAGGAACCAGAGAACCCCTCCCTTTTCCAGCAGCCGATCTTCCCTCTCTCTCACCTGAACACCCACCGGAACCACAAAAGACAGTCCTCGCCCACTTCCCCTCTCAACCGAACCGTTTCCCCCATCTCCATCGACCAGCCTTCTAGAGGCAGCCGACCGACCGGCCAATCGGCCTTCAGCTGGCCACACACACCACTCATCTTCCTCTGTAACACAGAGCCTCTCCCTCACAGAAACTAGCAGCCGATCCTCCCTCACAGACCGAACCGGCGACCTCCCTCATCTGGCTGACACCAGCAGCGAGCCCAACCGCCGCTGCTACCACCAGGAGAGGAGATCTCAACGCTGTCGCCCCTGGCCACAGATTCACCGCCGCCCTCTGCACACTGCAGCGCTGCCCAACTGCCGGCCACCTGAAGCGAAGGAGAAGATGTAAACAAAAGAAAGATCAACGGTGAAGCTGATCTGAAAAGGAGAAGACCGAAACAGATCCGAAAAAGAAAGAAAAAATTAAAATCAACTGGCTTGGGTGTTTTATTCTTTTGCAGGTGATGAAGACCCTCACCGCCGGCAGGGAAGGGAAGAGGAGATGAAGCTGTGACTGACCCCTGATTTTCCGGCGTTTTGTGCGGTGGCGCGTGAACCCACGCGCCGCCAGTGACGGTGGCGCGTGGGAAGACGCGCCGCCACTGTTCATGGTGTTCCAGAAGGGCTTCCCAGCACTGTTATGGATTTTTGAGGGGTTATTTTGTAATTTTTAAATTGATTAATGTAATATTTGTTTAGTTTGAATTTTTACTTGTATGTTGTGAATTTGGATGTAACAAAAGAAAGGAAAAGAAAAGAAAAGAAACAAAAATATAGTAAGAGTGAATGTGTGTGTTTGTATTTGTTTTATTTTATATATATATATATATATATATATATATTTTTATGATGAAATTGCAAAGATTAAAGAAGAATTTAATATTTTGATTGGATCACGGTTAAGAATTATTAACTTATATGTAAGTTGTATTTTTAATATCCGATGAAAAAAACAATTATTAAAATTTCTTTAAACACATCAAAATTCACGAAGCAGCTTATCTCAGGTAGGGTGCGTTAGGGGTGCTAATACCTTTTCTAACCACAACCAGTCTCTTATCTGCGAATCTCTGACAAGATCATTACATCCGGTTTTCTAGTAGCCTTCAATAAATTACTAGGTGGCGACTCCAACGAACCAATTCAAGCAAACGACAACGAAAAGATCGCCAGCTGACGCCGCGCGGATTTTTATGACGTGCGACAATGGGGGAGGGGGGTTTAAGAGCCTATGTTTCCCCTCCGTAACTTGTTTGCTCTATGTTAGGCATGTGCTGTAAGACCACAAAAGAAAGGACTAGTCTTATCTTCCTGTATAGTAACTTCTTTAATGGGAAACCTCTCCTGGTATAGATGGTTCCTGTCTTGACTGGCAACTCTTTCCATCTTTTTCTCTGATTAGATTTTATTTTGTGAATTATGAGGTATTTGGATTGACATCCCTTTTTTCAGGTTTTGATAAATGAATAATAATTTTCCTAATATGTATTCGGAGTAGCATTACTCATTAATTTTTACCAGTATCATGCATGGCCAAGGAAAATCATTATAATAGTTCTTTCCTCCTTAGCAAACTGAACTAAGAACTTCTTTGGACTGTTCAGGAGCTAAAATTACTAGTGGAGAAGAAGATATTAATTTTCCTGCTCTATTCTTGCCAAAAGTGAAAATGACCCTCAACCATTTTTATGCTTTATACATGGGTCTAGGGGATGCATTTCCCCTCAAAAGTTGTCTGTAGTTTTCTGAAGAATCAATGGAAGTGGTCCTCCATGGTTCATGAGATGATACAGGAGGTCTAGGGGATGCATTTCCCCTCAAAAGTTGTCTGTAGTTTTCTGAAGAATCAATGGAAGTGGTCCTCCATGGTTCATGAGATGATACAGGAGGTCTAGGGGATGCATTTCCCCTCAAAAGTTGTCTGTTGTTTTCTGAAGAATCAATTGAAGTGGTCCTCCGTGGTTCCTGCTCATCTCAATCAATGAGCTGTTATTCAACTGATTTTAATTTCATTCCTCTTTTTTTTATATATATATTTGTATTATTATGTGATTAATTGTGTTTGAAAATTTCCACTGCAGAACTTTTTACTTTATTACATTTCAAAAGAAAAGAATAAAAAATTTGTGGTCTCAATAGAACTACTGCTCCAAAAACACCAGAGATTGTGGTCTCAATAGCTCTGCTCCAAAACACCAGAGTCTCTCCACTATTCTCCGTTGCTCCTGATTTGCTAAAGCTATGGCTGATAAGCCCCATGCAGTTCTTATCCCACTTCCATTTCAAAGCCATATAAAATCTATGCTAAAACTAGCCAAACTACTTCATCACATAGGTTTTCACATAACCTTTGTCAATACTGAATATAACCATATATAGACGCTTACTTAAATCTAGAGGTCCTAATTTCCTCTACGGTTTGCTTGATTTTCGATTTGAAAACATTCCAGATGGGCTCCCTCATTCGGATATTGATGCTTCCCAAGATATCCTTGCACTTTTTAAGGCTATCAAGAACAACTCAATGGCTCCATTCATGACTGACCTACTTAACAAGCTCAATGAGACAGCCACTTCTAATGTGCCCCCAGTAACATGCATCGTGTCGGATTTCTTGCCATTCACTATCGCAGCTGCTGAAGAGCGAGGAATACCTATTGCACTATTTCAAACTGCCTCTGCTTGTTGCTTCTTGTGCTTCAAACAACTTCGTCCACTCAAAGAAAAAGGTCTTGCACCAATTAAAGGTATGAAGGTCCACTGTTTATCACCATTTCGGGGTTGTTAATATCTGGTTTGCAATTTAGTAACAAAAGATAAAGCTAAATGTAATTTTGAAGAGAATGATATCTTCTTGTTTTATTTCAGAGTAAGTAGAATTTAAAATTTATACTGATGGTTTAACATCAAGATTCTATATTATTGCCTGTGATCAAGCCTAATTATCTATGAATAAGGAAACAAATAATTAAAGATTCAATTACAGTATTTGACTAAACTTGATTTCCTACACTGTGCTTGATTTCCTTTAACACTTCCTCTCAAGTTGGAGTGTATGTTAATTACACCCAACTTGCTAAGTAAAATCTCAAACTGTGTGGAGCTTAAAGGCTTAGTAAACAAGTCTGCTGGTTGGTGTGTAATTTGAATGTAGGCTGTCTGAATCATTCTTGCTTGAATTTTCTCACGTATCAAATAACAGTCTATTTCTACATGCTTGGTTCGCTCATGAAAGACGGGATTCGATGCTATATGCATTGCTGCTTGATTATCACAGAACAAAGTTACTGGTTATGTGTGATTTATCTGTAAGTCCTTCAAAATGTTTTTCAGCCATGTAATTTCGCAGCATGTAGTAGCCATGAAGCAATATTCAGCCTTTGCATTTGAACTTGATATTGTTGTATGTTTCTTGGTTCTCCAAGAAACTAGTGCCTCTCCAAGTAAAATGCAGTAACCAGTAACTGATCTTCTCATGTCCTTACAACGAGCCCAATCGGCATCACAAAATGCTCGTAACTGAAGTGCACCTATGGACAACAACAGGATGCCTTGCACAGGTGTTTGTTTGATATATTTGAGCACTTTATAAGCCGCGTCCAAATGGGGTTGTCGGGGCTTGTCCATGAATTGACTTAAGATATGCACAATATAAGTCAAATCCGGTCTAGTTATAGTCAGGTAGAGTAATCTGCCAATTAACCTCCTGTATGTTGATCCATCCTCCAAAAGCTTTCAATCAGATTGTGTTAGGGACACATTTTGCTCCAAAGGAAACCGAGATGGCTTGACACCCAAAAACCCCGTATCATCCAGAATATCGAGTGCGTATTTTCTCTGTGACAGACTGATGCCAAGAAAGTATTTAAATTGCCCGAAGTCTTTAAGTTTGAATTGCTTGGACAAGAAATGTTTGGTGTTCTCTATGTCCTGCAAATTATTCCCAGCTAATATCACATAATCAACATATATCAGTAATACTAGAAAGTTACCATGATGGCTTCAGATGAATAAGGAATAATCAGACAGAGACTGATGGAATCCTACAGCCTTAAGTGCACCGGACAACTTGATAAACCACTGTCTAGAAGCTTATTTTAAGCCATACAGGGATTTATAAAGTTTTCAAACGCGTGTCTCCCCCTTTCGCCTGAAGCCAGGAGGGAAAGTCATGTAAACGTCCTCATCCAAGTAACCATGCAAGAATGCATTGTTGACATCTAACTGATGTAAATGCCAACCACGCAAAGCTGCCACACTAAGTAAGATGCAGACAGTGACCATCTTGGCTCCAGGAGCAAAAGTTTCCTGATAATCAACGCCTTCAACTTGGTTGTAGCCCTTAGCCACCAGCCATGCCTTATATCGTTCTACTATCCCATCAGCCTTTAACTTGATTTTGTATAACCACTTGCAACTGATTGGCTGTTTATGGGATGACAATGGCACCAAACTCCAAGTCCTAGTGGCTTGTAAAGCAACTATCTCATGGTGCATGACCTCACGCCACTAAGGATGTTGAACAGCCTATGAAAAATTGGTGGGTTCTTTGAGGAGGGTGAGTTGAGCAGTATAAGCCTTATGATGGGGAGAAAGGTGAGTGTAAGATAAATAAGTAGAGAGGGGATAAGCAGTACCTGAAGTATGAACCATGTTCGTGGAGGATGTCGGGTCAGGCCTTGAAGGGAGAGTTATGGAGAGATGAAAATCTTGCAAGTATGAAAGAGTGGTAATAGAACGACTGCCACGACGAAGGGGAGGAATGGGCACATGGGAGGAGTGGGTCTGTATAGGAGATAAATCAGGTAGTTAAGGGATAGGGGTGGCTGGATATGGAGACTCTATAAGGGGATATGAAGACTCTGTGAGGGGAGCTGGAGGGGTATATGAGCTGGTGGAAGGAGGTGTCTGCGAATTGGGTGAGCTGGTGAGTGCAGGACATGTAATTGGAGGGGGGGTGCAAAATCTATGTCGAAAGGTAAGGATGGAGTGGGAGTGGGAGGTGAAAATGATGTGGCATCAAGATTAGTATGTGATGCAGGTGTAAGAAAATGTAATATGGATTCAAAGAAAACGACGTCCCTGGAGACTATTATTCTTTGTTTAGCTAGATCAAAAACTCTATACCCCTTTTTCCCATAAGGATATCCAAGAAAGATACACTGAGATGCTCGAGGATCAAATTTGGAGCGACTTCGTGCATGGGTGGAAACAAAACATAAGCAACCAAATACTCTTAAGTGTGAGTAATTAGGAACTGTGTTGAATATTTTTTCATATGGTGTTTTTCCGTGGAGAATGGGGGTTGGTGTTTGATTTATGAGATAAGCGGAAGCAAGAATAGCGTCACCCTAAAATTGATTAGAAAGACCGGCTTGAAGAAGGCACATGCCATATTTAACAAATGCCTATGTTTGTGTTCGGCAACGCTATTTTGTTATGGAGTATTAATGCAACTGGTTTGATGAATGATACCTTTGTGAGCGTAAAAGCTTTCAAGCTTGAATTCAAGACCATTATCACTATGAATCATTTTGACTTTGGAATCAAATTGATTTTCAGCCATGTTGATGAAGTTGACTAGAAGATCCCTAGTATCGGATTTGTGTTTCATAAGGTAAATCCATGTGCATCTAATGTGATTATCAACGATAGTAAGAAAATATTTGGCACCTAAAATAGAAGAAACTTTATAACCACCCCAAATGTCAACATGAATTAAATCAAACAGAGATATAGTAGTAATGAAACTTGAAGAAAATGGAAGTCTTATTTGTTTTGCTAACGGACAAATCAAGCACTTATCGTTAGAACAAGAATTAACTTTAGAAAATAATGGAGATACTTTAGTTGAGGGATGCCCAAGACGTTGATGCCAAAGGTTCGGGTTAGAAGTTTTGGCATGGTTGCATGTTCCTTTCTTGGCTTGGTCGAGAAAATAGAGACCCTTCATTTCAATTCCCGTCCCAATCATCTTCCCCGAACGTAGGTCCTAAATCACACAAAATTGGCTTAGAAAAATGGTTATGCAAGAAGAATCAAATGCTAGTTTGCTAATGAAAATTAAATTCAATTGGAAATATGGGACACACAAAACATTATCAAGGATCAAATCAGGAGATATATGAACTCTGCCTATGTGAGTTACTTGTGCTATTGATCCATTTGGTAATTCAACAGTGCACCATTAACCGGTCTTGAGTATGCGAGCAAATTTTGATCATAAATCATATGATCCATGCACCCACTATCCAAAATCCAAGTGCTTCTGTTGCCATTAGAAAAGAGTGAAAAAGCTTTACATGAGAGCTCATCATGAGTTGGACAGTTACTAATATGATTGGCAGAGGATATTTTAGTTTTTAACATACCGAGTATTTGTTTGCACTCTTCAGCTGTGAAAGGAAAATTCATCTCCTTCCTTTTGTTCATGTGTGTTGCAACTTGATTTCCATTAGAAATTACCACATTAAACTCAACTTCAGTCACTGCTTTCTTCTTGCGACAATGTTCTGTAGTATGTCCCTTCCAGCGGCAGAAAGTGCATCTGAGATGTGCGCGACAATCCTTGGTGGTGTGATTTGTTCTGTTACATCTGGAGCATCTCTGTTCAGTTTCAGTCTCATGGCTTGAATTCTTTACAGCAAAGACAACAGTCTCTGGTTGAGCATGGCTTTTCCTGGCTGTCACCTCTAATTGCTTCTCATAACAAAAAACCAATGAATATGCCTTGTTTACCGTAGGTAATGGATCCTGCAACAGAGTGTTGCTACGAACACGGTACCCACGTACGAATCATTAAGACCCATAAAGAATTTCATGGTTTTCTGTGTGTTCAAATATGCAGCCACTTCCTTGATTGATCCACAAGTGCATGTCGGAAAGGTGCATAGTGCTTCACGCTCATCCCATAAACCTTTCAGCTTTGTGAAGTAGGATCCCACAGACATGTTGCCTTGCACACAATTGTGAATTTCATTGTCGATATTAAATAATTGAACCACATTCACATGTGAGAATCGTTCTTGTAAATCAAGCCACATTTGTCTGGCATCCTTGCAGTTGATGATGCTGATAGCAATATCTTTGGACATAGATCCCAACAGCGAAGTTTTAACCAAACTATTACACCGATTCCATTGTTGATGCTCATCTGGTTTCTTTTCATCAGGCTTCTTCATCCAGCCATCTATTAATCCAATTTTGTTTTTGATTGTCAGCGTCATAGTCATGGATTGGCTCCATGTGCTATAGTTGTCTTCAACCAAGGGTTGTGACACAAGGACAGCGCCAGGTTGATCTGAATGGTGAAGGTAAAGCTGGTGAGTGGGATGATCCCATCTTGCGCCTAAAGACATGCTTCCTTGGTTTTCGTCTCCCATGGAAGTCGGCTAAAGGGTTTGTGTTTTATTTTGATACCTAGATTAATTGCTCTAATATCATGAAGAGAATGATATCTTCTTGTTTTATTTCAGAGTAAGCAAAGTTTACAATTTATATTGATGGTTTAACATCAAGATCCTATATTATTGTCTGTGATCAAGCCTAATTATCTATGACTAAGGAAATAAATAATTAAGATTCAATTACAGTATTTGACTAAACTTGATTTCCTATTCTATGATTGATTTCCTATGCTGTGCTTGATTTCCTTTAACAAATTTTGTTTTGTACTTTTTGTGTTTTGCAGACGAGAGCTTTCTAACAAATGACTTCTTAAACAAAGTTATAGATTGGATTCCTGGAATGAAAGGTATACGTGTAAGAGATCTTCCGAGATTTTTTCGTTGGATGGATCTCAATGATTGTTGGTTTAACCACACAATGAAATCAGCTGAGAAAGCTTGTAAAGCATCTGCTATTATTGTACATAGTTTTGATGCTTTGGAGCAAGAAGTTCTGAATGCTCTCTACTCAATGTTTCCTCGTGTTTATCCTATCGGCCCGCTTCAATTGCTTCTCAATCAAGTACCTGAAGATGACCTAAACTCCATTGGATGTAACCTGTGGAAAGAAGAGCCTAAATGTCTCCAGTGGCTTGACTCCAAGAAACCGAAATCGGTGGTTTATGTGAATTTTGGCAGTATAGTAGTCATGAATAAGGAACAGCTTATTGAATTTGGAATGGGACTTTCTGAAAACAACCACTCTTTTGTATGGATTATAAGGCTTGACATTGGGGATTCCGACCGGTGATGTTCTGATATTTGCTCAACGGAGGGTAAGCACACTGACACAATATTTTACGTGGTTCGGCAAATTACCTACATCCACGGGAGAGAGTCCATATTATTTAGAGATTAGAGAAAGAATACAATAAATACATAGAGGAGGATCACTCAACTCCCAGCTCACTTTGGTGCTCTTACAGCTGCTGTAATGGCAGCAAGGCTGCTGCCATTGCAGCTCTCTCTTTCTCTCCACTCTTACGTTCTCACTCTCTGCACTCTCTACAATTCTCTCACTTTGCTCTCAACAAGACATGCCTCTTTATAGGCAAATATGGTCAACATGGAGGGGCCAATATAGCCTTAAAGCATGGCATGAATTGTGGCACAATTCATGCTTCCACTTGCTTAGTGGTGGGGTATTGCCACAAATGGCAATATCCTAACAATCACCCCCTTTGCCATTTGTGTAGGCAATTGTCCTCTTGCTTCTTCAGCACAAGCTTGCATTCTACATCCTTTCCAAGCTTACCATTCTGAGAGCGTCTTCAATCCAACATCCCCTTTCGAGCGTATCAATCATGCTCGATCCGGAATGACTTTTCAAGCCTTACACCAAGGCTTACAACACCCCCTCAAACAGAATTTAGTGATCCTCCTCCATGTATTTATTGTATTCTTTCTCTAATCTCTAAATAATATGGACTCTCTCCCGTGGATGTAGGTAATTTGCCGAACCACGTAAAATATTGTGTCAGTGTATTTACCCTCCGTTGAGCAAATATCAGAACATCACCGGTCGGAATCCCCAACAATTGGTATCAGAGCACATGGTTTAAAGGGGTGTTTGATTTTGCTCAAAAATGAAATTTGTCAAAATTATGTTTTGACCATACCACTATGTAGAGAAGGAAGAGACGAAGCCACTTTTAAAAACCGCGTCGAAATCGGACGTCGAAAACGTCTGCACGCGCCGGCAAGGTTACTGCCCACGCGCACATACGCGCGCCACGCGTCACATACGTCTTCTTCGCCCGGATGGGCTAACCCGAATACCAGACGACCCGACCCACGTGTCAGACCCGGATAAGGATGACGTCGGCATGATGTAATCATGACGCCAGTATACATAGTCAGCAGACACGTCATCGTCCAGTCAGCATGCCATGTCATCGTACAGTCATCAGACAAGTCATCACAGTGGGTCCCACCGGCCACGTCACCAGCCACGATCCGAGCTACGCCGCGCCGAGTTGAGCCAAGCCAAGTTGAGCTAAGCCGAGCCCCGAGCCAAGAGAGAAGATTATGTGCAGCGGAGTCTATGTGCAACCGGATCTGAGATTGAATCTGGGCCGTTGATCAGGCCAGAATTGTTTTGATCAAATCTTAGCCATCTGAAATGCGATTTGGATGATTTCAGACTTGTTTCCAGCTAATTTGATCGTTCCGGATGCAATGGTACGACCCGATCATTGAGATTTGTGACCAAAAGTGGTGGTGGTGAATTAACAAAAGAGATTGCCCGATTAGGAGGCATCTGAAGGTCATCATGGTGGTCGATGGAGATGAAGAAGAACATGTCACACATGTTTGCCCAATTACATGTGCTAAACTGTTAAGTGGAGAAATTTTTTGTTGCCTTGAAAGAAGGCAAAATTGGGACACTTTGGACACCCGATCATATGGACAATTTGAGGTGAAGAGTGGAAACTGATGAAGACCAATCTTGACGAATCTAAGAACTGGTAGTCTCGCCAAATGTATAGAAATCATGTATTAAACCAGTATATATTCCAGATCACTTGTAAAGAAAAGCCGCAACAAAGCTAGCAAATGGTTGTATATACGGAAAGTCAGTACGATGGATAGATATGGCCTAAGAAGTTCTGGCTAGGAAATTGGGTTTTAAGCGGGATCAGTGTGACCCCTCCAATCTTTCCTGGGAACTTGCTTAGTGGAAGGATTATCCATACGGTACTATTTTCGTATATATAGCAGTTTGTAATGAAACGATTGAAGACTAGGAGGATGACGGCATAAGGGAACAGTTAGGTTCCGTATGTTCAAGGATCTGATGGAGTGATGATTTCTCCAAAGAAGTTAGATTCGGTGACTGTGATTTCTCGAGAGGAGAATTGATGAAGACCCTGATAATGGAAGAGAAATACAGCAAGGGGATAAAGATTGGCACCCTATTTTAACTTGGACAAGTGTTATGACAGAATAAGCTGCTGTCAAACATAAGCAAGGAATAGGGAGAAATCTGGAGAACAGAAATTGCACGATGGCACACGGAGATTGTGCAGGAGTACCCGTAGGATCCAATGAGGTACTATAATGGGACAACAGGTGCAAGGAGAAGAAGTGTTCCCAGATGAAGCTCAGAGCAGAGACTGTTAAAGTTTGTACAACAAGAAGTCTCTTGTGCTCTTGATGAAGACAACAGGCGAAGACCTTTCCTATGGATGCAAGGATGGAAAGATGAGCTATTGTAGAGGCACCTAATTGAGGGGGTGCAAATGCATGTGATAAAAGGCGACTGCCTATGATGAAAGGCGAAGACACCAAAGAGAGTTGGTATAGGTGGAGCTGTCAAGCAGAAAGGCGTAGAAGCTCCAAACATAGAAATCGAGGTGGAGGATTGCGAGGAGTATACCGCAACTTTCTCTTTCTATGTAGTTAGTGGCAGTTATCTCTCCCATAGTGCACATGGTGGTAGAGACTTTTGAAGCCACTTTGAAGCATCTCAGCTGAAAGAGGATGCGACCACCTATGAAAGGCGAAGACACCTTAGAGAAGGTGTGAGGGCCATGATAGGAGCCCCGGATCAGACCGCCCCATGACAACAGGCGAAGACACCTTAGAGAAGGTGTGTGGGTCATGATAGGAGCCCCGGATCAGACCGTCCCATGACAACGGGTGAAGACACCTTAGAGAAGGTGTGAGGGCCGTGATATGAGCCCAGTTCAGAACGCCCCAGAGCCAATGTGATGGCTAGATATGAGTGGACAGGTGTATAGCCAATGAAGTGGCTATGATGAGTATGAAAACAAATGCAGGATTGACTTTCATGGATATTGCCCCAATGCTAAAGATCAATGAGCTAGAAGACATTTGCCTTGGACAATAAGTGGATGACTTGTGGAGCATTAAGATGCGGCTGCTATGAAGGAGCAGAGGGTATGCGCAGGTTCCGGGAACGAGTTGACTCTTGTCAAGGTGGTGAGCTCGAAAATGGCATTGTAATACTCAGAGTATGAAGATAGATATGGATCAACCTTTAATGGGCTGCCCCCATGATCAAAGGTGGAGAGCTACCTGGACTCTTACGACGAAGAGCGAGAGACTCACGGAGAAGTAAAGCGTGGTTCCTAGGGTGGAATAGAGGGTAGGCGCAACTCCTGGATGAGTAGACTCTTGAAAGAGTGGTGAGCTTGTGATCACATTGAGATACTCGGATAATGACTGTCGCACTTGATAATATTCTGTTTGAGGGGGTGTTGTAAGCCTTGGTGTAAGGCTTGAAAAGTCATTCCGGATCGAGCATGATTGATACGCTCGAAGGGGGATGTTGGATTGAAGACGCTCTCAGAATGGTAAGCTTGGAAAGGATGCAGAATGCAAGCTTGTGCTGAAGAAGCAAGAGGACAATTGCCTACACAAATGGCAAAGGGGGTGATTGTTAGGATATTGCCATTTGTGGCAATACCCCACCACTAAGCAAGTGGAAGCATGAATTGTGCCACAATTCATGCCATGCTTTAAGGCTATATTGGCCCCTCCATGTTGACCATATTTGCCTATAAAGAGGCATGTCTTGTTGAGAGCAAAGTGAGAGAATTGTAGAGAGTGCAGAGAGTGAGAACGTAAGAGTGGAGAGAAAGAGAGAGCTGCAATGGCAGCAGCCTTGCTGCCATTACAGCAGCTGTAAGAGCACCAAAGTGAGCTGGGAGTTGAGTGATCCTCCTCTATGTATTTATTGTATTCTTTCTCTAATCTCTAAATAATATGGACTCTCTCCCGTGGATGTAGGTAATTTGCCGAACCACGTAAAATATTGTGTCAGTGTGCTTACCCTCCGTTGAGCAAATATCAGAACATCACCGATCGGAATCCCCAACAACATGGTCATTGGGCAATCAGCTATTTTTCCAGCAGAGTTTATGGAAGAAACTAAAGAGAGGGGCTTTATTGCTAACTGGTGTCCACAAGAAGAAGTCCTTAACCACCCATCAATAGGAGGCTTCATAACACATTGTGGATGGGGTTCCACAATTGAGAGCATTTCTTCGGGGGTGCCTATGCTTTGTTGCCCATTCTTCAGGGGTCAACAAACAAATTGTAGGTACGCATGCAGTGAATGGGGAATTGGAATGGAGATTGATAATGATATCAACAGAGAAAATGTGAAGACGCGCGCTTGGAAGGGAGCTGATGGAGGGAGAGAAAGGTAAGAAAATGAAGAAGCAAGCCATGGAGAGGAAAAAATTAGCAGTGGAGGCCACAGCTCCAAATGGTACATCATCCATGAATTTGGACAAGCTTATAAACGAAGTTCTTCTGTCACGAAATTAAGTCATCGCTCAAGCTTGAGCCATGGTTTTCAATTTGGTTGTTGGTGCTATGTGTCTATTGATTTGGCATTGTTGAATTAAAGCATTAATCTTCATGGTTGTTCAACTTTCATTATTCTCAACAGGACAAAACATTTTCTTTACTGTACTGGGGAAAGGGGATGGCTAGCGCCACAATTTTTCATTTTGGCGGGACACCCTGCTAGCCACTGTGATCAGTCTAAGATATCTTACTGATAAAACACGGATTGTAGTGTGTCCATATCAGTTGTATTCTAAATAAATCTTGTATTTTCCATATGAAAGTCTCATGTTTGAACTTTGAATCTAGGGAAGATCGAGGGCGAACTTTAATGATTTAATCTTGAATGCTCATTTAATGCACTGCGGGCGGGCACGAGGACATTGTCAATCAAGCCACAGAGTTCAAATCCAAGAGTTTGAGCCCATGTTTAGCTAGCCATAATTCTAGATGTCATGTCCGAGAAAATAACAACAGGCCCAGAAAGCAGAAACATTATTCCTGCCTGAGATGTCACAGCTGAAATTCTTCGAAAACTCACTTCCAGAACCAGATTTATCCCTAGCGTTAATTAGTTCACTATAATTCCTGACTTGTACTTCTTGAACTTATTACACTATCAACACTCCAAACAAAATCCACGTTTTGTTTTCGATCGCCAGCCAAATCTCTTGCAAAGACAACCAAAAAGATATCAAGTCACATGAGTTTACTATAGTTCTTGATGATTATATTCTCATGTTTACTTCTTGACATGGTCTTGTATGTCTTGCTGGTAGCAGTCAAGCTTATATTTGTTTTTTCCGGTGATCGTGGGATCGGATTTTATTTATTTATTTAATATAGTAAGAGATTTCAGGCCTACAGGGAAGGGGCTTATAACCACCACAACAAGAAAAATAGGAAGAAAAAGACTAAAAATGAAACTAACAGTGCTAGTCAAAAAATGAAGAACCTGACAGATCAACACCTAAGAAACAATACTGAAGATAGCATTCTCACTGTGAAACTCAACAAGAATTTTTATGTTTGTAATCCAAGCACACAAGAATTTGTGAAAGTACTTTAATTCTGACTTCCAATTCTTTAACAAAAAGTAGTTAATTACGGAGGATCTCAATAGATGGATGAAGATCTGTTACAATTGAAACATTTATGAATAGATGGAAAAAGAGGTTTGGTCGTACAAAATCTATTTTGCGAAAACATCAATAACTTTTTGATATGATCGTGATCAAATTTTACGAGGAGGTTGTATAAGCACTTAACTATAATAGGTAAACTTACTGTGTCCACTATAAAATTAGGCCTAAAAGATTTTTTTCTAAGTTTTTGTATTTTTTAATTTCTCATTAATTTTGAATTATAGCTTTAATTTCTCATTCATTTTGAGTTATTTCATTTCCTTTCTTGTTAATATCCGTTATAAACATATTTGAGTTATTATCATATTTTCTTGAGAGATTTTTTAGTAGATTATACTTTGTTTGAGAATAAACAGCTCTTTCTGGCTAGAGTTTATCCAACCCTTTTTCATGAATTTCTCTATCTTTGTGCTCTCTTTGCCAGAATAAGTCTC
>Ga0325402_1002844_pt1 | contig 15388 bp, 11 predicted proteins | sample PopdelMetagenome_22_FD_207212 | JGI IMG/M metagenome (GOLD analysis project Ga0325402, IMG submission 207212) | Populus deltoides microbial communities from Bellville, Georgia, United States - Xylem-PdKOR-R3 | ecosystem: Host-associated > Plants > Phyllosphere > Stem > Wood/Secondary xylem... | reverse complement strand
ATGCCCATAACTTTTATGAAGATTATCTGTTTAAATTATGATGTTAGAAATGACGTTTTGTCCAGCCAATAAGTCAATAGCTAGCCACTAGGTCAATAGGTGGCCACCAACTCAATAATTAGTCATCAAATCAATAGTTCCGAATTTTAGCCTATAAAAGGAAGCATTTGCCACATATTTAGGCATCTTGGTTTCCAGATCAAGATTTTGCTCTTACTCTCTTTCTTTGTATTTTGTAATGTTTAAATTTTATTTTATGTTATATTTTTATTAATATTTTATTTATACATTTCATTTCCTTTACTATACTTAGTTAACTTATATCATATTTATGTTCTTATATTGTTTATTTATGTTTCTCTTCTTTATTATGTTTAGCTAAGTTTATTTTGTCAATGTGAAAAGGTTACACTAATGGTGTAAGAATAATTATAATATAAACTCAACATGGATTTTAATGTTTGATATTAACATGTTTATAATTGTTATCTTATTCACTTTTAATACCTTACTTGTTAAATAGTTAATCTATATTTGTGTTGTACAACCCTTGGTACAACAATAGTTGATCCTTTCATAGTTTACTGTATGATATAACAAACACCTGTGCTATGAAAGGAACTTGATTTGTTGTTGATATAAGTTATCATCATGAATATCTGACAACATTTACAAGTATTGACATTACTCAAATAAGATAATTAATAAGATCATGTTAATAATTTATAATCCGATTGGAACCTCCTTTGTGTGTGGTTTCTAGTTGAGTAATAAAAGGAGTTTATATTATACTTATTTGAAATACCATTAGTGGATCATCTAACCTTAAGAATTGTTTTATCATTATTTAATCCTTACATCAATATCTCATCTTAAAAATTCTCTTGAACTCCTTTTCATTTATTATTTGTAATTTTATATAATTGACCTCCTTGTGGTTCGACCTCGGTCTAGTCGAGTTATTTATTACTTTCACACTCATGCACTTGGGATAAGACATTAATCTTTTGATCGTGTCATTAATCCAAATTTCTATAATCAACCCAATCAATTCCTCTTGAATCCTCTTAGTTTTCAACCTTATAATAGACCCAATTAGTACCTCTATTGAATCCTTTAATGATGCTTGTCGATTTACATCATTCCCCACCTCACTTTAAAAAAATTCGACCTTGAATCATCACCCTGCTTGAATGTTGACTTGATTCAGGAAGATATATTAACATGATTTTGAGATTTTGATCTTCCTTTATATATATATATATATTGTGTAAGCAATCAGATAACAAATAATATTTTTTTAACTTTTACCGCAATTAGGTTCTAGATGATGACAATAATGAAATAATGAGAAAACTAAAAGATAAAAAGATATAACCTAATTTTAGAGTTTTACTCTGATACCAAATGATGTGAACCCTAATGATATAAAGACCTAGAAACCCACTGTTAAATTAACCCTTCCCAAGAAAACTAAATTCAGGCTTGTGATTAAGTTTAAAACATCGATAACCTCTATAGAGGCACCAAGACTATAGGTAATTGAACCCTCAACCAACACCTATAAAAAGATACAAATAAAAAGTATAGAAGACACAACAAAGCTTGGTTGCTTTTTTTAAAAGTCAAAATAGTTTCATTGGGAACCAAAAGTAAGAGCAAACTCTCATACATAAGTTTTATTTCTGAATAATCAATGCATCTTTTATTAAAAGAATTTTTAAAAATAAATACAAGCTAATAACCTTGTTTATACAAGGTAAAATGTCCTAAAAATGCTGAAAAAATAATAAAAAAGTTCTAAGTAAAATAGGAAAAAGATTCCTAAATCAATTAGGAAATTAATACAAGTCCCACATAATATCTTCTATATCTTATCACAAGGCTTTCTTGAACCCTTATCATTATGAAATCTTTACCTTATATAAAACAAGGTCTGTGAAATCTTCTAGTAAAATTTCAACTCAATATACTGGTTGAATTAAAAATTATGCTTAATAGCGTAAAACTATGCATTAGAAAAAATAAGCCCAAAACTGCCTCTAATGTTCTTAAATGACAAGGAAACCTTGCAAAGGAAAAGGTCTACAAAACAAAAAGAAACATAAGTTGGTGACACGGAAACCCTTGCCAAAACAATTCTAATTGTTGCTACCTATGTTTTCCTTGTAGAAAAAGAATTGTTGCTAAATAAGAAGTCTACAAATCATAGGGGAACAAATAGTAAAACTTGTACAACAACTTCTAGCTTGACGTCAAACACATTGTTCTATCTTTTCTAAATAAATTAATAGGACTATCATATATGGATGTAAATATTAAGATGTCTTGTTTCCAGCCCAATCAAAATCATAACAAAATTTTACTTGTAGCTTCATATATAAACCAAACAATATATAAAGGTCTAGTTCAATAGTTTTGCAACTTGTTAACTTAAATACCCAAAATGAGCCAAATAATACATATAAATCTAGTCTGATAGATTTGCAACTTGTTAACCCAAATATTCAGAATAAGCCCAATCAATTCCTCTTGGATCATATTGTTTCAGGCCTTATAATAAGCCCAGTTGATATATCTAATGGATCCTTTGGTGATGCTTGCTGATTTGTATCATTCCCCCTCTCCTCAAAATGTTTCGACTTCAAATCATCACTTTGCTTGGATGTTGACTCATTTTTGGAAAACATTAAAATGATTTGAGATTTTGATATTCTTTTTCTTTTATATATATATATATAAATTATAAACAACCAGATCATAAATAATTTTTTTAAAAAAACTTTTATCACAAATAGGTTCTAGATTGAGATAACAATAAAACTAAAAGATAAAAGGATATAACCTAATTTTAGAGTCTTTCTTTAATATCAATTGAAGCAAACCTTATAGATATAAAGATATAGAAACCCACAATCAAATTGATCATTCCTAAAAAAGCTAGGTTTAGACTTGTGATTAAGTTTGACACATCGATAATTTGTAACAAGACATTAAGATTATAAATAATCGACCCCCCAACCAACACCTATAAAGAGACGCTAATGAGAAATGTAGAAGACATCATAAAGCCTGTTTAGTTATTTGATAAGTCAGAGAAGTTCCATAGGGAACCAATAGTAAGAACAAACTCTCACATACAAGTTTTATTTCTAAATAATCAATCCATCTCTTATTAATTTTTTTTTCTTTCAAAAAACTCAGATACAAGTTAAATAGCCTTATTTATACTAGGTAAAACATCCAAAACAATACTGGAAAAATAATAAAAAGAGTTCTAGATAAAATAGAAAATATAATCCTATATTAACAAGGAAACTAATATAATTACCACATACTAACGTCTAAACCTTATCACAATGCCTTCCGATCATTATTGAATTTTATCCGTATATAAAACAAAGCCTCTAGAAGCTTATGGTAAAATCTAGCCAATACAACAGTCGAATTGGAAATTATGCATGATAGCATAAAACTATACATTTGGAAAAATAAGCCTAAAATCACCTCTAGTGTCCTTGAATGATAAAGAAACTTTATCAATGAGAAAATCCATAAAACAAAAGAAAACACAAGTTGCTGACATGAAAAACCTTACTAAAATAATTTCAATTGTTGCCACCTAAGCTTTCTTAGTAGAAAATGAATCTTTGCTATATAAAAAGTCTATAAATTATAAGAAAAAAATAACAAAATTCATACAACAATTTTTGGTCTGACTTCAAATAAGTCGTTATCTCTCGTTTATATGAATTACTAGGTCAACCATATATTGATGAGAATCTTGAGATGTCTAGTTTGAATTGAAGTAAAACTCTAACTGTAGTTCTAGATATGAACCAAATAATACATAAAAGTCTAGTCTGACAGATTTTCAACTTGTTAACCTAAATATCTAGAACCAACTCAATTAATTCCTCTTGGATCCTGTTAGTTTCATACGTTATAATAGACCAAATTAGTACATCTAATGAATCATTTGGTGATGTTCATTGATTCACATAAATGAATTTACAAAAATATCAATCTAAGTATATAGAAAATTTCCTTTTTGGTAAAAAAAACATTTACATACAATACATATGATGGTATATAAGAGATTTAACTATTGTTTTGATATATATATATATATATAAGTGATTCAACTCTTATTTTGAATCCTTGTAATAATGCACGTGTGTGTTTTTTATTGATATAAATAAGTACTTTTATTAATTTATATTGGAATCAACCACTTGCTATATACATGATTGTGAAATTTAACAAAAATTACTTTGGCTTAGAGATATATTAGAGAATATTTATTATTATTTTTATTTAAAGGTTTGATTGATAAATGATGTAATATATAAAGATATATTGATAGATATCCTAAGAATACATGGACTTTTAAGGCTTGTTTTAAGACAAATCAATAAATGAAGTTTTAATAAATAAGTAAAAATCCAATTGTTAAATTACTTTGGGTTCAATGGAAAAATGTTTGAATTCAAAAATTATTTAAAACAAAAATGATTGAAAGTCATTATAATTAAACTAAGTAGTGGTTTTTGGACAATCAAAAGGAAAATGAGATGGAAAAATTACAAGTATTGAGAATAATTGAAAATGTTCTTAATATCAAAAGACTCTAAATAATAGGACTAAAGTAGAAAGAAATATGAATATAGAGGATAAAAAACCAATCATTCTAATTGGTCCGTGTAATCATTGTTGTTAAAATCGCGAGTTAACTCGTAAAATTATATAATTTTACTAGTTAACATATATCTAACGTGCAAAATCAGACTCAAAAACCAGGAAAATCGGACTTAACTCGTGCAAAATTAGTAAACTCGGTCTAATTTTACGAGTTTACTAAATTTATGATATGAACTAAGTCAGGTTCAAATTTGGCCTTAAAATGTTTGCTGACCAGTCTTACGAGATTGAACATATCTTTCAAACCGTATATTGGATAGAACTAAAATTTTATAGGGAAATATTAGACACATGAAAATATATTGTGGTAAATTTTCAACTAAAATGGAGTTTGGAAACATAATATTTTAGAGGGTCGAAGTTAGTAGACGAATCTTGTCAAATATATCAAACCAGACCTTCATGTACTGTTTGAGATATATATTAAGCTACTAGTGGAATTTTGCTGTGATTAAAGTTGGGATGGAAACTAGACATCTAAAGCTTTTCAACCATATATTGTGGGCCCAGTAATTTATCTAGACGAGATAGAACAACATGTTTGAAATTAGGATTCAAATCTACTAAGAATATACGAAAATTAAAAATTTGGGCTACATGAAGGAATTTTAACATAAAAAATTTTTATTATTATTTTATTTTATTTTATTTATTTATTTATTTGATTTTAAATAATTATTTTAAATTTAAATTTTTTCTAGTGCATTAGACATTGCTTAGGAGTTTATTTTATTATTAAATTTATGTTAGTTAATTACTAGTTTATGTTTATTAGCTTGCAACCCAAAATGGGTCCATTAGGACTTATTATGATGGGAACAACCATGTTGTCACCAAGTTTATGTTTACTTTCTATTATTCACCAATTTTTTTTATTGAGAAGTTTTGTTCTAGACTTTCTATTTTTCCATGTCATTAATTTATTGATTCATATTATCCATATCTCTTATTTTATTTATATCACTTATTGATTATAATATTATTAAATTTTTTTATGAGATTTTAATGTAATTTAATTTCTTAACTATAATTATTAATATATAATTAATTAAAAAAATTATTTATAATTTTATAATTTTACCATCAAAATTTATATTGTATTTTTTATATGGTGTAAAAAAAATATATTTTTCACAGCTTTGCGTGTAATTCACTGTCAAAGCAACGTGTCAGGAAGATTAAAAATCATGGGCGGGGGCGGGAGCGGGAGGCAGGGACCGGGCGTTTCATTTTCAAACCGACAACCAAAAAAAAGAGAAAAGGTTCCTTTCGTGTATCTTGGATTTCGTGCACAAACTATTTTTCTCTTCTCTTATATTTTTCTCTCTCCAAAAAGAGCAAAAACACTCTTTTTTTTTTTTGGAAGTTCCAAGGCCGTGCCTTTCATGTTGTTTCTCTCATGCTGCTTCAGTTCCCAGAGAGCTGGTTACTTACCCCACTGAGTAATTCCCTTTTCATTTGCAGATAAAAGAAATATATTGTTCGTTTCTTCCTTTAGTTATGGTTTTTTATTTATTTTTTATTTTTTATGAAGGTTCAGAGTGTTAAAAGGTGAGATTTCGTGACCTTGTTTTTTGTCCTTCTGTGTTCGACCCCTTTTGAGTTCCTTCTGGGTTTATCGTTTAATCTTGAATTTTTTTTTAGGCTAGTTTGCTGTAATTGTTTTCCTTTTACATGTTTATGTTGAATTATGGTTCTTTAATGAGGGGGTGAGTGAGTTACTATCTAAAAAAAAAAAGGAGGGGTGAGTGTGAGGTTTCTATGCTTTGAATGAGCATTTGTTTTTAATCTTATGGGTTTTGTGATTGTGTTGGAAATTCCTTGGGGTTCTCTAAATTGTGTTTTTTCTGTGCCATCGTTTTTTTTTTTTTTGTGTGTGTGTGTGTGTTTTATGAAATTTGCTCTATCGGTTCCATAGTCATGGATTTCAGAACTTTAGGGCTCATATATATATTGTGGCTCTGCAGAGAAGAAGGTTGTATCTGACTATAATATATGTTTTTTTATCTTCACTGTTAGCATCGCTCACAATCAGGATGGTGATTTTAGTAGATTTCCTTTGCTTCTGGTTTTAACTGCTAATTTGCTAATCAAAGATTCATATTGAGTAAACATGAGTTTAAAACCTTTTCTGCACAGTATTTGATATTTTCAACATCTAGGCTCTACAGTGGGCTATGATTGTGGAGTCATTTAACTCTAAATTAACAATGAAGGTGAATTGTACACATCTATATATTCATCCAAATAACATACGTGGTGTCTAAGACTTGTTGCCCTGTGTATTTCCTGCTGATTTTATGAATGTTAAGGTATTCATTTTTTTTCTCATGCAAATATTAGGGAAAGTGAAATGCAGGTATTGATTTCTGGAATTTAAGGCTTTAGTCTTGCAGGGAACTTGGTATGGTTTTTGTGAGGATTTATGTGCATTAGAGATCAGGCCTTCTTGGATATATTTGCATGTTTTATTTACTTCCCACCTGGGGATTTACTCTTGTAGTTGTTGGCATGAACATTTGATTTTGGTGTTTTTCTACTCAGTTTCATATGGTGTTTTGCAATTGCAAATTCTGTTTGTTAAGTGCTCAAAAGTGAAATCTCTTGTTTTCCAAACTCATTTTAGGCTTTGTTCAATTAACGGGGAAATATGCGAGTCAAAAAGCATGACAACAACACCACTTTTAACTCTTTCTTCATCAATGATCTGCCTTCTAGTATCCTTTTTATCACCCTCCCTTTAATCTTCCATAAGATACTTTGGTATGCTCAGTTTTGTGTACCACCAAAATGTCATTTTGGGATTTTAATCAAATGCAAGAAATGTTCCCTGAGATGCGTATATTGGTATCTGTAGTTGTAGTTGTAGATGGGGGCAAATAAAATCTGCAAGTTCTAATTTTCCTAACATTCTACTGTTGAGATAACTGTTTTCAGATATGTTAATCGTATTTGCCTGCTGATTTCCTCTTTTTTTTTTGGTTGTCAAAAGGTTCTTGTATCTTGTTATGTTGTTCAGTGCTCTCTTTGTTAATTCCTTTTGTTTTATTCTTTTAGGTTCGAAGACAATAGTGATCTAGTTGATGCCAGCTGTAAGGATTATGATCTCTTCGAGCGTTGAACATGAAAGATTACTTGCTACAAGGCACTGGAGAAATAATGGATTAATATAATTGAGATTTGGAGTGGGGAATGAAGCCATCGGTCCGTGTATCACAGGGTAGATGTATTATATTTGACAGTTTCTGTAAATTGTTAATGGATTCTGAAAGTCTTTAGCTGATAGAGATGATATAAAATTTGTATTTTTTCTTTCTCTTTTCACTCCTGTGCCATTATCTATTAATAATCTCTCTCTCACACGCACACAGGCACAGGGAGTTTCTTTAGATTATTCTCTCTCTAATAGCATGATTCTTAGGTCTGATAGATAAATTTTGTTGCAGGGCTAATGTTAGTTGGCTTGTTATTTGGCAGAACAGAGCATATTACTATTTTTTATTACGTGTTTTGTTACTAATTCCATTGAGCCCATTGCTTGATGCGATGATGATAATCTCCTGCTTGCAAGTACTAGGTGCATTTTCAAATTTCAATAGCTGTCAGCTCATGTAAAGATATACTGAAGGACGAGACTGTCGGTTCTTTTTGGAAGATCCTATTAATGACTTATATTTTGTCAGTGGTCGAGTTCATGTATTAGCTGGTGGGATGGAGAATACTGCATGGAGAGAAATAGGCTCTCAGTTTCCGCCTTTATGGAAATTAGAGGTTTCCTGAGCTACAAAAGGGGAAAAAGAAATTCTAGAATAGGTGTTCCGTTAGTCTTTGGCCTTTGGAGTGAAGGAAAGTGTATTGTCTATTGCAATTGAAGATTTTTGGTCAATTCAGGAGTCTTGCACTTTATTCTGCTGTGGCCTCTCGCAACTTGAATGAAATGCAGATGCATCTACAACAGAGCGAGAAATGTCTTACAAAATTCAAGCCATTGTTTTCCACTGCTGTCAACTCCAGTCACAAGTGGAATAAATTACGGAGGTTGTTTCAAACTTTTGGTCTAGTAATAACAGGCGGCGTTTGCCGTTCACTGTATCAGAAGTAGTGCGCAATGATATCAGTATGCGCATCACATTAGACATGGAGATAGACTCAACTTATTCAATCATCTGGTTTCTTGAAATTGGACAAGGTGAAGTGGGAAGAGATCAATTGTCTTTGTCACCTCCATTTTGAATCCTCATGACATCAACATATGATTTTCCAACGAGTTCACGTGATAAATATCCCTTCAGGAAATCCGCCACTATCATTCTCCTATATGCTGCTGGAGTCTCTGGAGTAACAAGGCTTGGTGCAGGACCCAGTTCTCCATCTAGATTGGGGCTGTAAAAGGTGGCCATAGAAATTCGCTCTTTCTCTGAGTTAACAGTTGCTCGATGCTCAGTGCTACGGTAAATCCCATTAGTCACTATCTGCAAAAATAAAAATAAAAAATTGTTATTCTTAACAACTATCTACAGAGCAATTTTTTTTTTTTTTACTAATGTTAGAAGGAGATGATATAGATCAGCTAAGCCCAAGCATGCATTATTACCTCCAACATGTCTCCAATGTTGATCACGAACGCATTGGGAAGTGGTTGAACAGGAATCCACTTCCCAGATTTCCTTATCTGTAACCCTTCCACCTCACTGACTTGGAGGAGGATTGTGAGGCCAATAGCATCAGAGTGAGAGTTCAGGCCCATGACAAGCTCTGGTTGTGGGCATGGTGGGTAATAGTTCATCCTCATCATCTGAGATCCTTCTTCGAACATGTCTTTTATCTCGTCAGGTTTCATTCTTAGAGCTTTAGCCATGAGATAGAGGATTTTCATGGCAAGATTTTTCAATTCCGCCGAGTATGCTTCCAAAGTATCTCTGCATGCATGCGAAAGAGGATAATATAAAGTATACATTGCCTTAGTTATTACCTAAAGTACTGTAGAAATATTTTTGTGTCGGTGTACGATACGTTTCGCATCAACAAAACAAGGGGTAATTTTGCTTATTAGCTCTTTTTTTTTTTAAAAAATATAACAGCTTAAAAAAATTGGTGAAATAGTGTATATATTGAGAAACACAACAGTAAAACTCATTGCTATCAGAAATGTGATATTTTAAATAAATTATGAAATGAATTATATATATTATGATGTGGAGAGAGGATAGAGAAAAGAATAATAATAATAATAAAATAATAGAAGTACATTGAAGTTCCAATTATGACATAAAGTATCATAAAAAAGATTTCGACGAAATGAATTCAACGACATCAAGAAAGGTTATTAACGGTGACCAAAGTGTGCCACACTCGTTGCAAAAAGGTGACAGTGTCTCAGTTACCTTTGGCAGCAAGTGTGGTCCACTCCAATTATTGTTGGTGATTTTTTCGGTGTCGTTGGATTTGTCAAGTCGAGATTTTTTTTATTGTACTGATAGTGTTATAATCAGAGCTTCAATGTGCCTTCAATGTTGTTTTTTCTTTCCTTTTATCTCTCCTATCTCTTCACAAATTACAATGAGAAGAGAAGAGAGAGAAAAAAAGGAAGAGGTTTTGAAGACACGACAAAGCTTTGATTATGAAAACATCAATACCATAAAAAAATCTTGACGAGACAAAATCAATGACCAATAATGATTAAAGTGGGTTACACTTGCTGCTAAAGTCAAATGAGATACCTACAACTTTTAGGTGACAAGTGTGGCACACTCAGTCATCGTCGGTGATCTTCTTTAGTATCTTTGGTATCATAATTGGAACTTCGATGTACATTCTATTAGCGATAAACTTTCTATTAGTTATGTTAGTAACAAATAATATCATGTTTATCTCTATTCAAAGTTGTACATATCACTTCTTATCTCATTGTATCTTCTTTTTTTTTTTTAAATTCAAATGGTTGTATACTACCAATAAATATAATGAATACTAAGCTGATAAACCATTCAGTATTTTCGCATTCATATAAGTTTCTTAACTTAGTATCAGAGCTATAAAGCTTACGCTCTTTTTTTTTCCTCGATCCATTATGGCCTCTTCCTCTGCATCACCTTCATTTATCATCCCAAATATCACCTCTGTAGTGTATGTCAAACTTGAAGCACATAATTATCTGAACTAGACAACTCAGTTCATACCAGCCTTGAAAAGTCACGAATTCCTAAGTATTGTTGACGACTCTAAGGCATATCCTTCTCAATTTCTTGTTGATTCAACCGGCAAAACAACCTTTGATGTTAATCCGACATATCTAGTTTGGTAGAATAAGGATCAATTTATTTTGGCATGGTTAAATGCCACCTTGGATGAGAAAGTTTTTTCCACTGTGTATGAACTCACTGTATTTACACAGGTTTGAAATGCTCTTGCTACCAGATTTGCTCCTTATTCTCGTTCAATAATCATTCATCTCAAAAGACAACTCCAAACTCTACAACAAGGTAACAAATATTGTTCTGATCATTTACTCACAACAAAAAATTTATCTGATCAACTCTCGGCCGTAACAAAATCAGTTGACAATGAAGACCTTATCTCATATATTGTTAGTGGATTAAATCTCATCTTCACCCTTTTTATCACATCCTTTAGCTTTATTACCCGAGACCAACCAATCACCTTTGATGCCTTTTAAACTAAACTACTTAACTATAAGCAACTACTTGAAGCAAAAAACAAATCACAGTTATCTAATATTTCTTAGTTGGCTTTCTTCACTCTTAAGCAAAAACCAGTCAATAAGAAACCAAGATTTTCTATTAAGAAAAATCATTAATTCTCAAGATCCAATCCTAATTCAACCTATTTTGCTCCAAACTCCAAACCACAGTCCACTAGATTTCCAAACAAATTTTCTTCTTATCAGATTTGTGGAAAGTCAAATCATCAAGCTCTTTATTGTTATCACCACATGAATTTTTCTTATCAAGGTAGGCATCCTCATACTCAGTTGATAGCAATGACAGTTCATATTCATGAGGAACAAGAACCTGAATAACCATGGTACCTTGACAGTGGTGCAAACAATCATATCACTTGTAAACTTCAAAATTTAATCTTGCACCAGCAACCATATCATGGAAATGACAAAGTAATAGTTGGCAATGGAGGAGGTTTATATATATCACCAATAATGGTTCTTCTATGCTTGCTACACCTAAATCAAAATTTCTCTTAACCAATATTCTTTACTGTCCATCTACCTCACCTATTATTTATTCAACATTTTTGCCTTGATAACGACTATTATTTTATACTCACAGTAACTCATTTCTTTGTGAAGGATTTGCAAACTATGGAAATTCTCCTTCAAGGGCCGAGTAAAGCTGGTTTATATTCAATGTTCATGTAGCAGCTATAATTCAATAAGTCATCTACTAAGGCTGCCATGCTTTCTCCTTTTACTGCACTCCTAGGTGTTATTACTCTTTTTCAAGTCTGGCATTCATGGTTGAGTCATCCGTCAAACACCATTGTTTCTAGTTTAGTCAAGAACTTGCTATTACCTGTTTCTGGATCAAAACAATCTAAGAGCTTGTATGAGTCATGTCAGGTAGCTTAAAAGCCATAAACTTCATTTTCTTGAGTACAATAATAAGTCTAGTCGTCCCCTTGAATTGATTCCTTCAGATATATGAACTTTTCATATTACGTTAGTTGATGATTGTAAATTTTATGTCTTATTTATTGATGACTTTTCGAGATTTACATGGTTGTTCCCATTGAAACAAAAATAAGAGGTGTTTACCTATTTTGTTTGTTTTCCAAGCTTAGTTGAAAACCAATTTTTAAGTACTATCAAACAACAATTAACTGATAATGGCGGTAAGTATTTATCTATTGTTTTCCAGGAATACCTCTCACAAAATGGAATTCTTCATAAACTCATATGTCCTTACACTTCAGAACAAAATAGAATCTTTGAAAAATAGTATAGATATATCACCAATACTGGTCTTACTCTTTTGGCTCATTCACTTCTATCTTTTAATTATTGGGTAGATGCATTCTTCACAGCTACTTACCTCATAAACATACTCTTTACACCTATCATGTCCAACAAATCTCTATATTTCTTTCTATTAAACAAATAGCCAGATTATTCACTACTTAAAACATTTAAGTGTTTGTGTTTTCCCTTATTTAAGTTTTATAATGCACATAAACTTGCTTTCGGAAGTAAAAAATGTGTATTTCTTGGATATAGTTCTAATCATTAAGGTTATTGATATCTTGATCAATAATCTACAAAGTTTATATATCCAGGCATGTTGTCTTTGATGAGTTGAGTTTCCTTGCTCAGGATGCATTGATTACAACTGGCAATGCTCATTCCTTGCAGAAAAATTCTCATAAGTCTTTAGTTTCCACTCAATCAAGTACCACCTTTAATGCTCTGTCTTTTTTTTTTAGTTATTTTACCCACTTTTCCTACTCCCAACTCATCCACTTTAGATCATAATTCCTTATCTCTTATTTTAGATCATGATTTTTTTATCTCCTCTTGTTGCCATAACTTCACCAAATATTAACACCCTTCTTGACCTTTCTATTTCAGAAAATCATTATGAACCCTCATATCTTACCTCACCTTATCATGTTAACACTACACTTATATCTGTTTATATATCCGCAAACTCTAACCTATGGCTAACCACAGTTCTTGTTTGTCCTAACCAATAACCAACCCTTCATTCTGAACCTTCACACTTTACATCACCTCATTATATCAATACTAAACTTATACCTGACCACATATATGTAGATTCTAACCTAGATCCAATCTCAGTTCCTGTTTATCCTAACCAACAAGCAATCCTCACTTTTACTCTGACCTCTTCATCATAAATTATAACCAGATTTCAGACAAACTCTTCTAAACCAAAACACTTTCCAGATTATCATCTTTATCATTCCATCAAACATCCTTTACAAACTCTTTTCACTGATATTCTACAAGAAAAATATATTGCTGATCTTCTACATCACATGAAAATGACTTGTGCTAAACCTGCACCAACACTATGCATATCAGGTGTCAAACTCTCAAAATTCTTAGGTGATCCCCTTACTGACCCTACTGAATATAGAAGCATGGTGGAAACTTTTCAGTATTTGACACTAACCAAACTTGATATATCCTATATTGTCAATCAATTATGTCAATTTCTTCATTGTTCTACAAATACTCATCTCACAGCTACCAAAAAGGTGTTAAGATATCTTAAAGGTACTCTATAATTTGGACTTCAGTTTAACAAGGGATCACTTCAACTCAATAGTTTCTGTGATTCTAATTGGGCTGGTAATCCGGATGATCGAAAATCTACCTCAGGATATTGCATTTATCTAGGCTCATGTTTGATTTCTTGGACTGCCAAGAAACAATACGTGGTGGCAAGATCAAGTACTGAAGCTGAATATCGATCAATGGCACATACAGTAGCTGAACTTTACTGGTTAAGAATGTTACTCAAAGAACTTCATATATCTTTACTTACAACTCGTTGTATTTGGGTTGATAATATTAGTGCTTTAGCACTATCTTCTAACCCTATCTTCCATGCTAGAACAAAACATATAGAGATGGATTATTATTTTATTTGTGAGAAGATCTTTATAAAAGATATACAAACTAAATACATCTCCATCTTAGCGTAATTTTCAGATATCTTCACTAAAGGACTCTCTTCATCACGTTTCCTTTCTTTTAGAGATAAACTAATGGTTTATTATCTTCCCAATAGCTTGAAGGAGGCTGTTATCGATAAACTTTCTGTAAGCTCTATTAATAACATATAATATCATGTTTATCTATATTCAAAGTTATATATATCACTTTTTATCTCATTGTATTTCTCTTTTAAAATTCAAATGGTTGTATGCTACCTATAAATATAATAAACACTACCAGAAATTTGCTAAATAGCAACGGATTTACTAACAGAAAATTTCCGTCGGTAGTTTGAGGTCGAAATTATCGACGGACAATATTCCATCCGTAATTCAGTCGGTAACTATCGACAGAAAATATCCGTAGTTTTTACCGACTGAATTACGGACGAAAACGTTTCCATCGTAAAAACAAAAGGGTCGCTGACGTGGAGGTTTTGGCGGGTTATTTTTTCAGACGGAATCACCGATGGATTCAAAAAGACAGCCCGTACAGCGACCGTCATTTATGTTGCCGACGGATGCACCGACGAATTTGAAATGGCAGATCCGTGCGGTGACGTGTTGATTTTTCCGTCAGAATCAGCGACGATTTCACGGACAGATATTCCGTCGGGGAAACCGTCGGTAAAAGTTAATATATGTCCACTCCACCGACCCTCTCCTCCCCTATTTATCCTTCTTCTTTCTAATCCCAACTCTCCCCATCTGCAAACAACCAGCCCCCCCTCCCCCCAAAACAAAAATCTCCCTCATATAAGCATAACAAGTTATATTTTTTGAAGTTTTGTGGTCACAGCATTCGTGTTCTGTTTACCGAAGGATTTTATCAATTTTTGTAAGTAATTCTTTCTTTTTAAATTTTAACATTTAATTAAATGTCAATTTTATCGTTTTTTTAGTATATGTATTTTGTTAGTAAATGTACATGTTTTATTGTTATTTCTCAAACAAACTTGTAGTATATGAATGT
>Ga0325402_1002842_pt1 | contig 15392 bp, 10 predicted proteins | sample PopdelMetagenome_22_FD_207212 | JGI IMG/M metagenome (GOLD analysis project Ga0325402, IMG submission 207212) | Populus deltoides microbial communities from Bellville, Georgia, United States - Xylem-PdKOR-R3 | ecosystem: Host-associated > Plants > Phyllosphere > Stem > Wood/Secondary xylem... | reverse complement strand
ATTTAAAACCTAGTCTACTAATCATCATCGTTTACTAGGAGAAAGGCAAAGCCTTTATTTTCTATGTTCCAAAGAAAAAGCATTAGTTTCAACAATGTTTTATTGATATTGGTAGACATCCCTTCCAACTTATTAGGCATTGTGGCAGATTCTTCGGGTATAGACAAAGGTCTGGTCAATATGCTCATCCATGTTTCTCATCTTCTTCAAGAAGAACATGTTGTTCTTATTCAATTGATTGTAGCTGGTGTCAATCATTTGGTTGTGGTACTCGAGCAATTCGTTCTTTTCCTCCAAATGATTTGCCTTGGCCTTTTCTTCATTGAACTTCTCTTCTAGTAGGTTGATCTTATCTTTTATTTTATCCAAATTAGTTTTGAAGACCCCGATAGCCTTTCTTTTAGCTTTTGCTTTAGTCAGCTCATTTTCCAACATCACATGCTTATTATATAGCCGTTTATACTGCTCAATTCAGCTTTCTAATTCAGCTTGGGTTTTTGAAGACATATCAGCCCTTTTTTGGCAATCATTGAAATTGGTTTTCAAAGCCTCTAGCTTAGTACTGGTTTGCATCCATTAGGTTTCCAATTCTTCTCATTTTTCCTCAACTCAATTTCTAGTTATCTTTTCTCTTTCTAATTGTTTCTCTAAGGATATGATTTTCTTGTCCTTCTTCCAGCTGTTGTTTTACAAACTTTCTTAATTTCTCTTCAATGATAGTTTGCTCCTCAAGGGATATCTTAAGGGTTTTACTGGTGCCCACCTCTCCTTAGAGCTTTTCTAATTGTTCTCTTAACCTTTTCTCATTGCTAATCCTCCTTTCTTTTAGTCAGTTCAACAACTTGCAAAGTCTCGGCTTCAAATCTAGAAGTCATGACGATGATAACTAGTGATAAATTTCTCCACCTTGGATATTTTTCACTAGTAACTGAATCTCTCAAACCATTTGATTCCTTCTTGACCAATACCAGAAGCTTTAAGTCTTGCTTGATGTTCTCCACAACTTCTAAAATAGAATGATCCTAGAATAACCCGAAGAATTAGGGATAACTTGATCATCCTTGGCATGTACTGTATGCCCTTTCAAGTTGCATCATAACTAAAACAGGTGGGTAGCTGACATATCATCAACCCCAAATTTTATTTTATTTTTGCAATTAGGGCAGACAACATGTCATCAACCCCAAATTTTTTTGAAAAAAAAAATCAGACGACGTGTTGCTTGCTAAGGTAGATAACACGTTATCTAATTTGCTTAGATTTCGGTCACTACAATGGCTGAAAAACCGGGGTTTAAGTTTTTTTATCCTAAAACCTATTTTTCAACCTATTGTTTACCCAAAACACCTATAAAATACTGTAGAAACCGAGATAAACCTATCTATGACTTCAGAAAATAAAAAAAAAACCGCCCAAAAAACCAAAATCAACTCGAATCCAAAAATCAACCCAAGCTCAAATTTATTTTTTCACAAACTTTAAAGGTAAAAAAACACCTAATATGAACTCCACTCATCAAATAGAACCATTTGACACAAATATCATCCGCTTTGGTGGCTTAAATTGGTGTCAACGACACTTTTATCTCTCTATCACTGAAATCTAGCGACCTCTCTCTCTCAACTAAGGATTAAAAAATAATAAAAATAAACTTTTGTACAAAAATTAAACTGGAAAAATTTCGAGGTACCGAAATTATATAATCTACGTGATTTTTAAAGTTCAAGGACTAAAGTGCATCTTTTGCAAGACTTATGACATGCCACCCATGTTTGATGTCTTTTTTATTTCGGTCCCTCCTTTTTCAATCCCACCTTTTCATAAGAAATCAAAATCAATTGGTCTTCAATTAAGACTAAATCGTTGAAAAAACGTTCGGGGATCAAATTTTAAAAACACAAAATTTTGCACAGCCCATCCATAATAATGTGTGAGAGGATGAGCAGTGGAGTCTTGCATAGTGAAAAACTTATATCTTTTAGAGTAATACTTAATTCGGTAACAAAAAAAACTATTTTTCTTTTCTATTTTTGGAGTTTTTATTTTCCTTCTAGTTTTTCATTTGCAATAAAAAAAATAAAAAAAAATGTGTTGATTTATTAAAAAAGAAAGATGAATTTCTCCACAAATAAAATAATAGAGATATGCCAAGATTATAACTATTTTTTTTTTATAAAAAATCAAAACTATAATTTATAATAATTATTTTAATATTTTGTATTTGTGATAATCTAATTATAATACTAATATTATTCTATTAAAATTATAAATTATCATAAAAAGCTATATTTGAAACTCAATTTTTTTTCTTTATATTAAGTTTATAATAAAAATTAAATTTATGATACTAATTAAATATGAAAATATAACAAAAATAATTTTAATCTTTTACATTGCTAAAAAAACACTTATATATGTATATAAATTATAGTGTTCATATTATTTTATTTAAAAAATATTTAAAATCTTGTATTGAAAAACTATGAAGAACCTCTGTAATGCATTTTTTAAATTTAGTATAAATTTGAAAATCTGGAAAACTAGTTTTCTAATTTCCTTGGTGGATATATATTGCTTCTGAACATAAAAATAAACAGGCCTAAATATCGTGCGGAGAAATGAGGATTAATCATACAATTAGTGTTTGTACTCTTAATTAATATTGCCGTTTACTATTTTTATATGGTTGGTTTCTTTACTCAATAAATCTTTTTAATTTGGTCCCTCCATTAAATTGTAGTCCAATTCTTTGTGAATTCCTGAGACATTTTATCTGGCGCATCAGGTTCCGTTTCAAGAATTGATAGTAATAAGTTGAACGGAAGGATTATATTAAGAAACATGTTAGAGTAGAGGGGCAATATGAGTAATATCAAAGACTATAGGGACCAGATATGCGGTTTCCCATAAAACAGGAATAAATAAATAAAAAAGAAAGATAGGGTTGTTAGGGAAGTATAAAAATCAAGCGGGGGGTTGTAATAGTAATAAAACTGGAATAAATACTGTAGTTGCATTTTAATTCTTTACTGACAGGTCCTGACATAGGCTACTGTCTCCTCCGTTCTTTAGCTGGTCACTCCTCCATTCATCGCCTCCCCTCTCCTCCCCTCCGCCTGCGCTTTCCTCCCTCTCTTAGAAAATCGACAAATTCGAAATCAAACCCTCAATAAAACCCTACCCCTTACCCAAATTCAAAAATCCTAATTTCTCACATCTCTCCATTTTCAATTCCTCTCTTCCACCCCCCGAAACCCTAGAATAAAATATATAATTCCAGATTTCATGTTTTATTTTGTTCTTCTAATCCTCAGTTTTGATTTTCGCGATTGGCAGGAATGAAGAGAGAGCTAGGTTTTGCGAGTTCACTCGGTCGGACGACCCAGTCGAGTTCCTCATGTGTTCAACTATCTGACGATGATCTCAATAAGAGGTTCAAAGTTACTAAGGTAAATGGTTTCATTGTCTATACTCGAGGAAGGAAGACTAGAAACAACAACAACAACAACAACAACAATCATGGTTGTGATAAATTAATTGCGGCGGAGGATGATGATAGACATATTAAGAGAATTAAGAGCTTAGAGGAATCGAAAATTGATGTAGCAAATGCAATAAATGCTTCGATTAATGATGATAATTTTAAATGTCGTCAAGTTAATAACAAGACTGTAATTGGAGAGCATATCAATTGCAATAATGTCGAAAAGGGGATTTTTAAAGATGAGAGTAAGGGATCTCTGGCGATCAAAGGGGCAAACAAGATGGCCGTAGTTGTTTTTGGTGAGAATGGTGAGCCTAACAGTAATAATAGGCCGAAGAGGGCTACCAAGTCAAAATTGAAGATTAAGTTGCAAGCAGTTGAGGTTACTGTTGAAGGACCAGAAGCTATTGAAGGTGAAGCCCTTTCTAGAGTGGATGTGGAGATGATAGCTGAAGGGAGTGCCTTGACGCCTCCAAAGAAGAATTTAGAGTTGAAAATGTCCAAAAAGATTGCATTGGATAATGTACCAATGACAGTTAAAGAGCTGTTTGAGACTGGTTTGCTTGAGGGGGTACCTGTTGTTTACATGGGTGGCAAGAAGGTATAATTGCTTTGACTCCCTATTCCCAAGTGTTTTACATCCTTTTTTTTTTTTAATGCAGAGTGATGGTTTATGATTTTTTCCTTTTTGTTTTTCTGTGCTTTAGTTTCAGGCGTTTGGTCTTCGGGGCACAATCAAAGATGTTGGGATTTTGTGTTCATGTGCTTTCTGCAATGGACGTAGAGTGAGTATTCGTGTTGCTCTTATGTGGTTTGATATCCAGATTGGTTTCATATATTGAATGATCCTTCCATGTTTTTGCTTATTTCTTTTGTCGCATTGTCACTAATGTAGGTTATTCCACCATCCCAATTTGAGATTCATGCTATCAAACAATATAGACGTGCGGCACAATACATATGTTTTGAGAATGGGAAGAGCCTGCTTGATGTATTGAATGCATGCAGGACTGCTCCTTTGGACTCTTTGGAAACAACTATTCAAAGTGCCATTAGTGGTTTGCCAGTGGAAAGAACTTTCACCTGTAAAAGATGCAAAGGTGAGCTATTTGCTTTTCTTTCGTTTCATTAAAATTCTTATCGAAAGGATATCCAAAGCTTCTTGATGTTAAATCCTTTGGTTGTTGAATGATGTAGGTATCTTTCCTTCTATTTGTGTTGGCAAAATTGGGCCTTTATGCAACTTATGTGCAGAGTCAAAGGAATCTCATCCCACCCTAACTATTGGATCTAGTATAATATCTAGGTATGTGTTTTTTTTTAATGGTTATCAGTTGCAGCTATTAATTCCTGCACTTTCTGATTTCTAATTCATGCATTTTGGTGAACTAAGCTTGCAAATTTTATTTTAATCTGTTGAAATTTGGTTGTTTAAGTTCATGAAAGTAATGTAATTCGTGGGCTTTGGTGAGCTAGGTTTACTGATTTTCTTTATTCCCCCACCTAAAACTGGTAGTTTAGGCTCAATATGATGATGTTCTGATTTATTGTTTATTGTAATGTTTTGTATTTTGCTTACTACAATAAGGAAAGTAGGATAATTTATTCTTGGCGTTCATAAAAAGCTTTAGTGGTCCATGCTTCATGGTATGTTTGAATCACCTTAGAGAAAAATTTTAATAGATGTCTTTTTTAGAATATATGATGCATCATCTAACATAATTTTCTCCAGTTGGTCTTATTATCCTAAGTTAGATGGTTTCATGCCTACTTTTAAAAAAAGTGTCAAAACCTGCCATCCTTGATCTTAATTAGTTGGATAATAAATCTGAAGACCATAACATCTGGCCAGTTTTTATTAATGCTGGCACACTGTTCCTTTAGGCTCTCATTTCTGTTTGTTTTTCCTTTGTTATCTCTTATTAAGTTCTTTCAGGAATGTGTGGGTCTCTGGCGTGCTTCTTGGAAACTTGTGTTTTGCCCTCGTATCTTTTGGTTATGTTAATTGCAGAGAAGAGTGATCTTTTGATTCCTGATTTTGGGTGCGTGGGTATGCAAACATTCCCACAATAACATCTGGCCAGTTTTTATTAATGCCCACTCTTCCTTCAGGCTCTCATTTCTGTTTGTTTTTCCCTTGTTATCTCTTATTTAGTTCTTTCGGGAATATGTGGGTCTCTGGCGTGCTTCTTGTGAAATTGTGTTTTGCCTTCATATCTTTTGGTTATGTTAATTGCAGAGAAGAGTGATCTTTTGATTCCTGATTTTGGGTGCGTGGGTATGCAAACATTCCCTTCAGAAATTTTGCAGATGCTTTCATCAGTGGAAATTTGTCTGTTTTATGATGGGGATAAGTAAATAAACTCTGTTTGAGATGATCCTTGAATTTATATGGTTAGAATCAGGATGCTAGAGCAGGCAATTTGACAATACTTGAAGTTATGGCTTTAAACATCAAAGGCCACTATTACACAAATGATTTTGATATTATGTTATGTTAAACATGCAACAGATTTTGGAAGTCAAATATGTAATGGATGTTAGGATCATTATTATGCTTTAAATGGCTCACTTGTACAAACAGCCGCTTCCTTGCATAATACAATTTCAGACTAAGCTTTGACTGTCATGTAATGGCTGCACATGTAAACGTGACTGTGATCTCAATCTAAAACAGATTTCTTATTGCCTGTATTGCTCAATGCAACCGAAATGCTTTATGTGAAGTTTGGCATATCACTCATATTGCAAATTTATGCCATGCTCATAGCTTTGTGGTGGTTAATCTTTTGATTAGTGTGCATCATCTACCCTGTTCATGTCTATGGTTGGGCTTCTATTACAAGCAGTGTTGTCAAAAGGTGCTTAGGTGCTTGCTTAAGCGCTACAGGCAAGGTGAGGCCACATTGCCTTTATTAGCCTCAGGCGATGAATTTTAATGAAGCGCTGCCTAGGCGAGCGCCTAGCACCTCGTGCATTTTACAGGTTTGGCCTTTGACAACATTGTTATTACTTTAAATTTTCTTATTTTGTTTTAAGGGTGAAAAATATAATTTTGTATGACTATGTTACGGTATTTTATATTTTCTAATGATCTAATCTTAATTGGGAAGATATATATTTTAGATTTATATAATATAATATAATATAATATAATATAATATAATATAATATTATACATATATATTTTTTGTTAATTTATAGCATTCTCCTTGGTTTATTTGAGCGTGCACCTAAACCCTTGGGCATTTTACAGGCTTGGCGCCTTTTAGCGCCTTTTGCCTTTGACAACATTGGTTACAAGGTAGCCTTCCCTCACCTTCAAAATCCTTGGTGTAGGATCCATTTCCAAGACTTTCGGATGATGCCATGATACCTTACCAGCATACTGATGAGACCTAATTTTCGTGCTTATTATTGAAAAATATTTGTGAATGTTTTAATGTTTTACACCAATCCTGTGTTTTATCTTTTCTATTAACACAAACAGTTCATCTTTTGGTCAGACTTGAGCTACTATTGAAGGGAGTATAGCTTTTTCTAGAGAACATTATAATGTGCTGAAGCTGTATTTTTGCACATGGGGTGATTGCTGGTGAAATATGCTCACCGGCTGCTTGCCTTACAATTGGTTTTAGATGGCTGATTGCTTTTGGTTGGCTTTTTCTTCAGCTTACCATCATAACTGATGTTCAAGTTGACATGCTATTTAGATGTCTTTTCCAGTGGATAAATTAATATATAAATTAGCTTTGCTTGTTTCATAATATTTCAAGTGCATTGATATACCATGAATGTCCAGGTGTAATAATCATGAGCTCAGCTTGGCTAATTGTGTTTGAAAAGGACTCAACAGAACAAATTAGGAGAAGATTCTAAAAGAATCCACATGTCATGCCATGCATGCATGTAAAGTCTTGCACCAATTCTTTGTTTGATCTTTTTTATTAATACAAGTGGTGCATCTTTTTGTCAGGCTTGATCTACTATCATAGGGAATTTAGCTTTTTCTAGAGAACATTAAAACGGGCTGAAGTTGTATTTTTGCACATGGGGTAATTGCTGGTGAAATATGATTACCAGCTGCTTTCCTTGCAAATGATTTTAGATGGCTGATTGCTTCTGGTTGGCTTTTTCTTCAGCTTACCATCGTAACTGATGTTCAAGTTGACATGCTAATTAGATGTCTTTTCCAGTGGATAATTTAATACATAAATTAGCTTTGCTTGTTTCATAATATTTCAAGTGCATTGATATACCATGAATGTCCAGGTGTAATAATCGTGAGCTAAGCTTTGCTAATTGTGTTCAAATAGGACTCAGCAAAACATATTAGGAGAAGATTCTAAAAGAATCCACATGTCATGTCATGCATGTATGGAAAGTTTTACATCAATTCTGTGTTTTATCCTTTCTATTAATACCAGTTTTGCATCTTTTTGTCAGACTTGATCTACTATTGTAGGGAATTTAGCTTTTTCTAGAGAACATTAAAACAGGCTGAAGTTGTATTTTTACACATGGGGTAATTGCTGGTGAAATATGTTTACCATCTGCTTTCCTTGCAAATGATTTTAGATGGCTGATTGCTTTTGGTTGGCTTTTTCTTCATCTTACTATCATAACTGATGTTCAAGTTGACATGCTAGTTAGATGTCTTTTCCAGTGGGTAAATTAATATATAAATTAGCTTTGCTTGTTTCATAATATTTCAAGTGCATTGATATACCATGAATGTCCAGGTGTAATAATCATGAGCTAAGCTTGGCTAATTGTGTTCAAATAGGACTCAGCAAAACATATTAGGAGAAGATTCTAAAAGAATCCACATGCCATGCCATGCCATGCATGCATGCATGAAAAGCATTTATTATACATCTCGTCTGACAAGTGCCATTAATACAGTAAATGGCTTCAGCTTTTCTATTTTTATTTTTTTAAATTTTATGTCTCTTTGTGTATTATCAAATAAGGTTTGCTTTTTAGATGGTTATTTTGCATTTAGTACAATCTGTGTTATTTCAGCTCACCAGAACAAGTTTTGGCCTTGGAGTACTTCAAACCTGCTTCATTGTCTACTTTCTCACAAGATAATACTCTACGGAAGAAAAAAAGAAAGTCAGTATCCTTTTTTTTTTTGTCTTGTTTATTGTTTGCAGTGTAGCATATTAATGCTAATGTGTAACTTCTTGCTTTGAACTGCTAAGCAACTTTTAGTTATTGTTTTCAAAGCATGTGGAAACATGCTGATGTATTTTAATTGTCATCTTGTTCTGATGTTGTACTCTGTGTTCCTTGTTCTGCTCTAGCTACTCTTTCCCTTGTGTATAAGATTCGTATCTCTGTGATTTCAGGTCTTCAAAAACAGATTTGAACAAAAGTGCTCCAGTGCGTGTGTCCTCAAGAATTCAATCCAAGATTACATTAAAGTCAGTATCCTATTTTATCTTGCTGTTGTGTTGCTTATTATGATATTGTGTTCCGGATTAGGGTTTAATTTTCCTCTTTGGACAAGTTCATAATCTTTATGGTTACATCAAAAAGCCACCTGTCCCACAACATTTTAGGTTGTACTCTTAAGTGGCATTTCAGTTTATGCTTTAGTTGGCAGTTTGCCATGTGCCTTTTTTCTAGATGTTTACACATGTTTAATCTGCATTAATTCAGACCAGAAGAACCAGATTTGATTGCAAAACCAACCAAAGTTGCTTCAGTACATCTCTCTCCACGAAAAAGGAAGTATAAGAAGATCTCACCAAGGTTTGTTTCATTTTTATCTTGTTGATATTCTGTTTGGTCTAGTCATGCTTTCACCTCTTTCTGGCTAGTAAATAGTTTTGGTTATTAAATTGCATGAAACATAGAAGCGTAGTTGTGATATGATATGGTCTTCATTAAAAAAATATGCTTACTCATTTCCTTTTTGTCCTTTTTCAGGATATCAAAGTCAGTTTTGTTGTCCAAGTCCTTCAAAAATACAACACCGGGCATCTCTTCACAGAAGACATATCAGTGGAAAATAACAACAAAGTTGGTTTCTTCTTTCTTTTTCCCCTCTTATTCTCTCCTTTCCTTCTTTACTTTTGGCTTGAATGTTTCTTCTCATAGCAGTGTTTTATGTCTTCTGTTATTGCTACTAATCGGGCCCTTGGTATCTTATTTTCTCAAGAGATCAGCGGTTGCATAGATTGGTTTTTGAGGAAGGTGGATTGCCTGATGGAACTGAACTAGCATACTATGCTCGTGGGCAGGTGATTAGTATCACATATTCTTATCCTTTTACTTTCTTATTGTTTATAGTAAATAATATAAATTCTTCTGCACAGAAATTGCTTGGCGGGTATAAAAGGGGCTTTGGAATACTTTGTCATTGCTGCAATTGTGAGGTAGTTCTTATTGGGTAAACTTCTTGACTCCTTTATCATCTGTCAGACATATTGTCAAGGACCTATGGTTTATGACTAATGTGCAGGTCAGCCCCTCAACGTTCGAAGCTCATGCAGGTTGGGCTACTCGCAAAAAACCGTAAGTCTTCTTTTTTATTAGATGTGACTTTCCTTTATATTTTGAGCTATTTTTCTCCTCACAAAATTCATGATTTCTTGTTTTTACCCCCACAGCTATGCATGTATTTACACATCTAATGGCGTATCGCTCCATGACTTGGCAATTTCTCTCTCAAAAAGTCGGAAGTATTCTTCTCAGGATAATGATGACCTCTGCATCATTTGTGCAGATGGCGGGGATCTTCTGCTTTGTGATGGATGCCCAAGGGCCTTCCATAAAGGTGAACGTAAATTCTAAAGGTTATAAGAAAAGTAAACTTTTAAATTGCTGATTAACTAATCAAATTGTTACCTACAACAAACTTAAAAGCTGCTTCTGGACACAGCCCTTTCGTATCTCTTGTTTGGTTGAATTTTTGATCTTCTGCATTAGTTTTCTTTTGACAGGTCAATTAATGCCATGCTAACAGTGCCTTATGAATTAATTTTGAATTATATAAGTATTTTAATTAGTACATTCGCGTATGATTTTAATGTTTTATAGAAAATTAGCTTAATTAATATTAATAGTTATTATTAATTAAGAGTATTAGTTCATTTCCTATTTTTGATAAAATTCTTTAAGCACTTTCTTGCCTTCCAATATAAAGCACAGTTATGCATTCCTTTACTGAAGGTCATTTTATCATGAATAAAAATTGAGAATTCAAGTTTCACTTTGAATGGAATCTCCTCTTGTTTCTTTGCACTCGTGGATTCAAGAAAAATGAACATAGATGAATGATATTTGAGAATTTGCTATTCTACAAAATTGTTTGCTCTTGTGGACCTTAAGAACCCCAATTTCTTTGTGGATTCAAAGGCTGTCCAATTGATTCTAGGTTTTTCTGTCCTTATTGTAGCTCCAACATGAGAAATTTCTGTATATTTTAATTTTCTTGACCTATGAAATGCTTGCTTGTATTCACTATATAGTTAAGGCACAAAAATTAACAGTGTTATGAGTCCCTCATTTCTCGAGAATGATGGTCCATTTTAAGTCCTGTAAATTGAAGTTTAATATTCAAATTCTGATGTCATTTGTTATTAACCTATTAATCTTCTTTGATGAGTCACAGTTTGGACTTTGGGCAGCTGAGAACTGAGATGACAACTTGCTAGGCATACTCGTACCAAGCTTTGTAGCATTTTCAGTTGTACACCTTCCATGAATTTTTGTGTGCTGTGTCAAAGTGTTTTTAATACCATTACTGGGGTTGAAAACATATATTTCCCAGCAATTACTTGTTCCTTTTTTTGAACTTGGTTAAAAGAAAGAGCTTCCATGACTTTTATGTTGTTGTGAGAAATTAGCGGCTCCAATTAGTATGCCTAGTTTCATTGCATTATATATTATTCTTTAAGCATGAAATGTGAGCCATTACTATCACTACTCAGCATTTGTGTTTATGCTTTGTGAAATTGACAAATTATCGATTTATTTATGATCAATTCATCTTTATCTAATAAGACTATGTAAGTTGCCTCTAGATGATTTCCTGACTGCATAATTTTATTGCCTTTGTAGGATGTGCTTCTCTATCAACTGTTCCCAGTGGCGATTGGTATTGCCAGCATTGCCAGAATACGTTCCAAAGGGAAAAGTTTGTTGAGCATAATGCAAATGCTTTCGCAGCTGGAAGGGTTTCAGAAATTGATTCTATAGAACAGATAACTAAGAGATGCTTTCGTATTGTCAAAAATGTAGAAGCTGAACTTACAGGATGCGCATTATGCAGGTCATAGCTACACTGATAAACTGGAATAGTTGAGCTTATTTACTTTGTTACAACTCATGACCCACGTCACACATTTTGTAATGAAAAGTTGTCGCTATAAATATGGTTTTTGGTCTTTTAATCCCTTTGGACTTAGCTGTAGCTTGATATATCTTTAGTATTTGTTTTATGCAGAGGTTATGATTTTATGAGATCTGGATTTGGTCCACGCACAATTATACTTTGTGATCAGGTAATTTTCAAAGTTGTTCATGTCTTCTTTTTTGTTGCAATTGAAATTGAGTGATTTAGATGGGGAAGTTCTTTTGTGTCAATAGTGCATGCATCTATATAATTAACTTGATGTTCTTTTTTTGATTAGGTGCTTTCCTCTTTTTCATGTCATCTTATTCTTCTGTTTCCTCTATGTGGACATGGAGTTACATTTTTAATTCATTGTTGCTTGAATTTGCTTAGAGGATTGGTACGCTTATTATTTATTTATGATCTGTGCCAGTGTGAGAAAGAATTTCATGTTGGCTGTTTAAGGAGTCATAAGATGGCAAATCTGAAGGTTAGTTTGTACAGGATCTTATTTTCCTTTTAAGATGGATATCATTTGCATACTCATTTTCATCTGTGGCGAACATTCTAGTCAATTTGTGGATAAACATGTTGATGCTTCTTGTTTGGCAGGAACTGCCAAAAGGGAACTGGTTTTGTTGCATGGATTGCAGTAGGATCCATTCTACTTTGCAGAAGTTGCTCATTCGTGGGGCTGAAAAACTCCCAGACTCTCTTTTGAATGATATAAAGAAGAAGCATGAGGAAAAAGGTTTAAACATCAGTGACAGTATTGATGTGAGATGGACGCTTCTTAGTGGAAAAATTGCTTCTCCAGAAAATAAGCTTTTACTCTCACGGGCTCTTTCTATTTTTCAAGTAAGTGCTGTCCATGTATTATGTAATATTTCTTTGGCCATTGATGCCTGAATATAGTAATCAGTGGTGCTGCTGCTCTAAATTAATAGCTGTTGACAGGATTCTGGATTTTTGTTGTTATTAGGTTTTATTGTTTTACCAATTTGAGGACTTCAAATCTAATAAATGAAAATCTTTTGTTTCTGTCTTAGTTTCAATCTTTAAAGAAGAGTGCTGGAATATCATTATGGAATTTATTTTTCTGTCCTTTTTGGAAATAGTTTTTTTTGCTATGCAAGAATAGCACGTTGGCTGTGATGTGCAAGGTGCTTTTCACCTCAATGCTCAGTCAAATGCTGTTTAAAAGGAAAAAAAGAAGTGCTTTTAGTAATGATGCTCTTTCACACGAAGTTTTGATGCTTTTAGTCAGGTATCATGATCCACTGGCAGATTTTTTTTCTTAATTAAAACTGCCTTTTAAAGAATTCCCGTGCTTTGGTGTTCTAATATTTAAAGAATTCCTATGTGCCACCCTCACTCCCTTTTTCCTTCATCTGGGCATCAAACCTTACCAGTCCTTGACATATGAGAAACATCGTGTGGGGAATCGGAAATGCCTGGGGAAGAACCCTAAAGTCAGTCCTCTCCGTCTGCTTCCCGCTCTTTCTTTTGTTCTCATTCAAAATCCTTAATTGAAGGAATTTAAAGCAAGCAAGAGTATCATTAAGAACATAACCTGCATTGATCTTTAGTGGTCAACATGCTTATTATCTTTTCTTTGATTTTTTGATCCAACTATCTTATCTATTTTTTTTTTATAATCATCATTCTGATTGTCAATAGTTTCGAAAGAGGATTTAAGTGCTCGTGTTGAAAAATTATGGAGCTTTCTGAAAATACAGTGCAGAAACTTGTCAATCCCTCACTGACTGCTGCAACCCAACTTGATAAACAATGCATGCCTCTGACTGCTCATTAGGAGGATGCTGTTATCACTTTTTAAATCCCTACATGTGCATGCTTGCAGTGATATGTGAAATTTGATGATTTGTTTTCAAAGTCCTCTTTTGTTGATGGTGTCATGCAAGCATTATTTTTTTTCCTATAACTGTGACAATGTTAATGTTAAATTTAATCATTTACTTCACAATCTTACCTGTCTATGTCATAATGCAGTTCTATTTTGTGTTCCTTTTATGTGCTTCTGTATTTTGTGTAATGCTTCATCTGCAAATAAAAGTAACCAAGATATGCTAAGCTGACGTTTTTGTCCTTTATTTTCCAGGAATGTTTTGATCCTATAGTTGATTCAACAATTGGACGTGATCTTATTCCTTTGATGGTTTATGGGTAAGCATTCATATTTTTTCTCCCATTATATACAGCATATCATTTCATTGCCAGTTTCTGCAGCCATTAACATTAACTATTTTTCAGTAAGAACTCAAAGGGCCAAGATTATGGGGGAATGTACTGTGCAGTGTTAATAGTCAAGTAAGATATAGTTTTGTATCTCCAGGCTGGTTATATCTGGAGCTTTAGGAATGTTTATGAAGTCTAAATCTCTAATTTTGCAGCTCATGTATCGTATCAGCGGGTATACTAAGAGTTTTTGGGGAAGAAGTTGCAGAACTTCCCTTGGTTGCAACAAGGAATGGTGACCATGGCAAGGTGAGGATAATCAGCTGGGCTTGATATTTAGTTATTTCTCTGGCATTTGTTTGCAGTCTTAAGCTTTTTCTGTGAGCTTGAATTTAACGTTTTTTTCCTGGAGGGAGTTGTGTATTTTGAGGCATCTCCAATCCCCAATAATTTTTAGAACACGAAATTATTATATATTATACTTTTCAGCCATTGTGATATAGTTGTGAATCTTGATTTGCTTACTTTCTCAGGGATACTTTCAATTACTGTTCTCCTGCATAGAGAAGTTGTTGGCGTTTTTAAATGTGCAGAATCTTGTGCTTCCAGCTGCCGAAGAGGCCGAATCAATATGGATCGAAAAATTTGGTTTTCAGAAGATAAAACCTGAGCAGGTATGAATGTTTCTTAATGACAGGCGCAAATTAAATATAGTTGTGAATCTATTGTTTACCTGTCTGAAATTGATTTTTACTTTGCAGCTTAGCAAATATAGAAAAAACTGCTGCCAGATGGTTCGATTTGAAGGGACATCAATGCTACAGAAAGCGGTTCCCACCTGTAAAATTGTTAATCAAAGTATCGAGTCCATAGGATTATGTAGAAAGGAGTAACGGGGAGCCTTTTATATATATATATATATATATATATATATAATATATTTTTTTTAAATTTTTAGTGAGAGGGAGAAGACGGCTGATCTTTTAGTTTCTACAGTTTTGATCTTATTTTTTCATATTGATGTATAGGCTAGATATTGAAGGAAGTATATACATGTCTAGTCCTCGACGGAAGCTATTTGGGCTTACTGCTTTCTCATTTATTTCAATTGAGTTGGTAATTTTACTTTTGATTCTGAAGCTGAAATTCAATGTGCTTTTGTGCCAGCGAGAGGAAGGCATGATTATATTGGCATCTCGTTTTTCCATTTTTTTTTAGAGAAAATAACAGATAATGATACAACCAAGAGAAAGTCCGTTCCAGAATTAATCGTTGAGTAATTTCTCATTAACTAAATCGAAGGCAGGGTACGGTGTCTTTTTCACGAGGATGGTATCATTAGATGACGTATAAATGATTGTT
>Ga0325402_1002839_pt1 | contig 15399 bp, 7 predicted proteins | sample PopdelMetagenome_22_FD_207212 | JGI IMG/M metagenome (GOLD analysis project Ga0325402, IMG submission 207212) | Populus deltoides microbial communities from Bellville, Georgia, United States - Xylem-PdKOR-R3 | ecosystem: Host-associated > Plants > Phyllosphere > Stem > Wood/Secondary xylem... | reverse complement strand
AAATAATTAGGAGGCTTAACCTAATAGTTAGCCAACCCTTTCTATATATATGAGTAGGGCAATATACAATAGTAAAGGTGGAGATTACCACATAAGAATATGACTACAATATTTCCTATATAGTTAAGCTGATCTTTTTGTGAAGGTCGGAGTGTAGGGTCTTAGATAGGGGTGGTAATATGTTGCTGAGGATAAGGGTTTGAAAGAAGTTGCTGCTGTAGTTTCAAAGAAGTTGCTGCTGTTGGAGAGGTCTGGTACAAGCTGCTGCTGCTGGCGTGGGAGGGGCTGTTGCTGCCGTGGAAGGGGATGCTGCTGCTACAATGATTTAGTGAGTACAATGCTGTCAAATAACCATCTCAACCCAAGAAGTTAAGTTATTAGGTGAGATTCTAAAAATAATTTTATATTACTCTTTAATATATCTTCTCAAGTGAAAGTTTTTTTAACTTAAAACCTGCACAAGTCCACACTATGTTGTGTGTAATTTTCTATCAATTAAAAAGGAGGTGGTGAGATTCGAATTCATAATCACTTGATGAAAAAAGCTCTGATATCATACAAAAAAATTATCTCAACCCAATAATTTAAGCTATTAAATGTGGTCTCAATAATAATTTTATATTACTCTCTAACAAATGATAACAAGGATTTTAGTGAGTATGCTTGTTCACGGACATGTTTTGAAATGATAGAGGTTGTTTTGCAGATCGGGGCAGTGGAATGAACTGGTTTTTTCCGCTGGTTTTTTTTTGACAGACCGGGTTAGGAGACGTTTCATCTCTAAATTATGGCTTATATATCAACAAATAACTATTAAGAAGGATCCGAGTCATTAGTCGAAAAAAATATTGTTACCATATGCTACCTAATTATCATTACCAAACACAAGAAATCAACTATCTCATGCTCACCTACTTCATCATCTCATTCATCTTTGGTTCCTTTGATCGCGTAAGCTCTTAAGATGTAGCCAGATTATTTTTTAAAACAGTAATGTATCTACAATTTGGAATATAACTTGGATTGGTTTTAGATTCGATTCTATTGCGAGCATGCATATTTTTTAGCTTGATGTTTTACATTGATTTAAGAAATACGTTTATATTTGTTGATTTATAGATTGACAAATGTGTGATTATTGCTCGCATTTTAGCTGCACTGATCAATATTTTTTTTTATAGAAATTCTAGGTAAAAAACTTGTTGCGTAAAGGGAATATATTAACACCCTTAACATGTCATACCTGAGGTAAGCTACATCACTTTTTATTGGTTTGTTATGGTTTGATGAAGTCTATCTCTACTGACTTGCTATGACAAGTCTGCTACAATAAACGAATCCTAATTTTCTAGGTCAGGAACTTCGTTTGGTAAGGTGAAATATCATCAATTATTGTTGAGGCTTCTTTCAAGGGAAAACTGGAAATCTATTTTTTGGTTGTCACGTCATTCCCAAACGAATCCTAATTCCTTGTATCGCTACCAATAATATTTTTGATATTGACCTCATACAGATTTGGTATTACTATCTCTAATAATAGTTTTGGTATTAACTTTTTTGTAGGTTTTTTTATCCTTTATATCAAAAGTGAATAATATATGTTTTTTTTTTTTGCCTAAATAAGTTTTTAATATTTTTTAAATTAAGATCAAAATCCTTTGAAATTTTACAAACATGTAGTGAAATCCATGTAATAGTTTTTAAAACATGCTAAATTATTGAATTTTTTATTTTAAAAATGCTCAAATATTTTTTTGAGGATTTTTGGCTATATACCAAAAAACTTCTTATATTTTTTTAAAAACAAATATTATTTTTTAGACGATTTATTTGGCAAAACCCTTTTTTTTATTTATGTAAAATTACCAAAATAAGCTTAAGGACGTGTTTTCTAAACACACCTTGAAGCCAAAATTTAATTTATAAAAAATATTGAAAACCAAACAGGGCCTTGCACATCTAACTCGAATTTGACCTGAAATCTTTAATTCGACCATATATCGATCCGAAGATCACTAGTTTGACCCAAAGAAACAAACCAAAATCAAAACTAAAACTCAAAACAGATTAAACTTGCAAAAAAACATAAAAACACAAGATTTTTTTTGTCAAAAATGAATCAAAACCCAGAAAACTCAAGAACAAGAAGAACATTAAAAGTAAACACAATAGTGTGAATTTCTAATTTGACCATATACAACAAAATCTAAGGCATAGGCATGATGAGAATCATTCACCAAATCATAATCAAGGTTCCAATATCAACGATTATCACTGAATATTCATAATTTGGTCAAAATATGTTTTGGTCCAAAAACAAAACTCTACGATTAAAACTAAAAAAAAAACAGTTATTGAAGCAAACTAACCTAGATTATTAATTAATCAAGTTTCCCGAAGTGTCCAGTGCAAAAAAAATGAACCAAAACGTTTTTAGAATACTTGGACATGTAATCTCATTTTAGCTTGACAAATTGAATTTGATTTCGAAGATTTAATTAGTAGTTTTAATTGAAGTTATCCATAGAGTTCATTGATCAGGTCAATTTTAAGCACGAGTAAAACACTTTTGTGGGATAAATCAAGTAAGCAAGAGGCAAGAGCTCAAAACCTATACGACAACTCGTCGCCACAGGGATATAATTTCTAGTTTTGTCAGAAATCAGCACGAGTAAAACACTACAATTTATATTTTAATTTGTGGAATTTTTTAATTAATTCTAACAAATAATCCATATGCTTGCTCCATATAAATATATGCTCTCCATGCGTTGTTTCAACACAAGATCAACAAGACACAATATTGAGATAACTAATACTCATATTCAACAAATATGAAGATCACTAAAGTTCTAGGGCTCTCTTTCCTTCTCTTTGCCTTCATAGGAACTTCATTTCCAGAGGCAGTTCATGCCAAAGATGCTGCAGCAGTGCTCGACGTCTTCGGTCATGAGGTGCAAGCTGGTGCTCGTTATTTAATCGTAGCCCCCTCGACTGACAATACAACAACTCTTGCAGTCACTATCAATGGCCAGGTCTTATGCAATTCAGATGTTATACTTTCCACTTTGAACGAGAGCCTCCCAATAACATTTTCACCAGTTATACAATCCACCGATAGTGTCATCCGCGAAGGAACTCATCTAAATGTGAACTTTGCAGGGCCAATTGCCACGTGCTTCATGGCAGGCGTGACACCCATGTGGAAAATCCGATTCAGTACAACAACAAAAGGATTCATTGTGACCACTGGAGGTGTTGATCGATTGAATCGGTATGTGATCACCAAGTCCGAAGGTGATAATAGTTTTTACCAGCTTTCTTTTTGTCCAATTTCCGAACCCTTCTGTGAATGCTCATGCGTCCCAGTTGGCGTCAACAGTGACAAGAACTTGGTTCCCGGTGCCGGCCCTCTTCTTGTTATGTTTGAACCAGATGAATAGAGAGCATCAAAAATCGAGAATAAAATGGTGTCAGAATGATATTGAGGGAAGTCGATTGCCTATTATCATGTTTGAACCAGAACTATTATCTACTGCAATCCAGTATGAAGGATCTCGACTGCCTACTATCATGTGGTGGGCATAAATAAAACTTAAATAAATAAGAAGCTTTTTAGCTTTGGCTTTTCCTTAATTTTCATGTTGTCTCCACACACACACACTTCGTTTGTTGCTTGATATTGTCACTAGAAAATCATCTGGTTCTTACAATCAATTGAAAATTGTATGGGCTTCAAATTTGCACAATCTCACACTTCTTTATACTTCAATTTTTATCAAATAGAATGAGGGTGGTGAGATTCGAACTGGTGACCGCTTGATCAATAAAACTCTGATATAATATCAAAAAACCATTTCAATCCAAAAGCTTAAATTGATAGATGAGAGCAAAAGCTTAATGTTTTATGTACATGCTATTTTTTTTCTTGCCTATTTTAGTGGGTTTTTAGGTCCTATGTATATATTGGGCTTGGTTAATTTCGATATAAAATTCTTTCAATTTTATTGCTTTCAATTTTATTGCAATCCGCATATAGGAAAGGCATCTAACAAAATAGGTTTGATATTAATAAAAAATAAAGGTTGCCACAAATTTTTTATTTCTTATGTGTGATTGGTCAATTAATCAATTTATATTAATATTAACAAATATTAAAATTTTATTAAAATCGACATATTTTTACATACACAAACTAGATTCAGGTTGGGTCAAATTTTCATATTTTTTTACTGACAATGTTCATATGTTGACGTACACAAACTACTGTCCTACATTTTTTTAATAATACTTGTATTGGACAATTCATTATGTTTATGGAGAAATCTCATGGAATATATGTGTGTACACACTTATTCCTAGATATAACTTATGATCTTCGATTTGCCTATTGATTTTAATTCACAATCACAACTATTTGTCAAACATGTATTGAGCCCTATCCATATTAAAAATTTTTTGTTGTGGTTTAGAATAATAGGAGGCTTAACCAATTAGTTAGTCAACTATTCATATTTATATATGTAAGGTGATGTAATAATTAATGTAAATATTACAATATAGGAGTAATAAACCTTTCCTATATATATATATATATATATATATATGAGCCTATAATGTGTAATATCCTATAATAAGCTGAAGGTGGAGGTTCAACTTGAAACTTGAACTTACTGTTATTACTTATTTTTTGGGGCTCACGTAAATAAAAAATAAAAAAAGGGGGGGGGAAGAGAAAATATATAAAATTAAAAGAAATTTTGGAAGAAAAAAATACATATCAGTTGAGAAAAACATACTAGAATGCTTAAAATATTGCTAAAAGACTGTTTGAGGAAGATTAAAATTGGATTTTACAGCATGTCTTCGACTAATGAGGTCTCCCTATTAACAAAGGAAATTTAATTTGGGGAGGAAAATTCAAGCTTGGATGCTTAAGGACTCTATTAAATTTTTTTTAAGGTTTAATTGAATTTAATGAAGGTTTAATTGCAAGACAATTAACCTTATAAAGTTAATTTAGGCTCTAAATGGAAGAAATTAAAGTCTAGGGGTTAAATTGTACTTTTTTAAAAGTTAATTTAGTCAAATCAGATGCTTAATGGCATAAATTTCAAAGTATGATGGGCAATTAGGGACGTAATTAAACAAATCAAAAACTAAGGACCAAATTATAAGACACATAAGACTTCAAGTTTGAAATTGGTGAAATCAGGGGTCAAATTGAAGATAATTGAAGGTTTAATAGTCATCTGGTGGTCCAGTTAAACAAATCAGAAATCAATGACCAAGTTGTAAAGGACACTTAAATTTGAGGATGGCAATTAAATTTGGCAGGAGTGAAACTGCATAAAATTAAGAGTTCATGATGCAATTACGAGTGAAATTAAAAGAAACTGTAAGAATAGGAATTAAATTGAAGTTTGCCAAATTCCAAATTAAAACCCTAATTTGTAGGGTTTAGCTTCGACGACGTGTCGTTTGACTACTTTGTAATTGTTGGATTTTTTTATTATTTAAATGCAATGTTTTAAGTGTATTAACATGATGATTATTGCCTTAATATGTCAAGTTTACGCTTTAGTTTGATTTGAAATTTGCCAAATATGGCAGTAAGTTTATGAATTTTTTCTGTTGGTTGATGCATGTTTCTGGGTTTTTGAGTTTTTTTTGGTTCTTGTTAAAGGTTTAGGAAGACATTTTGAATCTAAATTGCATGAATATATAGGCTATTTTAAGTTGATAGTTTTGAAGCTTGGAATATTTTACATGATTTTGATGATTTGTTGTTTTTATTAGTTCTTATTCAAGTATATTTGGTTATGATAGTATGCATTGTTGAGGCTAAAAGAGTTTGGTTTGGAGGCCTAAAATGTGTTTTCTAGGTTTGACAGTGTATGTTGGGTTTTCTTGGCAATCTCAGTTCATGTTCTTCATCTTCATCGGAACAACATTGTCTTGGGTGCTAGTCTTAGGTCTTATTTTGATTCAATTTTGGTTTCTGCAAGTTCATATCATTATTAGTAAATAATCTAAGGTTTTCATGAATCAATAACATGTTTTTGTGGATTTTAATCTAAGGGTTTCGGTTTTGAACCAAAACTCATTTTTGACAAAAAAATCATGATGTTTTAGTAATAATTGAAGCAAAATAACATTTAATTCTTGATCGATGCTTAATTGCAAATAAAACCTTGCATTTTATTGCTTGAAATTTGGTCTAGTTTGATATTTACATTGCTGGGTTTCAGTTTGAGTGTCTTCATGTTCTTTATTTATTGTGTTTTGATTCGTTTTGCTTAAGAAAATAATTAGCTTTTATGTTTTCCAATGTTTAATGTTTTATGGATTTTTCAGGTCAACTCGGTCGGGTCAACCCAATCAGGTCAAAACTGGGTCAGTCATATATACCCTGTTTGGTTTGCCATTGTTTTGTTAAGTTTTTTTTTTAAGGGTGTGTTTGGCAAACACCCCTTAAGCCTATTTTGGGTGGTTGTTTTTATTTAAAAAATTGATCTTCTTAAATATGGCCTTACAGAAATACAAAAAAATAACAAAAAAAAAAAACCCAAAATATAGTAATGTGAATGTTTTTTTGCGTGTTGCATGTGACAAAGTCTCAAAAATAAATTATATTTGCATATGTTAGCATATTAAAAAAAAGCACAAAAAATAATATTTTAATTTATTTGCATGCATTTTAGATTTAATAACTAGTTTACTGAATCCATGAAAAGTTGGCTGATATTTCAATAATCTCTAAAATTTTAATTCATGAGGAATAATACTCAATATTTTGGTATAAATGTTGGACCTATAAGTAAGATGCTATTTAAATATCAGGAATTGACTATAAAATTCTAAGAATTATTCTGAATATTCACCAGTTTTAACTGGAAGTATTTTTTACCACAATATACGAGCTGTGGAAAACCCTTTTGCCTTCCAAGATAGGTGAACACTGTCAAGGCACCTACTTAGACCCTTCCCATAAGAATTCATTTGGGCACATAAGCCCATAATAAATTTGAAACATAAGATTTATTCACACAAATGAATCTTTATCCTGAGCTATAAAACTAGGCGGTAAATCCTTTACCCCAACGTCACGCGCTCATACACGACACCTAAGATCAATAAAAGAAGCAGTGGAAAGGGGCTTGGTAAGAACATCGACAAGTTGATCCTTGGAAGAAATAAAGTGAATTTGAATGGCCTTCGTAGCAACTCTGTCATGTACAAAATGATAATCAACCTCAAAATGCTTAGTATGAGCATGGAATATAGGTTTCATAAACAAATAAGTAGCACTCAAATTATCACACCAAATAATAGGCACAAATGGAGGAGTAATATGCAGATCTAACAATAAATATTGAAGCCATATAACCTCAAAAGTTTCATCAGTTAAGGCTTTATACTTAGTTTCGGTAGAAGAATGAGCAACCGTGCGTTGTTTGCCTCACTTCCAAGAAAGCAGTGTATGACCAAAATACAAGATATCCACCCATAGATTTATGAGCATCAATATTACTAGCCCAATCAGCATCTGTAAAACCATGCAATGAAAAAAGAAGAGCTACGAGTGATATGGAGACCAAAAGAAATCATACCTCTACGATAACAGAAAATACATTTAATTGTAGCCTAATGTGCATCTATAGGAGTATGCATATACTGATAAATTTATGGTCTAGTAAAAGTGTGATATTGAAGAGCACTAATAATTTGTCGAAAATACATAGAATCCTAAAACAAGCAAGCGGATACCACTACAACCTTTGATGTAGAAAGAGGAGTATCAATAGGCTTGCAAAAACACATACCTGCTCTGTGAAGGACAAGAATATAGTTATCTTATCATAGCATGATAGCCATAGTGGTAGGATGGACCTTAATGCCTAAAAAATAATGAACAACTCCTAAATCCCAAAACTTAAATTCTAAGCTCAGTAACTATAACAATTGGTGAAGCAAGACTGAATTGCTTCATGTTAGTAAAATATTATGGAACTAGAGAATTGTTATTGGGCAACAAGAGCTGATGGTGGTTGACCTGACATGGGTAGCAAAGGAGCACTGTCAACAACACCTATGGATTGAAGGGAGGTGTAACACCCTCAAATTATAATGTCATGAAATCTCAAACATTTCTTTACTAATGTCAAGTATTGAATAATATGTCTAAGATTATGGGATTTTTTTAAAAAAATTTTGGCAGGGTTTCCTTTGTTTTTTTAATATTACTAAGTTATCGACTAGACTTCATTCAATCACAATACTCAAATCTTCTACTTCGATCCAACTATCCTGGATCATATCCCATCTCATCATACAATATTTCATATAACCATACTTCATTATGCTTTTTCATCCTTACATCATCAATAAATAAAACATTAACTACAAACAAATATTAACTCAAAGGATTCATATTGATTGAACTAATTATTACATTAACATGCATCCATCTTTTAAACATGCATGATTATAATTACTAAGTATTCTTTTCGAATAGTTTTCTAATATTAGTTCCTTACTCGTACTTTCTAAATGTATAAATACCAAAAGCAAATATCTTTAGGATACATATATTAAAATCTATATATAATACAAATTACATATAAAGCAAAAGATATTACATCCCACAAAATAAACAAATTTAAACACAAAGCCAATATTTAACGCTCCACGTCACCTTGTGAAAAACCTATATATATAACATTAATAAGAAATAAGGAAGATAACACATTAAAAATGATAAAGCTATTATGTTCACAATTCTTCAAAATATATCAAATTGTCTTTCATCACTAACTTACTACATATCAACATTAATAACCCATTCATAATTTATTAATCCTATACTTATAGGACCTCCGCAACCAACACTCATTGCTTAATTTTTAATTTTGTAATTCACAATTTTACCTCAAACCCGGCTAACTCTCTTTGATAGCCAACAATCAAACTGGCAATTCCATACAAATAACCCAACATCCGGCTATTGTCCATCAATAGCCAATCTAACCGGTAGTTCCAGACATATTACCCAACATCTGACTATTCTCCATCAATAGCCAATCTAACCGGTAATTCTATACGAATTACCCAACATCCGAATTATAATACAAACAAGTTTCTTCTTCTACCTTTTCCATATCAATATGTCATAAACAACTCATAACTAATAATGAAATTGAATTTTAAAAGAAAGTAATGAATCACCTATCGTCTTCTCATGATGGCCCAGCTCCTCCTGCCTTTTGCCCTACTCTCAAAATAACTCTTGAATCAATCAAATTGCACTACACTATTAATCCATTATTATTTCTCCTACATGCCTAAATTTGAAGCACGTAATATCTTTTATTTAATGGGGTTTCAGACCAAAAATTTCATTCATTTGTCACACCTCATTTTGAACATATAGTTTTAATCAATTTTCTTCTTTTAACTCGCTTAAAGAATTCTTCCATGAACTATTCCTAACATTTATTTAATTCTTCTTTTCACATTCTTATGATGTTTCTTCACTTGTTCATATTTTGAATACTTCAAATAAGATAAAGAACATCATTTCTCAAACATAAAACAATTAAAACCTATTCCTTTATTTCCTCATCCTTTGTTACAAGTTCATTTCTTCAACTTATTCAATTTCTTTCTTAATTACTACTTACATTCACTATTTCTATACTATTCTATCTCAATTCCATCATGTTTACTACTTTTCTCAAAATCTCCAAATTCCCATAAGAACCCTAATTTAAAAAGTCAAGAACATAAGAAATTAAATTAAATTGTCATTGTTTGATAACTTACTCAAATAAACTCAAAAACACTTCATTCAATTAAGAATCTTAATTTTTCATGCTTACCAATCTATGTTCTCCCAACTTCTCTTCTCCTCCTAGTGTGGTGAATAAGGGAGTCACCATCTAAGTTCTTCAAATTCCCTTGCTTTCGGGTTATTTGTTTTTGTGAATAAGGGAGTCGCCACCTAGTATTATGGTCACTAGAAACTCTAACTGGTCTTTCAGAGATTCTAAGGCAAGGGACTGATTGCATAAAGGGAATGTAAGCTACTTGGTGTTTGGTTTGCTTTATAATTGCTATGGTGTTGGTGTTTTCTAATCCCATCAGTTTTCCTAAGTTTGATTCAAACTAAATTTATTAGGATAGAAATCCAAGGAGGTTCCATGTGCTTCAAAAGCTCATTTTCCCCTTAGTATTTCATGAGTTTGCGACTCGTAAATCGCAAGGAGAAGGGACAAAAATTTAGAAATCTAGGGCGCTTTAAAAGCCTATTTTTGCCTTAGTGTTTTATATTCTCACGGCTCGTAAACCGTGGAGTAAAAAAAATGAAATGTCCTCGATTATAATCAAGGCTTCTTTCAAGGATGTGTGATGACTTATTATTCCTAGAAAATTATTTTGGACATTTACCACTTACGGTTTCTTTATCCAAATATTAACAGTGAATAATAACAAGTTATTCCCATTAAATATTTTGGATATTCATCCCTTTGGGATTTCTTTATCCAAACATTAACAGTGAATAATAGATTAATTCCCCTCAAAATAAGATTTTTTATTTTTTTGAAATATTAGCCAATACCCTTTGGAGTTTTACAAACATGTTGTGAAATCCAGAAATGCAAAAACATAATTTTTGTTATGTTTAATAAATCCATGCGAAAACATATTTTCAAAACTTCCAATATTTTTTGATAAAAAAAGAGCATTCAGAACATGTTAGGATAATGGACGTATGCAACACACAAGAAAACATTTTTTTATTTGATAGAAACATAAGCATCAAGGTAATCACAAATAAAGACAACAAGTCATCACATATATTTCAAAAAAATCATAAGCCTTTTCAGCTAAAATAAAGCAGGAGAAAAATAAAAATAAAAAAAGAAAAGCCCTCCAAAGACAAAACAGTTTTTTAAACATCAAAAACAAGTACCTGCAGGTCTGACTGAAATGTTTTACTGCAGCAGCTGAAATATAAACCAAACGAACGTTGCTGTCAAAGTTTATAGCAAAACCCTTGACTCACGCCTCTCCTTTTTTCAAGCACTGCAGGTCTCACTGAAATGTTTTACTGCACCAGCTAAAATATAAACCAAACGAACATTGCTGTCAAGGCTTAGTAGCAAAGCTCCCTCTCCGTCTTGTCTTTTTTCTCCTCTTTCCTCACAGTAAAGCAAGAATGCAAGAAAGAAACTCTCTCTGTTTTCTGTGTTTTTTTCTACTGCCTCTCTCTTGCGTTTTTCTTGTCTTTCTTTTGCTGTCCTCCCCCTCCTCTTTAGGTCAGCAGCTGAGGCTTTTATATAGCCTATACATGGCTTTATTTAGGAAACAAATATTACATTAACTCTAGGGTGTAATCTCGGGTGAGCAGAAATAGGAAACTAGAATATTTGATTTTGATTCTGTGATCAGCAGTGATTTCTTTTCTAGTTAGAGGATGGTGCGGCTCTTTTCTTTCCTTCCATAGAGCCAGCTGCTCCCTTAGAAATGAGGCAATAAAAACGTGGTTTGCAGATAAAAGGAAAGTAGATAACCAGGGTAGTTGTGCAGAGAAAAAGTAAAGAAGAATTGCAGACGGGGAGGCATTGTTTTTTCCTTTTCTGATTAATTCCTGTTCTTCAATTCCGTCACCCGGAAAAATTTCTTCTAATTTTACCTTCAATCAGTTGAGAATAATGGAATGTGTTAGGTTGTGCCTTAGCCAACCTTCCTATTTATATAGAGGCAGCAGAACACTGCAGTAACTATAATGATTACATCATCCTATATTAATTTCGTATTCTGATAGATACATGAGTAACTGTAATGATTACAACATCCTATGTTAATTTCCTATTTTGATAGATACATGATATACATTCTATAATATGCCCCCTCAAGTTGAGGGTGGGGGATCAACCCGAAGCTTAAACCGAAAAGCAATAAAGGATGCAACATGAAACGGTTTAGTGAAGACATCGGTAAGTTGATCCCGGAGGGAACAAAATGAATCTGAATTTCTTTCTTGGCAACACGGTCACGGAGAAAGTGACAATCCACTTCAACATGCTTAGTACGAGCATGGAAGATAGGATTTGCTGAGAGATAGGTAGCACCAAGATTATCACACCAAATGGTAGGAGTAGAGACTGAGGGAACCTGCAAATCTGTAACAAGTATTGAAGCCAAATGACTTCAGCGATACCATCAGCAAGGGCTTTATACTCAGCCTCAGTAGAGGAGCGAGCAAGAGTGCGTTGCTTGCCGGATTTCCAAGAAATCGGCGTCTGACCAAAGAAGACAAGATAGCCGCCCGTAGACTTGCAATCATCAATACTACCAGCTCAATCTGCATCTGTAAAGCCATGTAGAGCAAAAGAGGAGCCTTGAGTGATATGGAAACCATAAGATGTCATACCTTTAAGATAGCGTAAAATACGTTTGACAGCGGCCCAATGAGAATCTATAGGAGCATGCATAAACTGACAGACTTTGTTAACAGCAAAGCATATATCTGGACGGGTAAAGGTAAGATATTGAAGAGCACCCACGATTTGATGAAATCGTGTAGGATCAGAGAATGAATGATCCGGTAATAAAATTACTTTCGAAGGGGAGACTGGAGTATCAACTGGTTTGTAGGAAGTCATACCAGCTCGGGTGAGGATGTCAAGAATATATTTATGTTGACGCAGCATTAAACCCATACCGATAGACTGAACTTCAATACCCAGAAAGTAGTGAACAACACCTAAGTCACGAAGCTTGAACTCAGAGCTGAGTAACTGTATAAGGTGATGGAGCATAGCAGAGTTGCTACCCGTGAGCAGAATATCATCAACATACACCAGGAGATAAAAGATATTAGTACCATCAGATAAGATAAACAGGGAGGTGTTAACCTTGGAAGCTTGGAAACCGATAGAGAGCAAAAAATCACTTAGACGAGTGTACCATGCTCTCGGTGCCTGTTTCAAACCATACAATGATTTGTGCAATCTGCACACATGAGATGGAAGAGAAGAGTCAACAAAACCTGGAGGCTGTTTCATGTAGACCTCTTCAGTGATTTTAGTGAGTATAATACCATCAAATAACCATCTCAACCCAAGACGTTAAGCTATTAAGTGAGGTCCCAAAAATAATTTTATATTACTCTCTAAATTAAATACCTTATCAAGTGAAAGTCTCTTGAGCTTAAAACCCGCACAAGTCCACACTACGTTGTGCATAATTTTTTATCAATAAAAAAAGAGATGGTGAGATTTCAACTCATAACCACTTGATGAAGAAATCTCTGATACCATATCAAAAAATTATTTCAACCTAATAACTTAAGCTATTAGGTAAGGTCTCAAAAAAAATTATATTACTCTTTAACACACTACAAGATTTCACAGTTTTATCGACGGACATATTCCATCGGTGTGTGATTAGAAGTTCGTCAGTAAATAAATCACCGACGGATTACGTCCGTCAGCTTTCCTTTCGTCGGTGATTCCCCATTCCGTCGCTATATCGGTCGGAACAAAAAAAAACCATTTGCCGATGGTTTTACAGACAGAATTTGCGCGCCAAAAAAAAATATTCCCGCTTGAAATCTACCGACGGATTTTCATTCCGTCGATGATATCGTGATTGACCGACGGCTACAAACCATCAGTAAATCTGTCGGTGAGTGTATGAAATACTGACCGAATATATTCGTCTATAAAGTCGTTGATAACTGTGGCAGATATTGTCAAAGGCCGACAGATTAAGTTCGTCGGTAAATCTGTCTGTGAGTGGTTGAAATACCGTCCGAATATATTCGTCTGTAAAGGCATCGGTGAATGCTACTGTCAAATTCCGACAGATTCATTCCGTCGGTAAAACCCTTTGTAATGGTTTTTTCTAAATTTGTTTTTAAAAAAATATTTAGAATATATAATATAAAATTATTTAAATTAATGGTAATAAAAACTAATTATGCAAATAAAATTTATATTAAACATCAAAAACAAAAAATCAAAATAAAATAATATTCATTACAAACTGAATGTGTTTCAAAAAAAATATTAAATGAAATTTTAAAGGTAAATAATATTTATTACAAATTAATATAAAGGTGGAGCTGGAGGAGGAGGAGGAGATCCTGGAGGAGGCTGGTGGTTATACGGCCAAAAAGGATTAGGCGCACATGTTCCACTATGTGTTGCCATGTTCATGACTATTTCGCGAAGCTGTTCATAAGCTGCTTTTTGTTGTGCAGACTCTGCTCTTTGTTCTGCATGAGACGCTTTGAGTTGCACGTACTCTGCTGATAGGTGGTTGTATTTTTCGGTGAGCTGAGCCGTGTGTTGCTACAAGGCCACGAACTCCTTAGATTGGGAGCTCCCAACGTTTGAAACACTACGGGCCGACCGCAAGTTGTCGGCTGTAGTGTTGGAGAGCTCGTAAACCCGATTTTTATCAGGTCCACCTGACGATCCAACCTCCATCCACAAATCCGGATCGAATTCCGGATGGGTCAAAATATCGTCCTCGTATCTCTCCCTCAACCGATTATTATAAGTCTCCTGAAAATAAAAAAAAGTAATCATCATATTCAATTCAATAAACATAATAACTTACAAAATAAAATGGTTGAACAAACATACCATGAAATGTTGAGCACGGTTATCAATGAACTGTTGCGCCCCCTTCTGGCGGTCTTGACTACGCACGTGCGTCTCTACAAACAGCTCCATCGGGCTCGGCTCACGTCTAAGAGACGCAGCCTATAATGAAAAAAGATATATTAACAACAACTTAATTTAACGATATATTTCATTTAAATTAATCTTACCATCCGTTTCGCATGTGCAGCAAACGGAACGGAGTCGCTAGTGTGCATTGTCACCGAGCCATGAATTGGCCGATTCCGGTTGCCAGCAGCGGACTGTGAGCATTGGGTGAATTGCTCAGACGTCACGTGCTCAAGATAGTGCGGCCATATATCTTCCGAGACATATATAAGCTTGAAATCCCTCCAAACTGCAACATCATTCCAGCCTTGGAAACTCATATCCCTCGCGGTTTTTTTGCCCTTTTTTGTACTTCATACAAAAAATTGCGCAACCTACTTCACGCAACCAAAAATTACATTTCGAAACATAAATTTTTGTCTAAAAAAAATCTTGTATTATTTTCGATCTTACCTAGTTGCCGTGTGATTTTCCCACACCCTCCTCACAATAGTGTTATGCTCATTGTCCTAGCAGAATTTGTGTTGTGTATAAATAAACAAGTTTAAATAAAAATAATAATTTATTTACAATTATATTAATAATTTATTAGAAATAAGCTGAAAATTATAAATTAACACCAACCTGAAATCTGTCAAACCATGCATTGATT
>Ga0325402_1002836_pt1 | contig 15404 bp, 12 predicted proteins | sample PopdelMetagenome_22_FD_207212 | JGI IMG/M metagenome (GOLD analysis project Ga0325402, IMG submission 207212) | Populus deltoides microbial communities from Bellville, Georgia, United States - Xylem-PdKOR-R3 | ecosystem: Host-associated > Plants > Phyllosphere > Stem > Wood/Secondary xylem... | reverse complement strand
TAACATCTCTCGTAAAACCTTATATCTTGATTTGGATGCCTAATTTTACAGGCCAGTATTTAAGTCCCACAAACATCATAAATCTTCACCGTCTATTTACAGCGAGTATCAAAGGACAGCAACGCCCCAAAGAACCAAAAAAATCCGATTGACATCAAAGGAGGATTAATAGAATATCTAACCCATGTATTTCTGGTATTCTTTTAATGTGGTTTTGATATTTATTTATATTTAAATGATGATTAAGAACTCATTTGGGAACGCGGTTGAAACGGCGTTTCTATAAAATTCAATTTTTTTTTTGCTTTAATTTAATATGATTTGTACGTTTTGGATCGTTTTGATGTGCTGATGTCAAAAATAATTTTTAAAAAATAAAAAAACATTATTTACATGCATTTCAGCACGAAAGGTTATTTAAAAAACAACCGCTACTATACTGCCAAACATGCTTTAAATATATATGCAATATGTAATTTGTTAGATTTGGGTTATACAAATGATACAAATCAAGATTGAATTATACAAATTGATTTCAGACCTAACAAAAATTAAAAACATATAACCAAAGAAATCGAGTACCAAATAAATAAATTAATTAAATAATGGTGGGTTCGTTTGATTTTTTTTTAATGTTTAGCCGAATTCTAATTTTAAAGAATTTCTTAATGCCCATACATACATACATACATACATACATACATACATCTAGCTTTCTTTTCAATCTAACATGTCCACGAAGTAGATTCTCTCAGCATGCAAGGCTGATAAAATAAATAAAGGGCGAAGGATATCAAGAATTCAAGATCAAATATCCACCAAATGATACGGCTTTCAAAATAAGGCAGCTAGTCCATAGACTCCATACGGTGCAATAACTAGCACGGGATGAAAACCCCAGGTCCCTGACCCTCAATCACAAACAAAAACAAGGGAGACGCGTCTTTGCCAGCCTGGCTTTAGCCCACACATCCTACATTCTCACTGAAAATACCCAAACTACCCCCGAACCACTCTCTCTTATCACCATCTCCTCTTCCCACTATACTCTGACTATTACGAACCAAGATTCAAACACCATGTCAATCCTCTCCATATTTCTCTTCCTAAACGCCGTCGTCTTTTCCGCACACGGCTTACCAAGCGCAGAACTCCCCGCTTTTAGAGAAGCACCAGCATTTCGAAACGGCAGAGAATGTCCCAAAACGACGTGGCTTTCATCACTCAACAACTACCACGATCCTTCCATTATTCACATTGCAATGACACTCGATGCCACCTATCTCCGCGGCTCAGTAGCTGGAGTCCTATCGGTCCTCCAACACGCCGCCTGTCCTGAAAATGTAGTCTTCCACTTCATCGCCACTCACCGTCGTGCAGACCTCCGACGCACAATCACCTCCACATTCCCTTACCAAACCTTCCACCTCTACCACTTCAACACTGACCTAGTCAAAGGTAAAATCTCGTCCTCCATTCGCCGGGCCCTCGATCAACCGTTGAATTACGCGCGTATCTACCTCGCAGATCTTTTACCGATGTCCGTGCGGAGAATCATTTACTTCGATTCTGATTTAATCTTGGTCGATGACGTGGCAAAGTTATGGAACATCAATTTAGGTGCACACGTACTTGGTGCACCAGAATACTGCCACGCGAATTTTACGAATTATTTTAATTCTCGATTTTGGTCCAATTCAGCGTGTGCGGCGTCGTTGAGAGGGAGGAGAGCGTGCTATTTCAACACGGGGGTGATGGTGATAGATTTAGGGAAATGGAGAGAAGGGAAATACACGGAAAGATTAGAGTACTGGATGAAAGTACAGAAGAAGTATAGGATTTACGAGCTGGGTTCGTTGCCTCCTTTTCTGCTTGTTTTTGCTGGTGACGTGGAGGGTGTTGGGCATAGATGGAATCAACACGGGCTAGGCGGTGATAATCTTGAAGGGTTGTGTAGGGATTTGCATCCTGGCCCGGTTAGTTTGTTACATTGGAGTGGTAAGGGCAAGCCATGGCTTAGGCTGGACTCTAAAAGACCGTGTCCGTTGGATTATTTATGGGCTCCTTATGATCTTTATCGTCATTCATCATTGTTTTGTGATAGCTAGAGATGGTGCTGAAATCTTGATCAGAGGTTGAGGATTTATGTTTGTGTGTGTTTGAGAGAGGGAGAGATTCATTGTCAGGGTGTCAGGACAAAAGTTTACGAGGGAATTTTTGTCTGGTCTATGCGAGAGTACCACTAGGGGTTACGGCCGTTAAGGGGAAGTTAACGGCTGTGATTTTGTGGAAAAAGGAGTGTTGGGTTACTTTAAAAATTGTAGAGGAAAAGTGAGATCTTTGGTTGGATGTCATGGGGATTGATGGTGGTGGTGGTTGGTTGCATGGTTAGGGAAAGGTTGCGGTTGCGGTGGGTTTTATCATGGAAAATAGCTTTCAAGAGGTTTTTGGAATTATTGCTTTTTGTATAGTATAATAGGAGTGGAAAGTGAAAGGTATTGGCTAAATACCAATAAGATGTCCCCACTTTCTACAGTGTTTGATTAACGCTTGTCCGCTGATAAAAATCATCACAGTCGATGTGGGCCTTAGACTGTCGTAGGTACTATGGATGGCATTATTTTGGCTAGAATCTTTAAGCTGTTTAATTTAAAACCAGTTTTTGGAACCTTTTCTTTTCTTCTTTTTGTTGATTTGCTGATCAATCAAAGCTTTCCAGTTTCAGGCAAGGAAAATAAAGAGAAATGGAACCCTCCTTTTCCTGCTGTTTCTAATTGATTCCGGGCAGGGTTTTCCTATTTGTTTAACATGTTCAACAGTGAATCTAGTACGCAGAGGTCAGATTATTTGAACTACTCTTATCTTTTCTTTTTCTTTTTTTTGAGAATATAATGACCACGGGGTTTATATCACTTGTGCACCGCCCATCCCGCAATGCTTGAAATTAGGCTCACGGGGTATATAAGATCAAAGTTATGATAGGTCGTCGTGCTCAATCAACTATCCAGCGCTTAAATAAAATTTGCTTTAATCCGGTTTTTCATTCGAGCCCAGGCGTATCACGCGGTTATTGATTTGTTCTTAATGAACAAGTTTAAAGTGCGCATCATCAGATTCAAGAGTGAATTTAAGGGTATATAAATAGTGATTTTTTTAGAAATTTATTACATCCTAATTAATTCGGTCGAGCCAGTACGAAGTAAAATTTGACTAGTACAAGCTTAATTCCATACTTGAAAAAAAAACAACCATCAAACCACTTGAAACAACTTAACTCCATATAAATAGTCTTGAATTCAAAGATAATTCATCTTCTTCCAAAGAAAAAAGACTTCTTCTTCTTCTTGTTTAAACCCGAGTATTTTCTGTAACTAAACATAGCTTTCATAATACTCCCACCCTAAAAAAACTTGCTTTGCAGGCGTTATGATTTTCCAAACCCAAGCTTCCACGTCTTCCAGTCCACAGCAGTTTTGAGAAGACATTAATCTTAAGAGAGCTTTTCAGCAATCTCATCAAAATATAATAAAACTAAAGCTGGAACATTCGTATTCATAATACAAAAAGAAGAGAGAAGAAAAATATGCAGGATGAGTGTATACCTTCTACTCTCGATGCAGGCAGCCGCGCACTGTACTGGTAATTAGAGATATGGGAAAAAGAAAAATGTTTGAATTCACGTGGATTGAATTTGAGGTTCACGTGAGTTTACCTCCACCATTGATGGACGCTGCTGCATTTTGCTAGAAAAAACATTACAGTGGGGATCTTACTATATAGGGAATTGAACGTGTGTGGTTGAAGATGATTAATCAAAGAAATGGCAATTGGCACGAATCAGTTCTGAGAACAGCACAAAAGGGCAATTCAAAGGCAATAATGGACCCCAGATCTTGCTATAAAAGGTTTAGAATATGGAAGCAAACAGATTGGCACCACCCCGCCCTGTAATCCTCCAACATACTCCGTGCCTGCGCAACTCTGAACTCTCATTTTCTAGTCTCAAAAAACAAGACCAATCACGATGCCAGCGTAACAAAGAATTCAACCATACTTTGAACCGGGTTCGTTTCAGTTTTCATGGACTTGGGCTTATTTCTTCTTTGCCCTTTATAGATGGGCGCGGCCCTTTAGTAACTTAGGCCTCGATCTTCTCTGTCACCCGAGAAGACTTGGATCGCTCAGATAGATAGACCCAAAAGGAAAAGGAGAAACGCCAGGGTTGGGCTTGTCTTTCACCAGCCTTGTAGAAACCAAATATCTTTTTCTGGTATTTTCAGTTAACTATGACTTCCTTCATGTAAAATAATTTGTTTTAAAAATATTTTTAAAAAAAATATATTACATTTAATTTCTTAACTATGCAAATAAAATCTACTTGAAAATAATTATTTGATAGTTTATCTATATGAAAATAAGAGTTACAAAGGGAAAAAAAAACAATAATTAACTAATGGTGGAGTCCATGGGCGAAGATAATTTCATAAAATGTTTTCATCTCTGGATAACTATGAGCTGCTTTCTTTTGTTTCAATTTACTTTCTCCTTTGATGATAAAATAAATTATTTTTTAATAATCAAATGTTTTCAAGGGAACCAAGTACAAGAAAATAAGAAAAATAAATTACTGAAACATTTTTTACTTGAAATAAACATAGTCGAGGATTTTTTTGAGAGTTTTTTTTTTATTATTTGGTTTCTCCTCGAATTTGATAGAAATCAAGACAATATATTCGATGCAGACCCATTTCTGACCTCGGCCAAATTTCAATAGTAAAGTGTTTATTTATTTATTTATGAGATAGTACAAACAAATATTTCTGAATAATGTGCATTAATTGCTAGAGGACAGATCATGCATACCGGTCCAACCAGCTTATAGATAAGCAGAAGCCCAGCCCAATTGTACTGCAAGTTTCCACGTGTCATTTGTAGTGTAGGTTGCCCTTCTGCCTCTTACATCCTCCCAAACCAAACCTGTGATACTTGTCACTATGAAAAAAAAATGAAGAAAGAAAGGAGACGGACCGGCGGTCAAAATTTGAAGAAGATGATTCAAGTGAAACCAGTGACTTGATACTTGACGCAGAGACTCCAGTAAAACCTTTTCTCTGTACAGTCATGGCCACTGTGGCATCAGGAAGTACACTGTGCCCATCAAACTCCACAGCACTCACAAGCCAAAACCCCCATCTCCATTTCTTGGGAAAAAACTTAACCTCAAACCCTATTCAAGAACAACCATAACTTCAAAACCGAAAACACTTGCAGTTGTTGCATCATCAGGAGGTGAGTTCTTGGATGCAGTTCACAATCTTTTTTTGGGTGTAGATGTCCGATTACCATGTACAGTTATGGAGTGTGGTGATATCATATACAGAAGCACTTTGCCAAAGCCAAGTGGCTTGGCACTTACAGTTCCTGGTGCTGCTTTGGCTTTGGGTACTTTGTCTTGCCTTTGGGCCACTCCTGGTGTGGCGCCTGGGTTCTTTGACATGTTTTTTCTTGCTTTTGTTGAGAGATTGTTTAGGCCCACTTTCAAGAAGGTTAGTGCAAGTGATGATTGATTTTGCTGCTTTTGCTGGATAATTGTTGTGGTTTCCTGATTGCATGCAACTTGTGATTATTGGGTTGGTTTGTGGTGACAGGATGACTTTGTTTTGGGGAAGAAGTTGGGCGAGGGAGCTTTTGGAGTGGTTATAGGGCTTCGTTGACAAAGAAGCCTTCTTCCAAGGTATAAAGTGTTTCTTTGTTGTCAACAACGTCGATTTTTTTTTTTACAGAAATTGACTCTGGAATAAATTGTCTCATTGTGTCTAATTTGGTATTTTGACTAAAATTGTAGTGGTTAGAAATTACAAAATTATTCCATCACATTAATTTAACCAATATCTGCACCTTCTTTATCAGTTATCCTGTCTAAGCTAATATATTCATACCTTCAAACCCTCTGCAAACATCAGATGTTTGTACAGGGTTTTTCCACTGATCGTTTCTTGAGATGATCGGATGATTAAAAGGGAAAACTAATAAATCAATTCTTTTTGTGCTTTTGATGTTTTGCTAATGGTTTATGTGTGCTGCATATGCACCTAAGCTATCAATGTTTAAGAATGCCCCAAGGAAATTAATATAGCACATTAATTTGTGGTTTTTAAGGTGCCTTATCAGAAGGAAGGTGACTTGGTATTGAAAAAGGCTACCGAATACGGGGCAGTGGAAATTTGGATGAATGAACGAGTTTGAAGAGCTTGTGCAAACAGCTGTGCTGTTTTTGTGTACGGATTTCTTGAGGTGTTGCTCTATTACGACTGCTACTACCATATAAATTAACGGTATCTTTATCTCAAGAATTAAGAAAATCAAGCTGATAGCTCGTGCTGTTTTACATTCTGTTTCTTTTCTGGTGACTTGAATTGCCAGTATGGAACTGCTTTCAGAGTTCTTCAAAGAAAGGAGCTGAATATTGGCTCATATGGCGGTATGAAAAAGAGGCCCCACTTTATGATTTTATGCAGAGTAAAGAGTTCCCCTATAATGTTGGTACATTCTCTCAGTTGCCTTCTTCATTTATTAACTCATCACTTAGATTTTAATGTTTTATGCTTTGGAGGGCTGTCTTTGAGAACTTTGTAGTTGCAATTGCCTAAGTCAAAGACTGATCCTTGCCATTGACCTGCAACAACTTTCAGTCTTTAGTTGGTATAAGGTTTTCCTATTGTTGATGTAATGTCATAACCGGGGTTTAATATCATTGTATTTCGCATCCTGAAAAGGAAAATTATCATTTTTTCTCCTCTTTAACTGATTCTTGGATATAGTTGGTTTGGACTTGATTGCACAAAGGTGCTTCAATTTTAAATCGTAGCTTATTCAGATTATCAGCACCAATTTAAGTAATATTACATACATGGTCAGATAGAAACAATGATACTAGGAGAGGCTCAGGACTTGCCTAGGGGGCTGGAGAGGGATAACAGAATCATTCAAACTATCATGACACAACTTTTATTTGCGCTGGATGGTCTTCACTCAACAGGAATTGTGCATAGGGATATTAAACCGCAGAACATTATTTTTTCTGAAGGTAATGACATCAAGATTTCTTCTAAACATAAAAGGTTAAATTCAATCTAAGATCAAATGATTCATATTTTCATATAAAAATGGAGCAGGGTCTCGTACATTTAAGATCATTGATCTTGGAGCTGCAGCGGATTTGCGAGTGGGAATCAATTATATTCCAAAAGACTCTCTTTTGGACCCGAGGTACTTTCTTTCTCACAATGAGCTACAATTCTTTCTCGCAATGCAACAACAGCTACAAGATAATTTGGTGATAATTTTATGAAGGTTAACTATATGATAGGTTGAATCTCCAACTTCTTCATGAGTAACTGGAATTTGTACAGAGACTCATTTGTTGATCAATTCCAGTCTGAATCATGCTTGTCATCCATTTCATATTTCTGGAATTTCATTCTTCAAATTCCCAAGAGGAGCTTTCCTTTTCTCATGTTTTATGTAACATTTGAATTCCTTTATGTACTCTTTCTGTCTATCGCCACGGCACTTCACAATCAGAAACAGGCATTGTTAACTAAATTTTTTAATGTTCAGATGGTTCTTCAATTTTACATCATTGTTTGATATCCATAGGTGCAATTGACAGACAGCATCTAATTTCTTCACATGATTTCTGCTTTCCAATCTCTCCCGGTTATCATATTTTATTCACGATCCATCCTTTCTCAGATACGCTGTACCAGAGCAATACATCATGAGCACACAAACTCCATCCGCACCCTGAGGTCCAGTGGCAGCTGCACTTTCCCCAGTGCTTTGGCAGGTGCAAATACCAACCACAATATCCCCTAATTTGATTGTCATGAGCCTGGAATCCTCTCTCAGTGAATTAATCTGTCTTCTGATGCTTTTGATAAACAGATGAACTTGCCTGATAGATTTGATATGGTCTGATCTTCCTACAAATGGTGAGTGAAAATTGCTGAGAAATTATGGTTACCATGTTCAAGTGCTGAATACTTTGATTACCACGCATCAGTTTGTACTTAGAGTCATTAAGCAGTGACTTTCATATAAACAGTTCAAGAACTGCAGATCCATGCACAGACATTTGCAACAAGAGTACTGGAACCGTAAATGATGGGAAAGGGAAACGAATTTTGCATTTAGGTTAGCATTGGTTCAGTGTTGCATTGATTTACTATTTTAAAATATGACAACAAGAAACTGTTTGAAATGTTCTTATTTATAATGCCACTTTCAATTGATCAAAATTGAACAAGCTGGTTGTGAAATTTTCAAATTTTCAGCTGGTCAAACTGCATATGAGAAACTCTCCTTTAAGCATGAAATAGAAAAATATTAGCAATTCATGCTTCTTCGTGTGGTTAATTTGGTCAATCATAACATATGGCCAGTTTGAACTAATTGTGATCGAATTTTTAGCTGTTTTCAACTTTTAACACCTCTTCTTACAGGCTTTTCCTGGACTTCGTTCTGATAGTGGGCTCATACAGTTCAACCGTCATTTTAAACGATGTGATTATGACCTAATTGCATGGAGGAAAAGCGTAGAGACACGTGCCAGCTCTGATCTTCGAAGGGGTTTTGAGTTATTGGATTTAGCTGGTGGGATAGGATGGGAACTTCTAACTTTGATGGTCCGATATAAAGCAGGACAAAGAATAAGTGCAAAAGGAGGTTTAGCTCATCCTTACTTTGATAGGGAAGGACTATTAATTTTGTCCCTCATGCAGAATCTCAGGCTGCAATTATTTCGAGCAACCCAACAGGATTATGGAGAAGCTGCCAGGTGGGTTATTCAGCTAATGGCAAAATCTGGAACAGAGAAGGAGGGCGGCTTCACAGAAGCTCAACTTCAAGAACTCAGAGTTTGTTTCTGAACTAAAAGAAAAATTAATTGTTCACTGAAAAACCTTTGACAATTGCAGTTCTTTATTTTTAGGAAATACAAGAGCCGAAAAAGAAGGCAAGCCCTAAAAGGAATGCTCTTGCTTAGGTTCTTCGGCTGCAAAGGAAGATCATAAAAATATTGAATGAGAGCATGGATGAGCTTAACCAACGAAGGAAGAGCCCATGGTGGAACCGGTGGATTCCAAGAGAAGAATGAGAACTGTACATAGATTTTTAATTAAACCTTGTATCTGCATTATTATACGTGACTACTTTGGTGAAATAGAAAATCAAGTTCAAAGATGAACTTAGCTGGAATCTTTCGAGAAACGTACTTGTAATCTTTTGACCGCACGTGTAAGCTCCTTCGGGAATGATAAATTTTATAGAAAGGATTTGATTAAATGAAGTGAAACTGCTGTGAAGCATTCTAAAGTCTTCACTATCCCTGCTCAAGTACTTGAATATTCAGACACGATCTGGGCACGGCATTTTGAATGTATTTTTCAGTAGAAAAATTGAATCATGATGCTTGCTTTATAGTTCAAAGAAATGGGAAGTGAACGTGCGTTCTCAGTATTAATGATTATAGAGAAAAGTAGATACCGCTATTGAGCATCGACCTTTTCAATTTGTTTCTTTTATCACCGCTTTTGACAGCTTCAGATCGGGCCTATGCCAATTCTGTTAAGGTTCCTCAAATTATTGTGTTTATGGGATTTTGAGAACTATTCTGTGTAGGAAATTAGGAACAGTTAGCTCCCAGCTCCTAGTAAAATAAGAAATATTCAATTAAAAGTTTTCATTCTCGAGTTTGATTAACTTAGCTCCTTTACTGAAAGGGTTCTGTACTCAAGCTGGCTTTTTTATGGGCCTTACCTTTTCGCAGCTTGAAGACACCAAGGCCTGCAAAGAATACTGGGGCTATGCTCATCCATGTTGAACAGCACTGACTCTCTCAGAACAGACCGAACTCAGAAGTCCCGGTCAACGACAGCTGCTGCGAATAATAAAAAAAAAAAAAACAGGGAGAGAAGCTGAGGAGAAAAGGTCCACAAATTTTATTTCTTGATGGCATATATATTGCCACTGGCACTTGATCAATGCTCCCATTCTTTCGCCCAGTAACATCGTTCCGACTTCCGAGTCGAATCATCTGTATATGAACTTTTTCAAAGAATAAGATTCCTCATTTGTTTTTCAGGTCACATGCATGCCGCCAGTCGAAGAAGGTTTTTTGCATGGGAAAAAAAAAGAAAAAAGGTTCACAAATTATTTACCAAAAAACATACAAGTAAAAATCACAACACAACTTCAAATTAATAGACACTAATAATAAGTAAAATTATGAAAATCTATGTAGCTGCATGTATTAATGGTAGCATCACTTGATTAAGTTATTCATGTCTATACTGTTCGAACATTATTCTTCAACTTTAGCTCTTAATTTGTTCATTCTTCAAGCAATCTGAGATTTAATTTCCAGTTGTGATCGGAAACATTTCCCTAAATATTCTTACGTGATAGTGGCATTGGCTAGCTAAGACTGGGCAGGCAATTGAGTCATCCAACATGCTAAAATCATCTAATTTTAGAACGGACAGCAATAACCTGGCTGGCCTGGTTAGTCAACTAAGCAAAGACACTAGCTATCGCATGTTAAATACAAATTCGTACATAATTGATTCAATGATATTTAGCTTATAATTACAAAGAGGGTTTCTTACAAACTTCCTAAGTTGACGTCAGAATTTGAATTGCTCGAGAAGATACAACCATTACATATGATCAGTTTTTATTTTTATTTCTTGTTTTGTTTAAATTGGAGTATATTGTTGAGTCCATGCTAAGTTATGGCCATTTGAATGATTGATTGAAGGAATTAAACTAACTTCAAGGTGAGGAGAAATCAAGTTATACGTACAGCAGCTTGAGGGAGAAGAAAGTTTTTGATAAATAAATAAATAAATAAGCACGTCAAAGTAGAATAATACATATGGTGGTGGACAAGATATTAATATAAAGTAGTACTATGGTTTCAAAGCTTATTGAACGAAGATAAGAAATAATATTGATGTTGAGTCTATCACAGGCAATGTTATTGTAAATCACGAGACCTTCACGTGCAAATCTGACCACCTTGTTCAGCACAACAAGGCTGTTTTTATGTATGTATATAGTACAACAAGCCCAGCAAAAAACACTTAAACAACACCTGTAACTCTTTGTTTACAGTGCAATTAGAATATTTAATCAATCACCATTGATAATTGTATCTAATTTAGTTGAATCCATGGTTTTAAATAGCTGTTTTCATTGCATGCATTCATGACATAACGGACTATCACATACATATTATATAAAGATTATGAGTGTATATAGTGTGCAGAATATTTCGAACCTGCAAGGTTTAATAAGTTGATGATACCTTGTCTTAAACATGAATTCAACTGATATGACGAGACACAAATATTTACAGTTGGACTGAGGAATCTCAAAAGATATTTATGACATATTTACTAATCATCCTATGATCACCCAAATCATTGAAACAACCAGGCTCATGTTGTATAACCAAGATAAGCACTACATATAGCATCTAAATATGATCTTGTCCAGGTTCTAAGGAGAGTTTGTAAGAACCAACAACTTACCGACGGGCTCTTAAATCGACATCGACAACTTCTAGCTGTTCAGAGAGATCAGAGATTAGAGTTATGATATTTATTAGAATATATGAGGGTTAATGGAAGTTGGTGTGCCTTAGTGAAAAATGGGAGGAACACGAGATCACCAAGAGCGAGCGGTGGCTTGCTTAACTTAGTCCTTAATTTAATCATTTACTCAATTGGGTTTTGTGCGATCTAATTACATTAATTTTATCGAGGCTGGCAGTGTATGCTTATGGTGGAATCTTGGCCATATAACCTTGAAATCTCAGTTTCTTGACTTGCTCTTGCTTCTTTTTGCTTTTTACTGGGGATTGGAGGTTCCTGGGGGATTTTGAATTTGTCCTCCTTGATTTTATTTCACTGCAAAATGGAATCATGTGATTTGGATGCCCATGCAAGTGTGAGCACTACAGCTATTTATTTAGCTAGCTAGCTGGTTTTCCATGCACCCAACACGACCACCCTGTCAAATATTTGAGCAAGATTTCAAACCAGGTATGAGAATTGGATTCAAATTCCCATCAGATATCTGGACTTAAAATGTCGGTGAGATCCTATTCTCTTCTGGTCTCCTGCAAGGTTTACAACCTAACATGATTTCAACTATTACAAAAAAAAAAAAAAAAAACCATATATGTGTGACCGTTATTCAATTCACTGGTAATTCTATGCAGGCAAAGTGCTACATTAGTCCTCTATCTAGCATCTTTCAATTAAACCGTTGATCTACAATGTTTGATGCAATGTTACCCTTTCATTTAACAACAGTAATGCGCATGATAATCACGAGCACAGCAGCTCCACACCCCTCCCCCCTCCCGAGAAAAATAAAATTAAAATCAAACCATACTTAACACTATTTTGTACTGAAAGAAAAAAGGACTCGATTTAATTGAGTTCTACTCCTTCTCTCTGATGAAATACCGTAATGGTTCTTCACTGCATGGAAAAAGAAGCGTATGGCCATCCCTCATACACATGGACGTACAGCCAAGACACGTAGATATAAGCAGACAAGTCTCTCATCTCTCATCCAAAATCCTCTAGATAATGCAAGAAAGGTCCAGAACTAACATTAATTTAGGTAAACATCGAAAGAGAGAGAAAAAATTAAAGCGTTAAATTATCCATGGAGGGTGACAATGTACCCGTGTACCATATGTTCCCATGTCCACGTACGAAAGAATTTAGACATTTATGCTCGTGCTACGTTACAAGTTCCATTCAAAAAAATTTTAATGTAAAAAAAAAGTTAAATTGATATAAATATTCTTAAAAAAAGCAAAAGAAATTTGAGACTTGATTCATTGACTCGACTCGGTTTAATAAGTTTGACTAGTTTAATAATAAAAAAATAAAACCAACAAAAAAGGTTAAATTAAAAACCCTACCCAATCCCATTCGAGTTAATTAGAATGCTAAATTTGCAAATTGGTTCTAGCTGTAACACCGGGGTAACCCTATCAAAAACAAACTAAATAAAATTATAAAACTTAATTATTAAACAATTCAATGTTGAAGGGCAAAAAATAAATAAATAAAAAGATAGATTGAAGAAAAGCTACAGGAATCAACTCATGTTAACCCACTAATCTCACTATAATAGATATGGGATTGAGATAACCTCATTGAAAAAAAAAAACACAAAGGTCTATTCTTAATAAATAAAATATTGAATGATAAAATTTAAAAAGAAATAATTTTAAAAAAGAACCTAAAAAAATCAAAGTCAACCCGTGTTAACTTTTGATGATCTAAGTTATAAGCTCGAGACTAAACTCATAGAAAATAAATTCTAAAAAATAACGAAACAAAATTCTCGATCAATAAAATACCGAGGGATTGAATTGGAAAAAAAATTCAATAAAAAAAATCCAAAACTAAATAAATAGCAATGAAAAAAATAGAAACCAAATTTAACATAAAAAAATTAAAATTAAATATTGAATGATGAAATTGAAAAATACAATTTAATTAATAAAAAAATAAAAAACAATAACAAAAAGAATAAAGACTAAATTTGGTATAAAAATTAAATAAAACCAGTTAATGAGAAATGAAATTAAAAATATATAAAATAAAATAAATAATAATTAAAATAATAATAACCAAATTAGTTAAAAAAAACAAATAATACTTTTATGTTTTGGCATTCGTCACAAAACTCAAGAAAAATAAAGAGAAAAAAAAAATCTAGTAGAGTGAAACTGATGCGGCTTACAACCAGGAACAACATGTCAGGACAGGATGCTTTCAACGCCACTGCGGAAGGTAAAATAATTATTACATTGTTTCTATTCATAAGTCGCTAAATTTGTGTTTACCGTGAAATTTACTGAAACGAGTCTCAAAAAATTGTTGAGATGAGCTCATTGTAGCCTTTAAACATGCTGAAAGGGCACTTTATACTGCATTGTGATGTACGATTCAACTCTCTTCTATTACCCTTAGGTGGATCCAACAACGGCAAAAAAATAATAATATAAAAGACAAAATTAAGTAGGAGTAGTAGAATTCTTTGTCAAACTATGATCACATCATCATTTACAAATTGAAAAGCAGCCCGTCAGCTAAGAAATTTGTCGCCTTACTGAAGGCATGGTCACCCGTTGTGCAGGAGGGTGATGCCTATTTGCCTACACAGGTTAGGATACGGTGTAGATTACAGAGCATGGCAAGGCAAGAGAAGAGGAAGGAGAGAAGGGCTTGTTTGGATTCTTGTTATCATTTTACTGAGTGTTTGGATAGGGCCCCGACTGGGGCTGCGGGGCCTAGATGTATGGTATTATTGTCTGGAGGGTTCAGGGGCACAGCGAGCCCTTTCATGCCCCATCGTTGGCTCTTTACTAGACCAGTGTTAGCTAGGACCACACCCATCTTACTATATAAACAATCTCCCCTTCTTGCACTTCCATTTCAAGCCACCTCACAAACTTGCAGCTCAAAAAATCATTTGCCATTCAATTCAGTGCCCCCCTCCAAAAGAAAGATTAAAAAAAAAAAAAAAAGTTCACTGAAGATGAAGATTAATAGTGCTAGCATGGGAAGCTCGAAGAGAAGGATATCAAGCAAAGGACTCGGTGCTGTCCTTAGAGAACAAAGGGCTAGGCTTTACATAATAAGGAGATGTGTGGTCATGTTAGTATGCTGGCATGATTAACACTGTCAACGCCTCCTAGCTAGCCATAGTTTTGGTGGGGATCGATCTCTCTCTCTCTCTCTCTTTTTTCTCGGTGGAGTGTAAATAGCTGCGGCAGGGCTGACATTCTTATGGGAGCAAATTTTCTTATGGCTTGGCCTTATGAGGCATAGATAAATATTAATGTATACATGGGATAGTATGGATCAAAGCTTTGGTATATCATCTAACAAATTAATTATTGCAATTCTTGATGTTGTTTCTCTATTCTTTTTAGTTTAATTTCTTAATTAGTCTTGTACTATTATTTTTCCTCGTGGCAATCAGCATGTTCTTGATCAGCTTTGCCTTATAATTTAGTACTGTTCTGGCTAATCCTTTTAGTTCCCTTTCTTTAATTTGTTCTTTATATATTTTCCTTTTGCTTTGGCATGAATATTGACACAGCCACTTCAGATACGTGTTCTTTCTCAAGTTTTATTTTCTTTGATTAACCCAATTACTTCCTTTCTCATGCTTGACACCTCATGCGTCTGAATCTCTTGAGGCACAGATAGATTCGTGTAAAAAGAGTTGCTCCGTACGTATGCATCTCTGGAGAAGGAGAGTGGGGGCCGGGATCCTCTCTATTTTCTTGTCTTAACCATAATCAC
>Ga0325402_1002834_pt1 | contig 15407 bp, 14 predicted proteins | sample PopdelMetagenome_22_FD_207212 | JGI IMG/M metagenome (GOLD analysis project Ga0325402, IMG submission 207212) | Populus deltoides microbial communities from Bellville, Georgia, United States - Xylem-PdKOR-R3 | ecosystem: Host-associated > Plants > Phyllosphere > Stem > Wood/Secondary xylem... | reverse complement strand
TCTCTGCGCACAAAATTCTTGCAAAGACAAAAACCAAAGGCGAAGGGAGAGATGGATTTAGTGAAACAAAAAGAGTTGCAGAAGAAATAAGAGCAACCCAGAAAAATTCGACATGAAAGCTCATAACTTGAGCCTCATTTTGATTGTATTATCATCATTGGCCACACCCGAAAGTGCAACCATAATTCAAGACTCTAACATCCAACGAAGAATTCTCCACCAGCCATTATACCCAGTCGCTTCTGCACCACCACCAGCCACCGACTCACAACCACCGCCACCGCCACCAGATAGCTCAGCTAATGCAAACCCAGACCAGCCCTTTTTCCCTGAAGTCCCAAATGGGCAAACCCCAGATCTTGGCCAGCCACCACCAGCATCAGCAGTCAACGGGACCATACCAATCCCAACAGCAACACAGCCAGCAAAGCCTGCTAAGAAAGTGGCAATTGCAATCTCAGTTGGGATTGTCACTTTAGGGATGCTGTCAGCTCTTGCATTCTTTTTGTACCGACACCGGGCTAAGCATCCAAGAGAATCTCAAAAGCTTGTCGGAGGCAATTCTCAAAGATTTGCAGATGAATCTAGAGTTCCCCCGTCAAGTTTCCTGTACATAGGAACTGTTGAACCAAGCAGGGCATCAGCTACTGAAGTAAATGGAACAACAACAACAACAAACGGAGCCAATACTTCACCTTATCATAGACTAAATTCAATCAAAAGATCTGATAATTATAGGCCTAGTCCTGATTTGCAGCCACTACCACCTCTACCTAAACCTCCTCCTCCTCCTCAATACGAGAATGAGAATTTTCCGTCCCCAACATCATCAATATCGGATGAGGAGAGTCTTGACACAGCTTTTTATACGCCACAGGGCTCCACAGTTAGCAATGACGATTCCTACTACACACCTGTTCTGGTGCGGCCTGCTAATGCTGCTAGGAATGATGTCCGTGTCCAAGCCACAACTTCTGTTCCGCACTCTAAAAGAACCTCTCCGAAATCAAGATTTTCTTCCATAACTTCACCGGAAATGAAGCATGTCATCATTCCTTCGATCAAGCAGCCATCATTAGCACCCCCGCCGCCTCCACCACCACCGCCATTGCCGCATCAGGATAAAGTCCAGGTTCTTGAGTCAACAACTTCATATTTTTCTAAAAGGCCAAAATTTCCAGTCCCACCACCACCACCGAATATGGAACTTCTTCGATCCATATACAATCATCAGTCAAGTAAAGTTACAGGTCCACCCCCACCCCCACCCCCACCCCCACCCCCACCCCCTCCGGCTCCGGCTCCAATGTCAACATCAAGAAAGATAGGATCTTTAGAAACAGCTAAAACAATGGTTGTTTCTTCGATGCCTGCGACAGTAATGGCGAAGCAAAAGCCCTCAGCTTCTAGTCCCAAAGCCATTTTGAAGACCGGAATAACAAAAACTACCGAGGAAGTTAATAAAGGAGCCAGTTCCTCAGAGAGGAATGATGCAGATGACAATGATGGAGAAAAGCCCAAGTTAAAGCCTCTGCATTGGGACAAAGTGCGGGCATCCTCAGACCGAGCCACAGTGTGGGATCAGCTTAAATCCAGCTCATTTCAGTAAGTGAAGTTTAGCAGTAATTCCCTTCACCAAATTATTCTTTTATAAAATTTACGATCATTTGGTCACTACGTTTCTTTTTAGATTAAATGAGGACATGATGGAGAGTCTTTTTGGCTGTAATTCTGCGAATTCGGTACCAAAAGAAGCTACAAGAAAATCGGTTCTGCCTCCTGCTGAGCATGAAAACAGAGTGTTGGATCCAAAGAAGTCGCAGAACATAGCGATACTGTTACGAGCATTGAACGTGACACGAGATGAAGTGTCTGAAGCTCTTTTGGATGGTATGCGATATTGTTCTTTTCTGTCTTTGATTATTTTCACAGCCTGATAAGAAGATAACGAAATGCTAATAACCAAAAAAAGAACCAAAAAGATAACGATATTGTTCTGATCTCTTGCTTTATGCTTGAAACTAGTAATTTATGAGACCAGAAGAACTGAGGTAGGGAGAGCTCCACAAAACCAACAATAGATGCCCATATTGCTAAATATGGGCTACTGCATTTTGCTGGCCTATGAACCTAATTTTTCATGCCGAAAGTCATGTGCTGCTATATTTTATTGCGCAGTCATTAGTATCACAGTGCCTGGTGCTAGAGTGAACAGCTAGCCCACATTGTAGTACATCTCAAATTTTGTACCCTTTCCTGACCGCTTCGGGAAGAAAAACGTATTTTCGTGTTTAGTTTTTTATTCATTTCAAAATTCTGACACATAAGCAGATTGTTATGAGCTTAGGGTGATTAAATGTATCTAGGTGTATGCCCCAAAGCTGAAAGAAAGAGCTGGGTTGAATGCAGTAGTTATGGTTGAAGTGCTTAAATCGGAAGATACCATGATTGCAGCTGAAAGCAATGGAGTAGAAATTTAAGCAGTGTTACATACACCACATACATCATTATGTTAGTTCTCCTAAAAAATAATTGCTACCAAAAAAAAAAAAGAAGGAAAGAAAAGGGAAAACTTTAGAAAAGAAACTCCTGAAAGACCTAGAAACATGCATTATAGGCAAGTCCCAAGATGTTGTTGGATGGAAAAACACCAAGTTAACTTTTCGTAAGAGGAAGGAAGGTGACATGTAGCAAGCTTTTGTTGGTTTCCTGTTAGTTTATCCAGGAAAAGTAGAGAAACTTCCGAGGAAAATACTTTAAAGACTAATTAAGAGGGAACACCTTATGTTTAAACTGTTCTACAAACTTGCCTCACAGAGTCCCTCCCCCAAATCTCACCTATGTTGTAAATTGCTTCCATTATTTCTTCCCTTTCCTCTCAATTCTGAACCAAAAACAAGGAACGAAGTCCTGAAACTTGATTTTGTCTCTCCCTTTTCTCCTCACCAAACTCCATGTTAGGCTCTAAGCTTCCGACACCTTAGTTCCAGTCATCACCCAAGGACATTACATGGAAATCTCAAGCACTTTCCTCATCAGAACTAGGTGAGACTTCGGCCTTTTCTCCTCACCAAACTCTATGTTAGGCTCTAAGCTTCCGACATTTCCAGTCATCACCCAAGGACATTACATGGAAATCTCAAGCACTTTCCTCATCAGAACTAGGTGAGACTTCGGCAACTGTGTAGTTCTGAAGAGAATGTATTAAATGTTAATCACTAGTTGGAAGCTAGAATAGGTAAATATTTCCAAGTTATACTGCCCAAAGACCTCCATTACAGCACCAGAAGAAATACAATATGCTTCTTTAGATGTTTTAACACATGCTGCCACTTTAGAATTGGTAACTTTGATGACTTCCCAAAATTCTGTCGTAAATACACTTGAGCTAGATATCAGCTTAGCCATTACATTTTGTTGTGCAAAGCCCAAGCAAACCATATAATAACACAAAATAAAAGGGACACACAGATTTGATGTGGTTCGACAAAGCCTACTCCACAAAACTTCACAATCAAATATTGGGGATTGCAACCACTGATCAAGCACGCACTCAAAATATCAAAACCCAAATGACAACCAAGAAATCACTCACAACAAAATACCACACTAATACTTTTGGCTATTGCACTATTTCTTTTGTTGCCACCACACACCATCAATATTGGAGGCATGCATAAACTAGCCACTACACATGCTATTTATACTAGCAACAAGGTCCTTCAATGGGAGAAGAATTCTTCTTTCATTAAGAAAAATATCAAGTCCAACTCCAACAGGGAAAGTCTTTTCCTAAATAGAATATGTCAAGATATTTCGTTCTTGTTTAGGACACCACACCATGCAATTACCAATCCAACAAACCAAATCACCAATTTAAACCATAGCTCAACAATCTCCACCTTGGCTTTAATTGTGACAAATCATCAATCTTGTTTTCGTGAAGTATGCAACTCCTCTCTTCTTCACCTACACTTGTTTTTATCTTGCATATTTCTTCGTATGAAAATCTTCTTTACAACTATCTATCAAAATAAAACTAACTCTCTTCTTGGATGCAACTAAACAATGCATTTCATTTACTTCACTACACGCTCCATTGCATGCTCCACCTTGAACTGCAGTTCCTATCAACTTATACAAATCATTACACATCAATTTTCCTTTTGTCACTGCCAAAGAACCGCAACTAACTCTCGTAACTCCACCTTCAACAAAATGCTTATAACCACGAGTCAAGTATTTCAAATGAAATCAAATTCTTTTAAGGATTTGGCATGCGCCTAATGTCATTAAATGTATTCATTATACCATCATGCATCTTTTTTTTCAAGTATTTCAAATGAAATCAAATTCTTTTAAAGATTTGGCATGTGCCTAATGTCATCAAATGTATTTGTTATATACCATCATGCATCTTTTTTTTTTTTTCACTTTACCAATTCCAACAACTTCTACTTCATGATTATCCACCAACACAATGTATTCTCCACCACAAATTTCATAACTACTAAAACAATCCTTATTGGCACAAAACATGAAAAGAGTAAGCAAAGTCTAAAATCCATGAATCCTTCAACGAATCCTTACCTTGAGGAGATCATCATCATGTACTTCACCAACCGCAGTAGAAGCTACATCTACATGCTCCTCACAACTCTTCTTCTTCTTTTCCTTAAATTCTTTTAGATCACTCTTCAACTCCTACAATAAAATTGGATATGACCTTTCCTATGATAGTAATAATACTCCTTATTACTATAATCCACTCTTGGTTTTGATCTTGATCTTGACTTAATTCTATCACAATTAGTTCTTCGTAATATATTTTCATCACCATGATCAAAGTTCATCACACAAGCTCTACCTCTGTTACCACTACTAAGCTTTTTAAATATCTTACTATTTAATAGCATAGCAGTGATATCCTCCACATTAGTCATCTCTTTCCCAACCAACAATGTTGTCATCAAATCATCATAAGATTTTGGAAGAGATGCTAATAACATCACGGCTAGATCCTCCCCATCAATCTTCACATCAATTATACAATCAATTTATTAAATTTATTCAAGTGATCTAGAATATTCATGCCTTCATTCATCCTCAATCTATATAATTCCTTCTTCATATCAATACAAATTATGAGTGGTCTCCACACTTGGATCTTCTTCACATCAAACGGCCCCACCTTAAATTTTGCACTCGTCATCTTCAATTGTTTTGCACAAATCTTCAATCAATCTCGAACTAGGTACTAGTTGTTGTGCAAAATCCAAGCAAACCAAATAATAACACAGAGTAAAAGGGACACAAAAATTTGACTTGGTTCGGCAAACCCTACTCCACAAAACTTCACTATCAAATATTAGGGATTACAACCACTAATCAAGCACACACTAAAATAGCTCACTACCGAAAACCTAAACTCCAATAAATCACTCGCAACAAAATACCACTCTAATTCTTTTGGTTAAAGGTTTTGGTTTCCACACGCCATCAATATTGGAGGCACATGTAAACTAGCCACTTCACAAGCTATTTATACTAGCAACAAGGTCCTTCATTAGGAGAAGAATTCTTCTTTCATTAAGAAAAATACTTCAAGTCCAACCTCAACAAGGAAAGTCTTTTATCTAAACAGGATATGTCAACACATTCCATTCTTGTTTAGGACACCGCACCATGTAATTACCAATCTAACCTAAACCAACTCACTAATTTAAGCCACAACTCAACATATTTTCCATGTAGAATTATAGATAACAAAATAACAAGAAGTAATGCTTGTGAATAGTCTTCTAATACAAGCCTCATGGTTTCACATGACAAATTTGCATAAATATGAATGCATCAATAGACAAATAAAGTGTGTATTTTGCCATCGAAAGACACATAATAGTGAATGTCCTATTTATGCAAGTTGCACCTTCAATATTTTCCTTCTATAACTTGCATGTGGACACCAAAAAATCGAGACCCAGGGTATTTTTCAAAAATAAATATGAAAGGTTGGAAGATTGTTCGTCATTGATATCAGGAAGATCACATACCATCAGATGCATGTTCTGTACTTGTATCAACTTTCCTTGTTATATATTGAGTTCAGTTTGCTAACGTTATAAATGAGATACATGTTTGGGTGTAACAGGCAACCCAGAAAGCTTGGGTGCGGAGCTTTTGGAAACTCTAGTAAAGATGGCCCCAACCAAGGAGGAAGAAATAAAGCTTCGAGAGTACAGTGGTGACATCTCCAAACTGGGATCTGCAGAACAATTTCTCAAGACAGTACTTGATATCCCATTTGCTTTTAAAAGAGTTGAGGCGATGCTATACAGAGCCAATTTTGATACAGAAGTTAAATATTTGAGGAAATCTTTTCAAACCCTAGAGGTATGCATACTGGCTAAGCTTACTGCCAAACTCAATCTGTTTTTTAATCTAAGATCATTTAAATTATTTTGGCTGAAAGGTTGCTGCTAATGAGGTTCACTGTATTTTCTAATGTAAAATCTTTTAAATTCTGTGTACACCAACTCCTAGGAACTTAATCCTGACATCTTCCTATCTACCAGGCAGCAAGTAAGGAATTGAAGAATAGCCGGTTATTCCTCAAACTCCTTGAAGCTGTTCTCAGGACAGGGAACCGGATGAATGTTGGCACAAATCGTGGTGATGCTAAAGCATTTAAGCTTGATACACTCTTAAAACTTGTAGATATAAAAGGAACTGATGGGAAAACAACATTACTCCACTTTGTGGTCCAGGAAATTATTAGATCTGAAGGCACAAGTACCGATTCTACAAATGAGAAATTGCAAGACAGTACACTCTCCAAAATGAAGGAGGATAATTTTGGGAAACAAGGATTGCAGGTTGTGACAGGACTGAGTAGAGATCTCAGCAATGTAAGAAAGGCAGCTGGAATGGACTCTGATGTTTTAAGTAGCTATGTTTCAAAACTCGCAATGGGGCTCGAGAAAGTCAGATTGGTTTTGCAGTATGACAAGCCGGATATGCAGGGGAAATTCTTTCACTCAATGAAGCTGTTTCTAAGAGGCGCTGATGAGGAAATTAGCAGGATTAAGTCTGATGAAAGGAAGGCTTTGTCACTGGTGAAAGAGGTCACAGAATATTTCCATGGGGATACAGCTAAGGAGGAAGCTCACCCGTTCAGAATTTTCGTGATAGTAAGAGATTTCCTAAATGTATTGGATCATGTCTGCAAGGAAGTAGGGAAAATGCAGGACAGAACAATGGTGGGCTCAGCTAGATCCTTTCGGATATCAGCAACAGCTTCACTACCGGTTCTCAACAGATTTAATGTTAGACAAGATAGAAGTTCAGATGAGGAAAGCTCCTCTCCTTAAAACCATGTCCATAAAATTTTTACGAAGATGATCAAACTACCTGATAGTTTTTACGGTTACAGACTCCTTTTCAATTGAAGCAACAGCACGGAATATCTCTTTTTTTTCCCATTACAAGCGAGGGAGTGAAACGACGGAAAAGAATGAACAAGTCAGAAATTCTTTCATTGTCATGCAAATCGGGTGTCAGAGGGAGAAGAACCTTTTAGCTTGCAAGAGAGGAGATTCATATCGCATAAGAAATTGTTGACATCCAGTGACCACAGACTGGCTATTTTCCTACGTCAAGAAGAGAAAAATGCCAGATTATTTGGAAGGTTTTCTTTGCCCAGTGGGGATTTGATGAGATAATTGGGACGCAACAACAATGACAATGACAGGCTTGTGTTTTTCCACTGCAGTAGAGTTGCCATAGATAAAATAGGAATCTATTCATTTAGATGATGAGATTCTAGCAATGCATTTTCATGAAAGTATAATGTTTTTTTTTTATATTTATATATATTACAAGCAGTGATGTGTTACACTCCACATTTGTTTGATACTATATGATTAACTAATAAATAGTTATAACTAGCAGATTTCCTGTGCTAGCTAATTGTTGTCTTAAGCCAACAGATAGCCTTGCAGGCATATTCTTTTACGCACAGCAAAACCAAGGAAAAAGAGAAGGAGTTTAAAAGAGAGACATTCCAAACTTGTTGAATGAGTATATCTGGAATAGAAGCTTATGATGCGTACAAAAAAAAAAAAAAAAAAAAACTTAGGTTGTTCGGGCTTTAAGCACAAACGATCGCCTAGCCTCATGGGCTATGACACTCTAAATGTAGAGGTTGGAAAGGACCATCTTTGAGATTAAAAAAAAAACGATTAAGCCCCACATAACACTTCTTGTTTATTGCTTTATGTAGAAAACTGTCGGCCAAAGAGAGCATTTGTAGTCAAGTTTTTATTAATTATATATTGACCCCATTTATCTTATATTTCGTCAAGTTTTTATTAATTATATATTGACCTCATTTATCTTATATTTCCCATTTTGCCTTATTGCTTTTCCTTAATTAATTTATACCCTATTATGGATCTCGAGAAAAGTTCTAACGGAGTTTTTACATAAAAAAATCTAAATTTTCTTGTTCTTTCATTGCATGGTTATTGGTTAGTATTAATCATTCCATTAAATTCTTGACACAATTTTTTTATTTTAAAATATATTTATTTTGATTTGTTTTTTTATTTTATTCATCAAAACTCATTATCGATTTCTTTCAAATTATAAACTTTAAACTCAAAATTCATAAATTTCTTTTCAACTTCAATAATACAACTTCAATATTATTTATCATATTTATTATTATTTTCTTTCTTTATTTATTTCTTTCATCCTAAATTTCTATTACTCGTTGAATCTTGATACCTTCAATCCTATGTTTATCGAGAGATTTATATTCTTCCTTCCTTTAAAAGAATTCATCCTCGAAATTTAGATCCTTGCTTGGACACGATGACATTAAACTTAGGCTTCTTTTTTCCTCCCTTTAATCACTTTTATCTCATCATAATTACTTATGCTATTTCCTGGCTTCAAAGCCTTCCTTCTTCTACTTTATCTTCTTGTTTTCCTGCTCATCTCACATTGATCCCCAACTTATCAATGGAGACCAGGTGAATTATCCATTATTACATCTCTCTAGGACATACTTTTTTCTCAAAGCAACCATGTACATGCTTATTACTTGGCTTCATATCCTTAACACTTTCAAGCGTATATGTTGGCAATAACGGTTTGTCTTCCCTTGAAACTCCTCGTACCTTTGTCCATGTGGAAATATCTTCGAAACCAGTTCTTATGCTATACTATCGTAATAACAGCTATATCTCTATCATCTAGGACTCAAATTGAATCAATTTTCTTGCATCTTTTCATACCATATGTCATCTCTTTTTAGTAATTACTCCCAACCAACATTTATTGATCAAAGATAACCATATCGTTTACAATTTTGTATGGGTTGGCTTACCCCCATTTCAACCATTTGATGCCAAACTTGTTTCACGAATTTTATCTTTATAATTACTATTATTATGTCATTAATATCACCGCCGTTATCGTAACATAACTTTTCTCATTTTTTATATTTTTGTTCGTCTATTGAGTCACAAACCAAAGGTTCTAATACCAATTGTAATATCCTGGAATTTTAAATCGTGATCTAACCAATATTCTTCACAATATTAATGAAAATAACATAAATTGTTTTATAGACATAACATCAAAACAGTTTCTATTTATCATCCAATAATTTTATCAATGAATACAATGATACACAATTTATTTCTACACGTTAATAAGGTTTCCATACTTTCTAAAATACACATATATAAGTTGTTCTAGAAGCATTCATTTGAAATACATGAATCACTCCCACAAGGAAGGCTAGATAACTCAATGAAACTTAAGAGATACTAAGTCCTTCAAGAAAAAATACCTAAAACACCACGCACATACAGGATCATAAAAATCATAATAATCATTTGCATTATAATTGTTGTTAATGTTTAGAAACTATACAAGAAAAACCAATTTCTTTAATTTTTTTTGTAAACTCCTCAAACATGTATTAGTTTCCAAACTTGGTATATTCTCATTAATTATTTATGAATTCTGTTTTTATTATTATACACACCAAACTATCCTTATCACATTGTAGTGACTCTTACATTTACAATTTACCTTAGCTCAATTTAATACGATTTATTTGTTTCATCTTATGAATTTATTAAATTCTTTTTAACACTTCCATTCCATGTTCCTCTACGTATCAAATTCATTCTGAGTCTTGTTTTACCTTACTAGCACATTTAATTTGTAATATTATTGCATTCACAACACATTCCTTTTATTCCACATATTTAATTCATACAATTTCAATATTTGTGTTTTTGGCTACCTAAGCATTCTTCTCTTTTTAATGCATTATATTTACATCTAGCTTCCCAAATATATATGTTATCTTGACCCACTAATTTCCGTAATTTGTCATAATATCTATAATGTTATTTTTTTCTTCCAATCAATATCAATTCTAATCTCAACATCTATTATACATGTTATGGTTCATCCATATAAATCCTCAAACTCATTATTATTTCAACCTAATTTTGGATATATATATTCTTTTATTATAATGTGTTTTACTCGCATTTGGATTCTTCAAAAAAAAAAAACAGGGGGGGCTCATTTGTGAACTTTTATGGAGAGAAGTTAGAGAGAGGTTTAGAGAGAAAAGATAAGAAGAGGAGGTGCTCCAACAATCATATTGTCGTTGTCCACCATTGGATTTGGCTTGTTTTAAAGTATGTTGTGCGCCTCACTATTTTCATCGTCTTAATATTAAAAAAAATCATCTTGAATTTTTTAAAGTCAAATCACGCTTTTCCTGATTATCCAGGTTGCCTTGGGACGTGTCAAGTTGACTGGTTCACTTCGAGGCAACTCCAATATAGTTTAATTTTAAACTTGAGCTAGACAAGAAGTCAGGTTAGAAGGTTTTAAGATTGACCTGTTAGACTAAATTTAATAACAATGCTAAATAATTTTCTATGACTTGATTATTTTTTAAGATTCATTTTTTTTATTCGAGTTGTAACTTAGCAGGACCTGTAAACAAGTCATTATGATATAAGAATTGTTGTGTGGCTGCAACTTTTTTTCTTAATGACAGAGATCGAGACACACCAAAATTAAAATATATGTGTTTGCTTTGCATAAAATATTTTATATTTCACCAAAATAAAAAATATATCAATGGAGTGTTTGCTTTGTATAAATCTTTACTTCTTTGCTAAAATATTTTATATTTCTTCAAAATAAAAATATGTCATTGGGGTTTCTTGGCCTCTTTCATATGTAAAATATCTTCTTATAAAACATTTTAAACGATTTTAATAAGTAATGATGTTAAAAATATAATGATAATAGAGTGATGATATTGTGCTATATTGATGAGATAGTATGATAGTAGTGATGATGAGGTGAGAGTAAGGATAATGGCAATGATGGTTTAATGAAGTGGTGGTAGTAATGATGACTTAGTGGTGTTGGTATTGATATGGTGGTGGTGAAGTAATAGGGGTGGTAGCGACTTGTTGGTATTGATGGCGACGGTAATAATGAAGATAATTAAAGTGATGGTAGGGGTTTTGTTTATGTGGTGAAGTGGTGGTAAGGTAATGATGGTAATAGATGAAATAATTGGATGATATTGTAAGTGAATTATTATAAATGAATCATTTTATGAAATTTTATAAGTTGACTATGAAATGCTTTATATTGATAATTTTTTCTATAAACTATTTTACATGAAATAAACCTGGAAAATCAAGAAACCATCTTCCTCTAAAATATTTTGTACAAAAAAAAATGCCTCCAAAATTGCTCTTTGTATGCACAAGCTATTTGAGAATGTTGATTTGGTAATGTAGTTGGATTGCTTTTGAAAATTTATTTCAAGGTGAGTTTGGACTTAAAACATAAAAAAAAAAATTATGATTTTTCAGATCTTTTGGATGATTGTGATATAAAGATAAAAAAATTTAAAAAAATATCCTAAAAAAATATTAATTTGATATATTTTTAAAAAAACACTCAAAAAATATCACCAAAAAAACCTTAAGAGCAATATATGAATAAGATTCAAATGTTTTTTTCTATTTAATTTTCTACTTTCTATTAAATTACTTTCATTATTTTTTTATCCCAACAACCAATAATTTTTTTTAAAACTAGATAGCGATTCATTTATTTTTATTTTATTATTTTATTTAATAACTATATATAATGTTGAATTTAATTGATTATATATTATTATTCGTTGTATTGTTTTTGTAAGTGTTATTTTTATTAATTTTAAAAATAAGATTTTTGGTTAATATATAAAATGTAAACAGAGACATGCTCCGTTAAAAACAAGGACATGCTCGCTAGGATCGATGTCCTGGCTTGATCTTCCAACGACACGGACAGTGAGACGTATTGGACCACCAAACGACATGCTGTGTTCATCAAAGCAAAGAAATACTGTTCTCAGAACAAGGAAGTGATATATTTGCTGATTCATCATTTTTTTTTTGTTCACAGTAAGGTAGAAAGGAACAACAGTTTTTTCAAAAATACGTTGTTCCTCTCTACAAGATGGTTACAACAAATCTACAATTGAAATCTGTTTTTTTTTTCCCATCAGGAAGACATGGAAAATGCTGATGAAAAGAATGGCGATCCTCCGATGCTCTTTGTCTTGAGTATATTTTTCACTAGTATTCTCCACCTAATCTCATCCTTCTTGCTTTGTTTCTTGGTCCTCTCCTTGAAATTCCTAACACGACAAGTTTCTCGGTTGATCACTCTAACAAGAGAACGAGGTTTTTCATGTCATAATGATAGGATGAGAAGTATAGAAGGCTCACCTGCATAAAGGAACTCTGCACGCCTCTGAATCAACACAGAGACGGGAGTGTAGTTCTAATAGTTGCCACATTCTCTTGCAATGGATGCAACCACCAGGTACTCTTAGCTTGCAACTAGCAAAATGGCGGACAATCATTTCGAGTCCTTTGCATGCTGAATAGTTGCAGGGTGCCTGATTATCTCGGAAATCTTTATCATGAGGCCCAATTGTCTGACAACCATCTCTGCATATATGAACAAGAGCCTCCATTGCTTCGTATAATTGGAAATAGATCTTTCTCTCATTTGATTTTCTAATTCTTTCCCTTTGCATCTGCAAATGATTTGACATTCAGATTTGCCGCTTTAAACATGAGTGGCCACAAATGTTGTACAGAAAATAGATTCCTTACATTTTCTTCATCATCCAAGGACTCCAGAAGTTCCTTTTCAAGTGATGGGTGGCTCTTTTTCATTACTTTCCATCCTTCAGTGATGGAAATTTCCTGGAAGTTCTTCAAGATCATGCGATGACAAATGAGGCTAAGCCGGGGAGCATCACACAACAATGCAAGCTGAAAGATGTCAACTACATTCTCTGAGGTAAGAAAACCATGCTCCAACTGCTGAATACATATTTGCTTCAATGCTGGAACCACAAACACATGTGAGAGCACTAGCAAATGCAGCACATAATCCTCCATTTCCTCTTTCTCATAGCTGTGCAAAGACCATGAATAACAGTTTTAGTATAAGAGCAACAGTGTTAACAAGCTATAAAAAAGGTCCTAGATACAGCGCATTCATCTTCTTTTTTATCTTCTTGAAGAAACACCAATGAGGGTAAATTTGTTACCAGGAAGAATACAAGAGTCGAATAAAAACTCTAACAGCGTTGTGTGGAACACCATGAATTGAGATTGATCGTCGGCGACCTCGGCCTTTTGCTTGCTTTAGCATTCCTTTCATCACTTGAGAAGCCATTCCCTGTTGAGAAACATTCAGTTTATGAATAAGATTCTGTTTTGATTTAACAGAAGACATCTTATTATAGCAGATTCATATCTAACAAAGCCTGGAAAATGAAAATTTGCAATTAAAATATGTGAATTTATTTACAAGATCTGCACAATCTATTGCTGGTAATAGGATGTACTAATTTTCTATGATTGTGCTGTATGTGTAGCCAGAAAAATAAAATCAACAAACACACAGGTTTTCTATATTCACCACAAGGAAGGAAACCAGGAATCCCATCTCTTTATGATCATTGGCCAGACCTTCTGACAAAAATAGAGCAGTTTAGGATAACACAGACCACAGTTCCTTTTGGATATTTCTTATATCCTTATCCAAACTTTCATTACATGTTTAGTCAAATTTCTAAAAGAGCCAGCACTTTGTAATCTAAACCAACTCTTTATCATCATATATTCAACAGAAAACGAAACAAGGGCTTACAAGAACACTAGCATGCGCGTATATGGAGCCACCATTATCAGTGCTAATCGTAACATCTGCTCTATAGCCTTCATCAAAGAGTTGGTCCCACAAGTCCCTGGTAGCTGTGCGGACACAGCTATATCCTCTTAATGTTGAGGCATTTATGAATAACCCCTTTTGGTGGTAACTGGTTGTTGGTGGACCGCGTGATGGAGGTGGCACTGGAGCTCCTTTCTTGGCAACTAGGGCAAATTCTTCGGAGATGTTATCCATTTCTTCTATCAGATTCTAAGTAACCCTTCTGCAGATTGAAAGAAGGGATCAAAATGAGATTTTAATTAAAAAAAAAGGTCATGTGGGAAGATTAAGAGTTATTAAATGTTCAGGAAGAAAAAAATCAATGATATTATTAGTTGACTCTCATGAAAAAGGAGAATATGATAAATCGTAAAAGATAAAAGAAACAATGATTTTGATTTAAATAGCAAATCCTGAGTTTTCTAAATGACTTTATTCAATGTGAAAGTTACCATTTAGATTGAAATCTTTCACAATTCTCAAGAGAACATAAGATCAAATAATGCATCCAAAAGCGACCTTTTCTTGGCAAAGTTATAGATCCGAAATTAATTTCTCAGATATACTCCCCCAAAACTTCCCAAGCCATTGCCAGGCTCCATGACAAACATTGGGTTACCAAAACTGGACACTTCTTTATCATTACACATCAAGATTCATACAAGACAGAAGCAAATGCATATAAGGAATGCAATGGGTAAAGAAAAGAAGAAAGGAGTCCAAAAGTTCTTGAAACCCACAAAATTATTTCATGTATTCTGCTGATAGGCACACAAAACTCCTTCATTCGCAGAGGTATTAACAAATCAGTGTATGTCAAAGAAGTGCAAAGTGATAAGAAAAAAAGAGAATCCATGTGGGCTACGAGAAGAAGATCATTGGATTACAATAAAATGGAATGGACTAAAAAAGATTCGAGCACGTATAGAGGCAAAAAGCATGTATGGTAACTAATAAAATGTTTCCATCTTTTCCTATTTCTACAATCTTAATACTAATCCACAAGGCTGCATCTTTTCAATACAATTCCCAATTACTTGTGATCTTCAACGATCACGTTAATATTTTAT
>Ga0325402_1002832_pt1 | contig 15412 bp, 18 predicted proteins | sample PopdelMetagenome_22_FD_207212 | JGI IMG/M metagenome (GOLD analysis project Ga0325402, IMG submission 207212) | Populus deltoides microbial communities from Bellville, Georgia, United States - Xylem-PdKOR-R3 | ecosystem: Host-associated > Plants > Phyllosphere > Stem > Wood/Secondary xylem... | reverse complement strand
CTATTAATATTATTACTATTTTAACAACCAACACCACAATCATTATCACTATTATTATTATTTTTGTTTTTGTTGTTATTACTATGTGTTATTATCACTATTATTATAACAACTATTATTAATAATTTTTATTTTTATTATCACTATTCTTCTTCATTTTCTTTTCTTCCATAATATTATTATCATCATCATTATTATTATTATTATTAGAGAAGGAGCAGTAGCCGCAGCAATATTGTTACCATCACAACACTACAACAACTATTATTATTACTATTATCATTATTTTTACTATTACTACTACTAATATATTTATTATAAATATATAAATAATATGTTTAAAATCCAAACAAAAAAAACTAATCTTAAAAATAATAATTAATATTTCGTATAATTGTATTGAAGAAAAGATGACAAGCAAAGATTTTACCATGAGTGCCTTAATTTTTAAGTCTGAATAACCTCTCCAAGTGCTTGTTTGATGGGGTTATATTTGTAGTGGAGTTTTATTGAATTTTAATTTATTTTTTTGTTTTAAATTATTATTTTTTATATTTTTAGATTATTTTAATATATTAATAAAAAAAATAAATATAAAAATACAAAAAAATATGTTTATATATTTTTAAATAAAAAAATATATTAAAGAACATCATACGCCAAACAGACCACAATAAACACTGAAATGCAATTAACAAGGGTATTAATATATAAAATAAAAGTTGGCTCGATAATAATAAATAATAAAAGAAGGAAGTAGATGGAAGATTTTGTCTTTTAAAGCATTTACAAGACAAAAGTAGTTAAACTATGTAACATGTGTCCAATAGGAGGAAATGCAAGTGTATGAGCATTTGCAGAGAATCCCAACCTAGATGCTCATCCTCAAAACAGCTACCTCTTCCTTGCACAGATATTTCCAAGCTAAGCTACGCTCCCTAACCTTGAAAGAAAAAACAGTGAGCAAACAGAAGAAATGATGATGGCCATGGCAATGATGATTGAAACCACCACAGCCGTCCGATTCCCCCCCTCTACCACTCCTGCTGCAAATTTCTGCTCCTCCTTGCCACGCAGCAGCTCTGCCATTTCTTGGTGACTTAAAAACAAAATTTAAGAGCTTTCTGCTTTTTAAGAGCTTAAAATGTGAACATTCTAGCCACATGAATTGCATCTTTGCCACTCTAGTGTGTGTTCTTATCATTGATATTTGACATGCTATCTCTAATAGCTTCATTTCTTAGTTTTGGTTCCATTTTGTACTGTAAAAGCAAGAGTTTTTATAGAAATGCAATCTGATTAGTGGTATGGCAGTTGGTTTAGATACCCTTTTGTTCTTTCTGTATTTTTAGAGCTTTTAATGTCTTTGCTAAATAAATTATACTGCTCTCTGCCATCTGTGTGGAGTAGTATTTTTGTTCTCGATTCTATGCTTTGCTGCACTGGCTACTGTCAAGGTTAAAGTTTTTTCTGTTACATTTTAAGATAATGAAAGTGGGTTTTTTAGGATTAGTGGAAATGCACCTGTTTTTTTTCTCAGCTCCTCTGGTTCTTAATCTGAAGTTAAATTGGGAGTTTTGGGGTACAGAAGTAGGTAATGAACCTGGTTCTGGATTGGTTAAGCTTAGCTTATTCGTGGATCTGCGTAAAGAAAGGAAATCAAAGGTGAAACTTTTTTATACTTAAGTTAGTATCTTTGGCAGGCTACAACGGGGAACTGGTATAAAGTGAAGGGACTGTGGGTGTGTTGATGGAGGTTATGTACGTATAAAATGGTGATAGAAGGTGAGAATTGTTGTCCTTTTGTGGAATTCAGGAGTGAATTATGGTCATGAATTGGTTGATTGACTGTTTATAGTGGTTAGAGGGGTTATGATCTTATGAGGTAGTCTTAATCAAGGCATGAACTCAAGGGTCTTCATATATTGTAGAGATCTCAGCTCCGAAAGTGAGTAGATTTTATTTGGGTCTAGTGTCACTCAAACCTGCACTCCAACTTGTGGAGCCTGTACATTCAAGTGTTGATTAGAGCTGGCTTTGGGCATTCACATCATAAAACAATTTGCTCAGCATTATGTTTTAGTTACATATCAGAAAATGTACTACAAAGAGGTGATTTCTCAAGTATTAGCATTTAAACTTGGAAGGTAAAGGGTGTTAAAAGGAACACAAGATTTTCGTTTTTAGAAATAAGATATACCACAAACTTCCTTCCAGTTTGTATGTGATCTCAAATTGTCATATTTTGGCATAAGATTGGAACTCTTAAATCCTGCATTACCATTTTTTACCATGAAACCGAGGACTTTACATATGCTTCTCTGGAAATGGAAAATGTTTTAATTTTTGTTTGCTAATGGTTCATTGTTTCGTTCTTATTTCTTCAAATGCTTTGCAACATTGTATAAGTAGTTGCTGATATTAAGGACAAGTAGTTATCAATATTATTGCAGGAATAAATTTCAAGGATTAAATGGTGGTTCTTTCTTTAGAAGGAGCAGTCGTTTAAAGAGTAAGACTCAAGCGTCTGCAGAGAATTTAGATTCGAACTTGGAATCTTCAGAGCAGAATGGTAAAATGCGATACCATCCATTTGAGGATATTGCAGTGTCAGCATCAGAAACAAGCAGTGATGCTATGCTTACACCTCAAGAAACATCTAGGACTATCGTTGAGGTATCATATTACATTTTCTAGTCATCACTTCAACAAAGAATGACTTCTGCTGCTCCTAGCGCTTTTCTTTAATACAAGCATAACACATGTCAGTACTATGCATTATAACAGCATCACTCGAGTATATGACCTTTCACCTATGCACAATATTCAAGCCATCAAGCTAGAGCTCTTTGTTTAACCTCTATAATCTATATAAATGATGGTTGCATATTGATTTCAAAATAGAAAATCTGCAAATTTTGTAGTCTCATATTTGATCTGAAGCAATGGTGATAATGCTGATAATTAGACCCTGCTGAAATGAACTTTTCAACATTGGCCATCAAAGAAGGTTTACTTTGACACTGGCATAATAATCGTAAAAGATTAACTAGGGCAAGTTATTACCTTGATTCCCTTCTGAATGTCTTTAATTACATCTTACATCGAGCAATTATCCTTCATACAAAGCTACTTTCTAAGACAAGTACCACCTGCTTAAACAAACAGCAGACTAGGAGATTGAGTTGGAAAGTAAGGAAAGAAAGACATCATGTATGGGTTTTTTTGCAAAGCACTATATATTTGTTATCAATCCAGAGTGGATGAAATGCATTGAGTCCTCATAAACTCAAGCCATTAGGACTTTCATTGTATGATAAATCTTCATGTAAATTATTATTTTATGCCAGTTTGCAGAGCTAATGTTGCCTGTAGGGTGTTATTTCAGGCGAAAAGCAAAGCAACACTAATGTTGACTGGTGTGATAAATGATGATTTTCATGAGAACATTATCTGGCCAGACTTGCCTTATGTGACTGACGAACATGGGAGTAAGTCAAGCCCTTGAAATTCATCATTATCTTGCACACTAACTTTAATCTGGGTGCAGAAGTGTTGTTGCATATTGAAGTGTTAATTTTTTCTGATGCCTTGCAGATATATACTTTCAAGTGAAGAATGATGAGGACATTTTGCAAGCACTAACTACAGAAAATAATTTTGTGGTATGGAATGTCTTTTCTGGTTGGATATCCTGTGAATTGCATCATATTGAGTTGATGCTAAGTTATGAACGAAACCTTTTTTTTGGACAAAATGTGGCATATTATTTTTATTGCACGACCTTGTCGCTTTTCAAGAGACAAGGGGTGGCATATTAGCAATATTCTGTCTGTTTATTGCATTGACGTGCCAGGTTGGTGTTCAGATGTAGAAAACCTTCTCTTTTGGTTTTGGAAACAAAGTGGTATTTTCTTAAATTCTATTTGGCCTTGTAATTTTTTAAGAGACAACTCAAAGAAGAGAATAGATGCTATTGGAGGGGAAAAGAAAAGGGCAATTAATAAGCACTTAGCCAGATTTCTATGTTTAATAAAGTGGGGAACTCAAATGCCCCTTGAGTTGATGAGTTTTTATGCAAAATGCAGCAAGCCATTATAGGTTTTGATGCCATGGAGATGCTCAGTGAGATGGAGTCATTGGGTACATCTGAAATTGATTTTGGGGTTGATGAAATTGAAGATGAAGATAGTGATGTCGAAGATGGGGGCGATGAGGATGAGGATGATGATGACTATGATGAGGTTTGGTTTCTCTTTCTTTTCAGTCCATTCTTGCTGTTGGGTTTTAGCTTTAAAATGCATAAGTATTTGAACAATTTTTTCCCGGGTGCATTTCTCTGTCTTGGCTGTAGGACTTGGTGGCTGTTCTTGATGATTCGGACGAGGAAGATGATTCTGACGAGGAACTTGGAGACTGGGCAAAATTAGAGACGATGCGTTCTTCTCATCCAATGTATTTTGCCAAAAAGCTGGCTCAGGTATTTGTCCATTGCTTCTCTTTGACTTAATGCACTTTTAGGAAGGAGCAAATTCCATTTGTTTTGTGTCGGTGTAAAAATGCATCAACAGTTGCTTTCTACTTGCAAAGTGTATTTTTTAATTGTCATCACTATGAAATTGTGGAATGGCCATGGTTTGTAGTCTTAGCTGAGTTCTTGCATTTCTATGTTATTTCTTATTTGTTTTGCATAGGTTGCTTCAGATGATCCTATAGACTGGATGGAGCAGCCTCCTGCTGGTCTAGCTATCCAGGGCCTTATTAGACCTGCCTTCATGGAAGAACACTCTGACATACAGAGGCATATGTCTGGCAATCAGTCTTGTGATGCTGATATAAATAAGGTTGGGGAAAGTGTAGAAGGCAAACTAGAAGAATCTGGTGTGGTAAATGGTCATGAACACAAGTCAGGATCATCTGAAGATAGTTCAATGCGGGTGGGGGAATCGGAGAAGGATGAGGTCCCAAGAAGTGGAACTTCATTTTACAAGCTGGAGATGATTAAAATTCAGCTGATTTCAGCTCATGGACACCAAGTATATAAGCATATTTTCTTATCTTTATTTGAACATTCATTGGTTGCATATAAATTTCTTTTTATAATGGAATATGCAATACTTTCCAGAGACTCTTGCACATTGGTTGTGATTCTGTCCTCATTCTTGTTGAAATAATGGAGTTGCTGTTGTGAGCTTTACTAAAATAATTTTGTCAAGTTTTGTCACTCACTACACAAGATGTGTCCATGTATCCTGTTGCAATGACTACAATCATATTTTGATAAAAGTTCCACCTGTATTCTGTTGTTGCTTTCAGTATTACCATTTACTGTTGTCAATCAAACTTGGTTACGAACATTTTGATTACTGAATAAATTCATTGCTTACTTCAGAATAAAGTCCCTGAGAGCTTCCTTTTATTTCCTTTGCAACAAGTTGGATGTCTACATTTTGCAGCAATTAGTGCTGGATAATCAGAGTTGGTGAAATGACAATTTTTCTTAGTTATCATTTTTTATTTCTATTTTCGTACCCTATGAATGATCAAGTCATATGCTGTTGGAACTTGTACATGCACAAGAAACTAATTCTTCTCCTCTTGTTCTGTAAAGACTATGGTCGAAGTAGAAGACTTTATGAAAGCAAAACCCGATGCAATTGCACTTTCGGCAGACAGAATCATATCTCTAATGAAAGCTGGTGGAGAAAAGATTACACAGGCCCTTAAATCTCTGTGCTGGAGATGCAAGGGTATTCAAGTGGAGGTAACACACATAAATCTGCTTCATCAGTTAATAGTGAAAATTACACCGTGTAGGAAATCTTTTCATTTAACTTCAAGTTTATAATATCATTTTGAACTAGTACTTATCTCACTTCTATTTGCATGTTTTGCTAGGCAACCCATTGTTGAACATAATCATGCATGAAACACTACTCTAGTTTGCTGTTTCTTATTTGCAGTTCATAAATAATTAGTTTTGTTTTATCATATTGTAGGAGGTGGCAATTATTGACGTAGATTCCCATGGATTTGATTTGAGAGTTTGTTCTGGAACACAAATCCAAACGCTACGGTTTGCATTCAATTCACAGGTATTGCTTCTGTAAGCAATTATCAGTACCTGTTGATCAGCTGCATTTACCAATTAGTTTGTTTTTTAGTGATGCAATTGTTTTTGGTTTACTTCAAATTGGCCTTCCCTTACTCATGACATACTTCTTTCTCCCAACTCCATTGTTTTTGCAGGCAACTTCAGAATATAGTGCTGAAAGACAGCTGAATGACTTACTATTCCCAAGGATCCATAGCAGGCTGCCGAAAAAGAAACCAACTCATCAGAACGATCACTAACATAATAACATTGTCAAATGCCAGAATCCAGTTTTTTCTGGATGGTTTGTTGTATCCTTAGGTGTTGAGAACCAAACGTGTCTGACTATTTGTTAAAAACATTTCTGCAGTTCGTGTTCATAAGTATTTATTCAATTGTAGTAATGCCATATAAAAACAATGCTAGAATGATCATTGAGAAATCCAGTTTTCCCAAGCTGCTTAAAAGAAAATTCTTGTAGTTTGTATCCTTGACCATTTTTTCCAAGCTAGTAATTATCATTGAGAGATCCATTTTTTCCGAGCTCCTTTTTGCAATGTTGATACTTGACTCCCCAGCTGTTTTGATAGAACTAGTCAGAAGCAGGCAACTTTTGTGAGGTGAATGCAAAGACAAGTTGGTGAAAGCATGTATTCAACTGTCCCTTTTTAAGACAGTGATCTAAATTGAGTCCTTGAGATCCATTACAAACAAAAAGTGAATAGCTTGTAGATTTCAAGCAACATTTCAAGAGCTTCCTAAAGACAAATTGAATTCAAGGAGGAAAAAGATCATTACAGAAAACATGTGTAGATGGCAAGCAGAAAGAAGATTTCGAGTGGGAATTCCTCATTGTATTAGCATACATAGCATCCATTACCATCCATTTTTTCTAGATTTTAAAGCATTGACCATCGCTTTATTTCTACTAACAATTCATATACTCAATCTCATTACTTATCCTTGATGCAACTCTCATACACCAATTGTGCAGCAAGCAAATCCACAACTGCAGAACCAACAGACTTGAACACGGTGATCTCTTCAGAATTCTTTCTGCCAACTTGCTCCCCTTTGATCAACTCCACCAAAAATCCCACATCCTCTTTCTTAGTCACCCCCCTCTCAAAAGCACCTACAAGTTCCCCTGCCTCCACCAAAGCAGCCTCGTTATCAACAAACACTCTTCCTCTCCTTATTGCCTCATCATCACATTCCCTCATTGTCTCCTTGAAAGAACCCACCATATCCAAATGGGCTCCTTGCTTCAGTTTCTCACCCTTGACCAAAGGTGCATCGGCATTTGTAGCACAACTCACAATATCACCCAATCCAATAATTTCCTCCAAATTCCCATTACTTTCAAAACAAACCCCATCATTTCCAATGCATTCTTTCTTCAATTTCTCAGCCAAGTCAGAAGCTTTCTTTACTGTTCTATTCCAAATTATCACCTTTTGCAAACTGGGTCTTGCAGCAAGATGAGCCTTGATCAAATGGGGAGCCAAAGCACCAGCACCAACCATCACAAGAACTTTACTATCATTCCTAGCCAATATTTTTGATGCTAGCCCAGATACACAAGAAGTTCTATAAAGGGTCAAAACAGTGCCATCCATTGAAGCCAAAGTCTGGCCAGTTGTAGAGCTAAAAAGCACATAGCTTGCATGAATTCCAGGCAAGTTTAGTGCGGAGTTTTGAGGGAAGTAGGTGACAAGCTTGACACCTATATAAGGAAGGGAGGGAGTAGACGACCAAGAGGGCATCAAAAGGAGAGAGGATGATTGTGAAAGGTCATAGCTTTGACGGATTGGAGTGTGGAGTGTGGAAGAGGTAGTGGGGAGAGATGTGTGGAAGTGTTGAATTAAGGAATTGTGTGCGAGGATTGAGTGTAGAGATTCATTGGTGAGGAATATAGGTGATGTTATAATGGCGGTGGCGGTGTTATTGGCTGTATTTGGTGTTGACGCCATGGAAATGAGAGCTGTGGAGGTTTGGTGAGGAAGAGAGGGAGAAGTTGGAAATTTGGGATATCAGAATTAAAAGGAAAAAGACCAGGACTTTCGTTAAGGAATATGCGCTTTGTTTTACCAAAGAAAACCGTGAATTTTTTATTTATCATAAAGGGAACTGTTAACTAAATCAGTCGTATTAAACCTTTCCGGGCTTAATGAATCGATCCAGGATCTCATTTGGAGTAAGGTTTCAAAAATATCGGATAAAAATTGACTTGGTGTCACCCATTTAATCAAGCAAATTAATTTTAACCCAGTCAAAATATATTTTTTAAAAATATTATTTTAATTAAATGAATTTAACTGGCAACTCAGATCATGAATTAAGTTTCATGATTGAGCCAAGTTTAATAGATCATGAATTTAACTGATTATGTTCTGGAATTTGTCAATGTAATTTGTCCATCTATGGGCTGTTTACAGAGAGGAATAAAAATTAAATCCTGTGTTATGTATTTCAGTCCATAAAAATGAAAACCATGCAACATTACCCCTGAAAGCTTTTCAATCTCTCCTATCCATATGACAATTTCTAGAAATGTTCGAGGATACAAGATGATAATAGTGGGTTCTTGGGCTTCAACATTATTTTCTTGAAAAGAAAAGAGTGGCAAGTAGCCACTCACTCGTATGCTATTTCATTTTGTTATGGAAAAAATAAAGAATTCCCATATATTGAAGGCAATGCCAAGATTCCTTCCCTTTCTGAAAGAAATTTCAAGACATTACAGAAACAGATGACAGTGAGCATATCAGGGATTCTGCCAATAGCTGTGAATATTGACCGTGTGTGCATTACAATGGCAAATAACATAAAATACAACCAAACCCTGCTATGTGTGTAACAGTTGTTGGTAGACAATGTATGGCCATTCATGCCCATGGGTGGCATTTCTCTAAGCCAAAATTACATCAACAAACAATTCCAAGAGAAGGCAGCAAAATGACCTATCCTAATGTAACGAGTCTACAATCTTATTGATGTTGTTTTAAGGCTGTTTTGACAGAGAATGTTTAGCTACTCATTCCAGTGGTAGCAGAACCATCCATTGCTGCATTGAAAGGAACAGGCAGCAAAATAAAGGTCTATCAGGATTCAGCTGTTCTTTTATTCTTCATCAAAGTTAACTCAATCAGAAGCCGAGAATGATTTTTCCAAAACGTCATCAGCAGTGAGTTTCCGATCAGACATCATCCTCTCAAGAGTCTATGAAAAAAAAAAAAGTACTCTCTCAAACACCGTGGTCTGATCTTATTGTACTTACAGAGAGCTTGCTGCGATTTTGATGGGAGCTTGGATCCTATGACAAGAATTAAACAAGTTAAGCAAACAGAATGAAATGATATTCGAGGTTGAGGAAAAAAGGAGACATGATCTAACCACCAGACATGCATGTCTGCAGAGAAGTTTGTCACAGCTAATTGGAGAGTATCCACTGACCAGCAAAAGAGTTCCCTGATTCAAAAGTGGCAATTGTCAGAAGACAAATGAACAAGCCTTCCAATTATTTGGTTATTTCCATCAACTAGAGCAGAATGCAAGGCCTCAAATTTTCTATTACAAACAATTAACGAAAAGAACAAACTCAGGAAGCACCATGAAGGGAAATAATCTGCTTAAAATTTGAAGGAAGCCACTGGATAGCATCTCCCTTCAATTGTGAAAAGCAGCACAATTTGGGCACCATGCAAAAGGTGATTTGGCATTAAATCAACCAAGAATTACCCATTTCTGCGTGCAGCAATCTACCCTTGAAATGAAAGAATCACAAAATAAGAATAAAAAAAAATCCGAACATAAATTTAACTAGGTTATGGGCCAATCAACACAACAACGGTGAGTTTCAAGGTAAATTCATATGGCTTGTAAGTTGATGACACTCAGGTCACCATGGATCAGCACCTGCTGTTGACTCGGTTACAGAGCCATACTTCCCAAGTTCACCCATCTATCAATGTTCATGCATCAGCCAAAAGACAGACAATGCTGTTAAGTCATCAATACCACACTCACTTTAGGATATTGTATCTCAAAATGTCTTCAGCGAAGCATATTCTCCTTGTCTTTTTATCTTTTCATTTGCACATTAAATCAACATTGCATATGCTTTATTGAATCAAGGGCCATTCACATACAAGAACGAAAAGCCACAAACAAATACGGAGGACGTCCATTTTCAAGCACATTGAGCAGCTTCAAAACTCCTATAAGAAGAACCATACTATCTAGTAGTTCTCCTCATGACCGTTGTTTTTAACTAGCTACAGTAACAATTCATCGCAAATCCCAATAACCGATACTATCACTTAAAATATAGAACAAAACCCCTCATATCTCAGATCTTTCTTTGCCCATGTAACTAAAAATAAGAAAATCCAAAATTTTTGAACTGTGTTTATCTTAAAAAGGAAAAAAACTCAATCTTGGTCATGGATTTCAATTTTGTTTTTTTTACTTGGAAAGTACTTAGATCCCATAGAAGTAAATAATTCATCAACCTAACCTTAGTAAAACGCAAAACAAGCAATTTATTGTAGTCAAAGCATGCGGGTACGCCATTGATAATGCTGGCTGTAAAGCTAAAAATTGATGAAGAGAAACTAATAAATAGATAGAAGAGAGAACTTCTTTTGCAAGTTCTTGTTGGCTGCTTAAGTGGAAAAAATGCCTTAAAGATGGATTTTTATATATTGGGCATGTTTGTAATTTTGTGAAAACTTGAAGGGAAAATAGTATTTTCAGAATTAACAGGCTGTTGTTTACTGATAATAAGGTGTTGTTGTTTACTGATAATAACGTTTCACTTCGGTAAAAAAAAAATCTGATTTTGCTTAGAGAGAGATAAAGAGATGAGAAAATTCATACTTGAAGATGGAGAAGGTTCAAGCTATCCAAGGCCGAAAAGACAAAGACCCTCTTCTCCCTCCTCTCCTCCTCCTCCTCCTCCTGAATTTCCTATGGAAGAAATTGCTCGTGAGGAAGAAGATTCTGATGAAGAAGAAGAAGAAGATGATGATGATGATGAAGACACAAGTGATGAAAGTGAAGAAGAAGATGAGGAGGAGGTGGAAGAAATAGTGAGAACACCACCACGACCACGACAACAACAAAATAATCAGATGGAAACTGTGGGACTACAACTACTACAACCCAGATTATATGAGAGTCCAATCTTTCTAGAACCTACCCTTGTGAGGCCCAGCAGAAATGGAGCTATTTTTGTAGCTTTATCAGACCCAGAAGTTCTTGATTGTCCCACCTGCTGTGAAACCTTGACCATTCCTGTTTTTCAGGTATTTGTTTCTTGTTTCTGTTTTTTTCCTCTTGCATGTCATGTCCTCGCTTTTAATGATAGTTTATTTACGCGCGCGCATGTTGAATATGGTAAGGGATTGTTGGCTTATTAGGCTAAGATTTGATGTTTAGATTTGGCTTTTTTAGTCAGATTATGGTTAGATACTTTGAGTTTCTTGATTTTGTATCTGGGTTTTGATTATTTGTTCTTGGGATTATTTGGCGTGCGAGAAAGGATTTTGACCTCTTTTTTAGCTTGTTTTCTTGAAATTGAACTTTTCTATTCTGTTTATATAGTTGTTTTGTGTATATATCAGAGCTATGCTTTCATTAGTTTTGAAATAAGAGTCGAAGGCTGTTATCATTTGACATCTTTTGGTAGCTAAGAAGATAGACATTGGATGTTAATGAATAGGAAGTTGATATCTGGTCTTGTAAGAATTTCCAGTTTGTGTGGTGGAGTGGCTATGGAAGTTGGAATGTTTTTCTTTTATGTGGTCTAGTTAATGTAATGGACTGAAGTTTCACTTGTTTGATTGGGATGAAGTTCATACTGCCTTGCATGATTGAGGTTTAGGAGCTGGAAATTTAACAATTGAACCAGGTACTTCTTGGGAAATGGTGGTTGTGCTTCAAAGGTAACTTTCCAGATGTGGTGCGGAGAGAGATTTAAATGGATGGTTGGAGATCTATCGTCTTGATGTTCTTGTAGGATTATGAAGTTTGAAGTTGTGAGTAATATTGTCAGAGAAGTTGAAGTTTGAACTCTTAGGAATAAGACCATCATTCTTATCTGCCAAAAAAATTGCATTCAGGTTATGATTATATAGAAAGTTGTCAAAGATGTCATGGGGATTAGAGAGGTTTTCATCATACTTTAGAACATTTTTTATCCTCCAGTTATAAACAACATGTGTTTATTAAAATTTCATAATTTCTCTTAAAGCACTCTTTTAAAAAAAATGTGGATGCATGGATCTTTCAAGAAAATGAAACGTTGAAAAGTTGATCACTCAGAAATAACATTGACTTCCTCAATAGAGATCTGTATCAGTAGATGATAAAAATTAGTTCTATTTTTCTTGCATTGATTCAATGTTTTAGTTTCTATGTGAGCTATTATATGACATTTATGATATTCTGTCTCGTGAGTAGAATTTTTCTTGATTTATTTTCTGTGTTCTTGCTGGGAAATTTAGTGTGAGAATGGACATGTAGCTTGTTCTTCATGCAGCAAAAAACTCCAACATAAGTGTCCTTCTTGTGCTATGCCCATTGGTGATAACCGTTGTCGTGCCATTGAGAAGGTTCTTGAATCGCTGAAAGTACAATGCTCCAATTGGAGGTATGGATGCAGAGAAAACATTTGTTTCAGTAAGAAATACGAACATGACAAGTGTTGTAGCCATGCGCTGTGCACATGCCCCCTGTTGGGTTGCAACTTCCAGGGCTCATCTAAGCAATTGTACCTACACTGTAGATGTAAACATTTAGGCAAGTTGACAAGTTTCCAATTCAATACCAGCTTCCCTCTTTTCATTACTGTCAATGACAAATTCTGTATTCTTCAAGAAGATAAAGAAGGTGTTTTATTCATTCTGAATAATAGATCGGATACTCTTGGACATGTGATCACTGTTAGTTGTATGGGCCTTTCTTCATCAAAGCCAGGGTACTTTTACGAACTTATGACAAGAGCAGAGGGAAGCAATATCAGATTCCAATCTTCCACAAGAAATGTCCAAACCAGAGTTGATGACCCTCCATCGCTGGGGTGCCTTCTAGTACCAAATGATTTCCTTGGTACTTATGGGCAGATAACCTTGGACGTCTGCATCTGGCGTCTTGGCTCATATCCTGCCATTAGCTCTGTGTAAGTTATTAAAGAACTGAATTGCGGTTTGTGAGTGGACTTTTTGACATTATAAAAGCAGATGTGGCTAGCCTGTTTCTTAGTTTCTATATCATCCTTTAATTTCTTTCCTTTTTCTCTCTGATTGAATCTATATTATGATGATATTACTACAACGATTTTCATTTTTCACCTCTTGATTCCTAGGCTCCTCTCAAGTCCCATGTTTTTATTCATGACTTTATCCACCAAATAAATGATACAGCTTGAACTGTATCAATCAGAAGTGTGTGTGTGTGTTTGTGTGTTTGTGTTGGGATATATGAGATTCAATGCTTTACAAAATCAAATAGATATTTTGTGAAGTGGTATGTTCTTTTCTGGTCCCTAGTGGTTCCTCACTTTGATCAATGCATTTGATCCACAGAAGAGCATGACCTCGGATTAAAGATTGCAGCATCAACGTTTCCTGGTTAACTCAGATGCCCGCTCAGCAGTTCCTGTGATCGACTGGCTGCTGCACGCTAGGTGGGCTGCTGTTCTGACATAGCATGGTCATATACATGAACAACAAAATGAGTTTGTGGCTCACCTAGGTTCCTCGGTCAATTTTCATTAACTCAAAGAGATGGTACATCAATACTCTTGGAGATCAAGTAAACTACCCTTGCTGGTTAAGGCTTGAAATAAGGGGTAGCTACAATTTCTCCAATCATAAACGTATACAGTACAATACAAATAGTGTAATGTAAGCTAGTACGAAAACGACCTTATTATTACAGCATGATCAGGTGAAAGAAATTTTGGCTGTCCTGTGATGTTGCTGCTAGAATACAATTAATAAACTCGAAACAAGGGCCACTGAGATTCTTGGTCTTGAAGTAGATCAAACTAGGCCTTAGCCCCGCCATGATTTCCGTTATAAAATGAAAATCTTACAGCATGATGTGTTTGAAGTCCGAAATAATTTTGTTAAACTTGAGATCGTCTCATCCTTAAGAGTAGTAGTAATTATCACACTCTAAAATAAATCATCGTCGGTTAGCTATATGGGAGTAAATTCTTCAGAAAGGAACAAATTTGTCCCTTTGTGCAAGATGGGACCTCAAGAATTTTACTCAAAATATCGTCACAAGATAAATAAATCAAGAAATATCTTTGGAAGCTTGGAACCAAGGCAGTTCCATCCATTTATTTTTGGATAAGATACATGGAACGCATAGCATAAGGCTAGCATCATGAGAAAAGGTATAGCTTAATCGAGAAACCATGAATACTCTAGTTTGTTCACAAAAATCACCCCTCTATCTCGCAAACTCTTCACCATGGAAGCCAATGGCTCCTTCTATCCTCCCAACAAGCATGCAAAAAACCCTAAACAACCCACCTGCAACATGGAAAGTGCAAGCAAGTGCTAAAGGCTTTGGTAGCGCCCCACCTTCCATACAAGAAAGTAGCATTAAGAAAACCTCCAAAAACACCAACAACAATGACGACGAAGAAATCCCAGAAGAGCTGCTTTATAGAATCATAAAGAGAGTCTTGGTATCCGTTGGGGCACCTATGGCACTTGCCTTTGCATCAATGAACGTGATAGGTTTGGTCATGGAGCAGCATATATGGAATGTGCCAAAATGGTTCATGTTTTTGACACTTTTTCTTACTTTAGGAGCTTCTGTTTGTGGGATTGCTTATGGGGCTTTATCTACTAGCATGGATCCAAACGAAAAGGGATCATTTCTTGGGCTTGAACAAGTCCAGAAGAATTGGGTTGAGATGTGGAAAGAAGAAGATGAGGGCAAGAAATCTTGGGACTGAGAAAGGATAAGATCACGAGCCTCGCACGTGCTCTTCTCTCCTTCCATTATTTTTTTGTTCTTCCTACTATGGGAGGGCATGGATTAGTAATGCTTTTGCTAGCCAGATAGTTGGTGTTCTAGTTTCTCGATGTTGTTTTTTCTGTCTCCTATGGAGCTAATTGCAAATATATGGTTACAACGAAATTATAATTCAATTACCATCATGTTCAAAATTTATAAAGTGTTTTGGTTAGTGTATTAGAATAAAAATAACAAACTCAAAAGAGATATAATATTGTTTGATTGAAAAGAAATACAGATGAAATAAATATGTTTTCTAAGATAATTTTATTTTGA
>Ga0325402_1002825_pt1 | contig 15423 bp, 7 predicted proteins | sample PopdelMetagenome_22_FD_207212 | JGI IMG/M metagenome (GOLD analysis project Ga0325402, IMG submission 207212) | Populus deltoides microbial communities from Bellville, Georgia, United States - Xylem-PdKOR-R3 | ecosystem: Host-associated > Plants > Phyllosphere > Stem > Wood/Secondary xylem... | reverse complement strand
TTTTTTTCTATTTTTGGCTTTATGCAATAAGTGTATGTGCTGATGCGAAATAATTGCCTTGTACTTGGGGAGAATTTTAACAAATAAGAAATAGACACATGAGAGGTGTTGTTCGCACGTGGAGGTCCATTGCCTCTGATCCATGCAACTATAAAAGCTTAATTTTAACATCAGTTTTATATATGGAGGTTTGAACGAGAGATTTTTAGATATGAGAAAATAATATTAATAAGTAAACTAGGACTAAGAAAAAAATTGAAATACTAATTAAATTGATAAAATTAAAAAAAATAATTGAAAAAATCAAATCGTGAAAAAAACCTGATTAAACAGCTTAAAATTTTGAAAAACCGACCGGTTTGGTTCTGGTTTTATAAGCCTGAAACTGAAAAACCGAACCCAAACCAGAAAAAAAGAGTCAAAATCGAGCCAAACCGGGAAAAACCGAGTCAAATTGAAAAATCAAGCCAAACCGGTTTGAACCGGTTTTTGTCAAAAAAATCAAACCGAAACTGGTCGGTTTGAACCGGATTTTTTTTAAAAAAAATTTGATCTGATTACTTTTTTTATAAAAATCAAACCGAACCGAAAATGATCAACCTTAAATTAAACTAACATTTGTTTATTATTTTATGACAAAAAATTAAAGATATATAGATATAGTGGACATGTGAGATGTTTCTTCATATCCTCTTTGTTTTTAAAATAGAGAAATTAATTTTAATATTTATAAATTAATTTTATATATTCAATATCCATGTCATTTCAATCAAACAAGTTTTTATTTATTTATTTATTTATTTTTGTATTCATTTTTTCTATCTTTGAATTATACCCAAATACTAATCAAGTACTTATCAGAAAAAAAGTCATCTTATTCCATACAATGTACTTCAATCCCATAACATTTATGAAAATATTTTTTGTAATGATTTTATCAATTGACCTAAAGTGTTTCAATTTATAATACTAATTATCGAAAAAGAATAAGATTGAAGATAAAACAATATTAATGTGATATATAAAAAAATAAAAAGCAAAAAGTTAAAAATCATTAACATAAAAAAAAACTTCATTATTGAGTATAAGTATGCATGCAATTCACACTCAAACAGATGTATTTATAAGAAATTGTTTTATTCCAATCTCACTAGTTTAACCCAAAATGACAGGATATATAGGATGTAAATCTGCTTGATACCTAAGCTAACACCTGAAATGGTACGTAAAAAAGAGAACACTGCAATGAGTCCTTCGATCGGATAACATTAGTCCATTGCATGTGAAAAAAATAATTATGTAAGATGGTAGGAGAAGAACATTTCGATTGTTTTGCATAAAATATTCTACAAATAAAAAATGTTTTACATGTAATTTTTTTCTTATAAACTAATGGTAATGGTGATTATAAAATGATAATTATGATGAAAAAAATGATAACGAGGTGTTCTTGGTGGGGGTAAAAGAAAAAGAGGTGAAAAAAAGGTAGTGTTAATTAATATTTATAGGATAACTGTTAAAGAACTATCTCAATTCAAGAATTTAAACGGGATTTTAGAATATAATTTGTATTATTTTCTAATATTATTTGGATATTTAATCGAGTACGTAGCATCCTGTAAGGCTGCTTCTTCTCCTCTATTCTTTAATGAGTATTATCATCTTAAAATCGAGGAGCCCATGAAGCTACTTCCAGCAGTCTCTGTGGAAGAACATGAACACAAATTGAGACCAAGTAAAATTAATGGGATGGCACAATCGATTAGCACCGCATGCAACGATATCCAAGAATATTCTTGCCCAATGAAGAAAAATTGAAATAGTAACATTTCTATCCATGTAAAGCTAGTGATGGCGCCATGGATCGTGAAAGATTTTTATAATATGTTGTGCTTAATTTGTCGTAACGGACCATTACCAGAAAGAGAAATAGATATGGAATTTCCAAGCAAATTGTGTGAAGGAGATTCATAATGGCTTGGCAGCCAAGTAAATTAAAGCCTCGAAGCATTTTCATGCTGATAATATATATATACAAACGATCAAAACTTGATCAAGCTAGGATAAAATGGTTTGGTAACCCTCTCAGCCTGCCAATTAGAAATATATATGAGAAGCACATTACGTAGGACCCATGACTCGAGCTTCTCAAGCTCTCATGTCTTTTCATGATGTCCTTATTGCGTGAAATATTAGTATTAACAGCCTGTTACTATATAATCAATGAAATTTAGATCTTTGAGAAAAACCCATTTGAAATCAAGCTTTGAATTTGAGCTCCCATGGCTACATTCACGGTTTTGATGCCGTCATTTTTGTTGGGTTTTTGTTTTGGATTGATGGCGGGTTGGGTTTGGAGTAAGAGGCTCCGTATCCCATTCTTTGTTCTATGTGGAGTGCCAGGGATGCAGTGAGCACCAACTCTTGAAGTTACGCAACACTTCGGTGCCATTTGCGAACGCATTATTTTTCAGATCAGGAGATCATCCGATGCTTGCCTTAATAAATATAGGTGGAGAAAACAATGTACATGAAATGAAAATTGTAGTGGGTGTGTGATTGTAATGAACTAGTGTAAAGCTCTTGGATGAGCTTCGATGGCCTGAAAAATAGGTGCTTCTTTGTGTGGAGTTGTAGTTACCTCGATGTGTTGATGGGGAATCATTGATGGAGAGATTAGAGCTATCATTAGTTGCTGTGCTTGCCTGTTCAATGGTGGGGATATGTGGACACAAAATAATTATTAACAAGAAAAATAGGGTTTATTCTGCATAGAAAAATGTGTACGCGCATGGTGGTGCGACACTCACATCTTGGAAACAAATATATAAAGGTGTGTGCTTAGGTCACATGACCATGAAGGGAAGTCAAGTCCATCTCCATTATGGAATGTAGCTAAATAGTTTCAAAGTATGGACAACATTAGCTTCTCTTTTTTCTTCGTTTTTTTGTGTTCTTTATGGTCTAAAAGTTCTGCTATGACATGCTCTTGAATTGCGGCAGACAATTTTAAAGTATGGCAAACATTAGCTGCTTTTGTGTTGTAATTAGTTAACAATTGCAAATACTGTATCCATTACTATTCTCTCATCATGCCTGTCTCCATCATTGAGTTTGAAAAATGTCAGAATAGGCAGAAACTTTCAAACCAATAGCTGAATAAAATCATCATCATCATCATCATCATGGTACATTTTTGTGTAAGATTTTGTAAAAGATCAAGCCTTTCTTCAAGGTAGGATTTTACCACCAGGTTGCTGGGACTATGGTGGGCTGTCGATAGTTTACTCATCATAAAGTAGCAGAAAAAAGAGAAGAAAGGTAAGGAATAATTGCAGCTTATAATAGCAGTATTGACAGATGTTAAAGAGGGGTTGGGGGATCAATATCTACAGTTCTGAACATCTCTTGACATCTGAGGACAAAACCAAGCTCCGCATGATAATCAACAGAGGACCTACTTAATTCACACAGAAAGAACTTACCTTTCACTTCAAGGCACCACTACTGACAGGACCAGTTTAGCACAAGTGAAAACCGTTTAGAGATACTAAAATTAGAGAGCAATCAAATCTTGCATTGCTAAAATTAGCAATTTTTTTTTTAAAATTAGCACAGTAATTTAAAAGTTTTGGAAGAATAATGTTATTTAAAAAAATTTGGTGAAATAACATACTTTTACCAACCACGACATTTACTAAATCCTGTTATTTCTAAACCCAATAAGATAGTTGTGAGTGGGAGACATAACAATACATGCAGGCTGTTTTTGCAGGAACTGCCTCCACAGGTATTATATAATACCACAACTCCCAACTTTTCTTATCATTTTTTCCATGATTCAACAGAGAAGGAAGTATTAAATTAAGAGTAGATGAGTTCATGGTCAATGGTACGTTCTTATCATGATAAAGCATATTGTCTCTTCCTAATTATGAATTAAAAGCAAACAACATCGTGGTCATGGAATCATTTTCACCTGTTGGAGAGAATTTGATGAAGATAAATAGCATCCTAAGGAGACTGTCTTTTCTTTTCAGGGCCAAAGTTATAGATTTACTTCCAGGAATTTTAGATCAAGGCACAAATCTTCACTGTTTTCCTTAGACAGGTTATTCGGAATAAGAAATCATTTCCAGCAATAGCATGTTTTCACTTTTTCCATCATTGCCAGCAAGTACTTTCTTGGCACAACATAACTTCTGGAAAGATTTGAACAGTTTCCATGCCTTGTGGAGCATCAAGTGATTCAGAATTTCATGAGTTTTGAGATTGCAGGGGACTAGAGCCTCAATGAATCCATCAGAAACCAACCCTATTACCACTATCAGCTATGCTTCCGAGAAGTTGGTTTTAAACTGTATAATTCTTAGCATAATTCTAGGAGAAAGATGTAAAATACATGTTTGTTGTCTTGCTTGAACTTTATTTTGCATGTAAGGAGTAGGTGAGTGAAAGCAAGTATTCTGTGGTGAAGCAGATATTGTTAGACAGGTGTTCTCATTTCTATCTTGAGGATCGTTACAAAGGCATCACTCCCTCAGAACCCTCAACGTCACCGAACAAGTGCTCACTTCTACTTTATAGTTACTGCCATCATTCTGCTGTGTTGCGCTCTCTCTTCCAATTTGTTATACAAACTACCAGTTATGGAACAGCATTACAAACTTGCTCCTGATGGTTCACTGTTTCCAAAACCAAAATTTCGGGCTGTAGCAAGAAAAATCCGATGGCCAGCTTTTGGTGTTCTCATGATTTATATCGTGACTTTGTCGATATTTCCTGGTTTCATAGCAGAAGATCTCTCGTCCAAGTTACTAAAAGATTGGTATCCCGTTTTGCTGATAACAATATACAATGTTGCAGACTTCACAGGGAAATCTTTAACCGCAATATATGTTCTGCAGAGCATTAAGAAGGCAACATGGGGTTGCATTCTCAGGCTTGTGTTCTATCCTCTCTTTGCAGCTTGTCTCAATGGACCCAAGTGGCTGGAAACTGAAGTACCCGTGGCAATTCTAACTTCCATGCTCGGAGTGACTAATGGCTATCTGACAAGTGTTCTCATGATCCTTGCTCCCATGGCAGTATCAGTTTCAGAAGCAGAGTTATCTGCAATTGCAATGGTTGTGTTCCTAGGAATAGGGTTGGTTGGTGGAACAGTTATTGGCTGGTTTTGGATCATTTGAGCCTTTTTTGGTCTCTCGGGCTTGTTGGGAACAGATTATATTCACCAGTAAAATTCAAGAACAAAGGTAACTGGAGGTTAGCACTAGGAATAATCGATGGCAATTCCCATTGCATGATATGAATTTAGAGCTATCAATCTTTAGTTTCCCAATCAGCAGCTGATTTCCTGTTCTGAGTGACAGTATCCTTATCCTTTGTGTATTGAAGAAGATAAGATTACTCTTCTTACCCTTTCTAAAGCACAGGTTTAACTCTCCAATTATTCCCATTTGCACTCAAAAGGCTGAGTTGCAAGCATAGCTTTTCTGTCGTAGAGCCCCAATACTTGATGTGAAGGCAAGCCCTAACAACTCGCGCCTTGGCAAACTGGTAGATCAGGCCCTGTTACTGTATAGAAATTTTAACACTCCTAGGACTTGCTAAGTTTGAACAGTAATCAGCTCGTTAAATTATTGAATACAGGGGAAGATAGATAATGATAATTTAACAATTTAATCTATCCAGGCTTTATCATTTCCTTGATTCCTTCAATAATTAAAGGTGAAGCATAAACCCTAAATAAAATTGAAGAGGCAATACATAACATGCTAAACGCATTGTTATTGTATCTAAAGCAGTGGACAGTCTTTTCTGTCCAGCCACGATGCTTATCTATAGGGGGGATACTTGCATGACCAGAGGAAAGGAGATTTCAAACTATAAAGTTTCAGCAAAACTCCACTATGCAGTGGCAGCAATACCTGCCAGAACAAAAGAACTTTATTGACAAATATATAACAAGCCAAGCAGAAAGTAAAAGAGGTAATGCCATAAAAACTCGTCTTATCTTTTATTTTTCTTTCTACATCAAATTGCTAGACGAGCAAAGCATGGTAATTAAACAACTCAACTGAGCAGCTTAAAAGGTTACTAGAAAAATTGCAAAAAGAAAGGATGTATAAACAAAGGTCAGAAGTTATGTCTAAGCTATGATACAAGATTTTTGTGAGAGGTGGTGGTCTCAAGATGAGGCGGCTAAAGGAGGGAGAGGAGGCCTAGATCCATGGAAAAAAGTTGGCGGTGACAATTTGCTCATATTTTCTCTCTGATCCCGCTCCCCCTCCTCCTCCTCTTCAGCATCCCAAAGAAACCGAGCATAAGATGCCATCACATAACTGCAGCATCAAAACAAAGACATGTTTAAAACTTGGCATCCATCATAATTAAAGCGACAATGGTAAAGTACAATACTGTAATACTGATAATTGTCTATCCACGTACAATCCTTTTTCCCATCAAACATTGAAACTAAGATCATGATATATTTCACGTCTCTAAGGTCCCAGCAGCAAATTTTGTGGACTCTACAATCAACAAAGGTGCTTACCAATCATCGGGAGCAGCTTTAACAGCTCGATCGAAATAAGATTCAGCACGAGAAGCATTCTTATGACTCTGCCATATCAAATCAGCATACATTGAAAGAACATCTGCATCATTAGGGTTGGCTAGAATTGCTCTCTCACAGTACTCTTCAGCTTTTACAAAATCCAAACGAATCTGTTCCAATTCCAAAACAATACATTAGAACAACTTGCCCAACAAGATTGGCTTCTATTCACTTACTAAATCATTCCTAATTTACTCATACTCTTACCTTTTGTGTTTGAAAATTAATTTTTACGTCTAAAAAACAGTTTTTCTCACGATTCTGTAGCATAGAGTTTCAAAAACTTTATACTTGGAGAATATCCATCAAAGTAAATTCCTATTGACAGAGCAAAACTTTCATAAAAAAGGGGCTTTAAAAGCACAAATTTCAGATAAAAATATTCACTGTTGATATACGATTACATTAACTACACAAGACAGAAACATAGCTTCCCGTTTCTTTAAACTTCAAAAAAAAAAAAAAACAACACAAAACACATTATCTAACCATAACACAAACAAAAAACAAAAAACTTCAAAAACCTTGCAAGCAAGAACCTTTTGCTATACAGCAAACACGTACCTCTTTCAAGAATTTTGCATAATTTCTGAGAAAAAGAGGATTCCCAGGATTGGCTTCAATCATCGTCTGATAATAAACATCGGTAGTTTCAATCCCCTCATTAGACTCCCGAAACCTTGATCCTCCATCATCACCAAAATCCGACCCAAAACCACCTCCACCACCACAAAACTTCCTCCCACCACCATCACTACCACCACCCGTCACCAAAACCCCTAACACCCCATTATCACCCTCCCCCTTCTCTCCAACCCCAAACCCTTCAAATAACAACCCACTGTCCCAAAATGACACTTTTTGCTCCACTTCTTCGTCAACTTCCTGGTCAACAGTGATTCCATTCAATATTTTGTTGCTGGGTTTTCTCTTTGGCACTGAGAAGTCCCCTAAATCATTCTTGGAAAAGGCTATTTTCACTCTTTCATTAGAATCGTGGCCTTGTGAAGAAATGGAAGAAAATGGACCAGAAGATGATGCTGCCAACGAAATGGATCGGGTTATTTGGATTTGGTGCAAGGATTCGGGTTCTGGAGATGGTTCTTTCGAGTGTGGAGGGATCCATGAATTCAGAATTGGCGTTGATGAGCTCCTAAGAAGCATATTTTTGGCTTTGGATTTCTCAGTCTCTCGAGGCTTGGCATGTCATATGTACGTAGAATGTTATGCTCTTATATAGCAGTAAGGCACCGTTTCATTTTGCGGCTGTGAAGAGTTTTTGCAAAACATTAAATTTATTTTTAATGTTTTTTAATTATTTTTAAAAAATAAAAAATACCTTATAATGTCAAACGGGATTTAAGGATTCAATCTTGGCCGTTGACTTTGACACTTGGCAGCGTAGGATGATTCAGTAATGTCTTGTACACGTGCTTATTTTGGTATTGGGGTTTTAGTGGCTTGTTTGGGGGAAAGAATCTAAAGTTTTCATTTTATAATTTGTTTTCCTATTTTATGGTTTTCAAAAACTTTTTTTCTTGAGTTTTGTTATTTTTACATTGTATTCATGCTTTAATTTTTAAATGCAGACATATATTTTTGGAATAAGCTATTGGTTATATATATATATAGACACACACACACCATGATTAGTTGCTTGGTTAATTATTGATCGTGGTTGGTAATTGGCCAATGATAAATAATGTGAGTGATTAATTGTTTAATTTATTTATTAATTTATTGATCCATTGAGTAATTAATTGGTTCATAGTTATGGAAGTTTGTTAACAACTGGGAAGCTGAATTAAGGGTGCATTTGTTTTGTGGCTGCTTATTATCTAAAAAAATCAAATTAATTTTTTTATGTAATTTTTTATGATTTTAATTTACTGATATTAAAAATATAAAATAAATATTTTAATAAATTTTCAATTAAAAATACTCTTACATAAACATCTTGCATCTTATCACCAAAAATTTACTAAGTAATCGTGTATTCGTCATCCAAGTTTTATTTTAAACTTTTTAAAATTTTTTTAATACATAGACCTTGTTTGTTTGCTAGAAAGTGGTTTTTTAAATAAAATAATAAAAAATAAATTATCTTTTTATGTTTGACAGTGTCATAAAAAATAAGATAGAAAATAGTTTTCAATATTTGATTATACCATGAAAAATAAACTGGAAAATAACTTATAAATATATTTTTTTTCAAGTTTATCTAGTGTGTGTGTGTGTATAACACTGAAAGTAACTATATGACCACTTACAATAAAAAAAATGAGATATAAAATGTATGATTGTGGGAAAAAAATTTATTATATCATATATGTAAATATATAACTTATTTTCCAGTTACATATAAATATACACATAATATAAAAATTTTAAATATAATATTATAGACATATAACCTTTTTAAATTTTTTTTAAGTAAATTTTATTTTTAAAACCTCAAAATATTTTTAAAAATTAATGAAAAATCCAAATTAGTTAATGATGTTAATTAAGAGTTTATTTTGTATTATATCATGGAAAGAGAAAGATTTGTGGAAGGTGTATTTATATGAGATTTATTTTATGCCTTAAAAAAAGTGTTTTACCAAATTAAGAAGAGGAAAGCACTTTTTTTATGGGAAAGATTTATTTTTTCTTTTGCTGGAAACAAATTTTCTTGAGTTCACCAAATATTGAAAAGCTTGAAAACTATTTTCTATAAAAAAAAAAAAATTCTTAAAACAATCGAGTACATAATCTTCCGTTTAAATAATAAACATTGTTTAGATTTCATATCATTCAATTACGAAAAAATTATCTCAAAGTTTTTATTTATACAAAAAATGCATGCATAGCTAGCTAATTATATATTAAATAGTTCTAGACATCTAAGTTTAGATCTTAGGTTTGGATTACTGGTGCGTGATGAGTACTTGAAATCTGCTCAGGTTAGGATCGGGTATTTATACTCATTTTAGTTCGGGTTGAATTTAGATAATTATTTCATATATGGATTTGAGTTTCGAGTATAAATAATATAAAACTTGATTTATAGATATTTGATAACATTTATGGTAAAGAATAAAAACTCAATTTATTTATTTATTTATATATTTTAAATTTAATTTACCATGCAGTTAATGAAAGGTGTTGGAATATATTATATGGCTTTTGTTGGAATATAGCTTTTTTATTATTATTTTATTTTACAGTATTGAGATGAAATTTATAATTTATTTTAATTTTTTTATGAAATTATTTTATTTTTATAACCTGGATTGTAGATTTGAAAGTTTAACTCGAGTTGACTCATTATTTTTTTCTTTCTGGATTTTTTTAATTGAATTTTTATTTTTATTTTATCTTTTAACATCATGTTGATTGAGAGTTGAACTTTATAATTTATTTCAGCTTTTTTCTTGGATTTATATTGATCCCATGACTTGGATCACAAGCTTGATATGTTAATCTATGTTAATTCAACATGTTGTCATCTCAATATTTTAAAAATTTTAATCTTGAGTAAAATTAAAAAAAAATTATGATACTTAGTGACTAACTAGTAACACGGAATTAGTTGCTTTTTAAAATCATTTCAAAGAAATAAGATAGAGAAAAAATTCTAAGTTGAGATATTTTTATAATTTTTTATGAGTCATAAGTTTTTTTTTATGTTTATTTTTTATTCAAGAGCTCAAAAAAAATTAATAAAAAGTCACTAATTACATCCCTAGCATCACAAAATTTCCCAGCAAAATCAAGTAATATTTTTTCTTTTTCACCTGCCAAACAAAGTCTAAGGAACTCCCCGTATATACGATGTACGGGGCCAACATTCCATTACAGCAGGACCCACTCAAACATGGTCATGTGAGAAAGGATCCGCTACAAACCGTCTGTTTTATTACATAACCCCCTTTGACGGTCCAGATTCAATATCATCACGTGAGGCCACACTGCCGACTCGCATTTGGTGGCGGCTCATGAAAGGGAAACAACGGGGTTTTTCCGCTGTGTTTTAGGGAGCAATGAAAGCCCATAGAGACTTGATGTTCCTACCAATTTGCCACTATACAGTTTGAGAGGCTGCCTTATCATTGCGGGACCCAAGATCGCAAACCAGCACCATGCGGTGGAGCCCATGGCTCGATTCAACGGTGGGTTTTGGTGCTGTGAGGTCATGCCAGTCAAGTCATGGTGTGGCTATCTTTTCAGATTTTTACGGGTCCCTTTCGGGGTGCTGCTTTCGTCGCCAAGTGGTGCAAGTGGATGATTGCAGGGGTAAAATAGACAATATACATGAGTAACAATGCACCTAGAGTGTTTTTTTATATATTTTTATTTTTTCGTCCTCTCTTAATTGTTATCCCATTTTTGGCTTTTATGCACGGAGTGCGTCGCTCTCGTTGAAATGTTGTAGCCTTGTGATTGGGGAGATTCTAAACAAATAAGAAGTTGAGACGTGGCAGCTATTGCTTGCAAGCGGGGTTGGATCGCCTATGAACCAAGCAGCGACAAAAGCTCCCATACTTGCCGATTTTATCGAATATTTTTCTTTTTTTCTGGTAATTTAGCTCCGGAGATTCGATTTTCTTTAAAGTATTGTTATTAATCTTGGCTTAGAATTCGATTCAAAACTTAGCTAGCCTGTCTCGTGATTCAAATCAGGTTTTTTTTTTCCTGAAATAATATTATTTTATTTTTAAAAAAACTTAGGTAATAAATTGACCTGGTTTAATTAGATGGAATCAATAAATAATATTATATAAATAAAATTAACAATACTCCATCAAACTCATCAATTCTTTTTAAAATGATATTATTTTATTTTTTAATTAACTTATTCAACATATAACTCGAGTCTTGTACCAATTCAACTCCAATCTTAAGGTAAAATTATTATATTCCTGCATTCATTATTTCCTTTTGTGAGGAGAGGTGTGTGTGTGTGTGTCAGTTGAATTATAAGTCATTAAAAAATTATTATATTCCTATATTCATTACAGCAAAAAATTCTTGTTTCAAATGATTTTGTGAGTTGAAATAAAAATTATATTCAGTTTATAATACAAATTATCTAGAAAAAACCTGCTCGATTAAGTTGAGGTATGCCACTCACACTCTAGTTTAACCCGGAATGACTTGATGCTCATCACCTAAGCTAATACCTGACATGGTATATCAAAAGGAGGACATTGGAAGGAGTGCTTCCGGGTGATAATAGGAAAAAGAAGTTGAGAATTGTACATATACTTCTCCAGCTATTTTTATTTTTAAATTATATTTTTAGTATTAATTCTTCATTGTATTGATTTGTCGAGGTTAAAAACAAAAACAATTAATGAAAATATTATTTTATTGACGAAAATGATAGCATTATAGCATATGAATTGAGACAGAGGGGAGTACACTTGTGAAAGCTAAAGGAATGCTGGTTTTTAGTGCCTAAGAACAGCAATGGAGTTCGGCAATTTGCATTCTCTTCGAATTTATTTTTTTAATAATTAAAAAATATTTTTTTAATATATTTTTATGTATCAGCACCGTCCTCCTCCTCCTCCTCCTCCCTTGAGAAATACATCTTGAAATCGAGGAGGAGCCCATGAAGCTACTTCGATCAACCTCTGCGGAGAAAAACAGAAAAAACAGATCCAGGCCGGGTAAAAGGGGATGGCACAATCAATTGGGACATCCGGCAACAATATCCAAAAATATTGCTAAATGAAGAAAGATAAACTTGCAGCATTTGTATCCATGGAAATCTAGTGGTTCCACTGTGGATCGTGAGAGATATATATAGATATGAAAATTCCTGGTAAACTGTGTGAAGGAGATTCGTTGTGATTTGCCAGTAAAAGCCAAGACCTCAACAAGCATTTTCATGCTAACAATAATACCAACGATCACACCTTCATCAAATCAAGTCGCCCCTGGTTTCCATCATGGAAAGATAAATCTGTCTGGTTCTCTCTCGTCTTGCCAATAGAATACGAGCAGCACTGACCTTCTCAACTTTTCATGTCTCTTCGTGTTGTCCTTGCTACGTCCATTATTAAACCTTTACCCAAAATATCTACAACTTGGATAAAACTAGGATTTCTTTTTTTTTTTCTTAAAATTACAACGCTAAACTAGCTCCCTACCCTATGAAAAGGGGTAGGTAGACAAAACTATTATAAAGAGGGAGGTTGAAAAAACCATGATATTTTCTTAAAAGTCAATAATTCAATTATCTGGTTAAAAAATCAACACACCAACTGTCTTCACAAGGAAAAAAACAAAAAAAAAACCCTAAATTAAGCTAAATAGAAAGAATAATTAAAACATGAAATTAACTAGAACATCAAAAGTAATATCTTCTAGGGTGAGTTTAGAGCGTGTTTGGAAATGTAATTCTAGTTGTTTTTTAAGTGATTTCACTTATAAATATATTAAAATAATTTTTTTTTATTTTTTAAAAATTATTATTGATATCAGCGTATTAAAATAATTAAAAAATATTAATTTAAAATAAATAAAAAATAAAAAAATTTTAATTTTTTATAAAATATTTTTAAAACGTAAAACCAAACAGAGTAGTTGAACTAACCATCCGATTCTCCTATAGAATTGTGCCTCAAGAATTTACTGATCAAATCTAAACCTGATACAACGGCTACATCTAAATTTATAATTGTTTTTGTTAGATTATGTGTTTGATACGTTCTACCTTCTTTAATCGGTGAATTATTATTATAGAAAATACTAAATGAGCTCATGATTTCACTATGCTGTGAGAGACCATGGATTATGAAAATACTTAAACAATTTGCTATTTAGGTCATTAATTTTTATTTTATTTTATTATTTTATATTGCGCTTGTTAGAATTAAAAACAAATAGTTTGGTTTAATTAGCTTTTTCATATTGAGGTTCTCACGATATCCAAAAAAAAAAAAATTTAATTTTATTGTAAAAAACAAGAGATAATTATTTTGAGCCTTATATATTTTGATTATTTTATCACTTTGCCTTCATGCTTTGAAAAACTATTAGTTACATTACCAGTGCGATGTCGCGGATTTTTTTTTGCATAAAAAATATAAAAAAATTAAGATTTAAAAGTTTTAGGTTTTTCTGCAAAACTATATCCAAAAGTTTTGGGTTTGGCTATAACGTCTGACCTAAAAGTAATATTTATAATATTAATAATAACATTAAATTTACATGACCCAAGTTTAAGTGAGCTTGACTGCAACACCGGACCCAAGAATATTAGATGTAGGTCTGGCTATAAGGTCGTGTCATAAAAGTATGATAATTAAATAGAAAAAAACCAACAGGAAAAAAAAACTAATGAAGAAAAAGAAAAAAAATCTGAATTAATTGGGTTAACCCTTCAAATCAGGTTAATCTGTAAAACCTGGAATTCACATCATGAAAGTTTGATAACTAAATAGAAAAAAAATTTGACGGGTTTACCCAGAATTAACTTGGTTAACCCATCGAACCAAGTTAAATCGTCAAGTCCAGGATACGTGTCATGAAAGTCTGATGATTAAATATAAAGAAATTTAACATTAACAAACTAAACTAAACGAAAAAAAATTAATTAAAAAGAAAAAAAAAATTGGATTAACTCGTCAAACCAGGTTAACCCATCAAACTCGGGATCTGTATCATGAAAATCTGATAACTAAATAAAAAAATATTAACATTAATAAACTAAATCAAATAAAAAAATTCATTAAAAAAAAACAATTCTATAATATAATATAATAATTATAATAATTTAATATATTAATAAGTGAAAGGCATGGGGAAGCTACAGTAGTTTTCCCATGCCTTTTAGAGTATTACTTAATACTTTACATCATCAACTCAGTAACTTTATAAAACCTTACATGCTCAAGCTTGGGTGAAAAAACAGAAGGAATTATTTACATGTTTGCCACTATATTTATAACTAAATAGCCCCTGTAATATTAATATTATAACCTTGTTCATTGAAATAAAAAAAACTCTATCTAACATGGATTGCGAGTTTAATAGGTTGATCATGATTGATTCTATTTTTTTTGTTATATTTTTAATTGAATATTTTTTAACCAAGCTTTATAAATTTTCTTTTGATTTACTTTTATGGGGTTATTCACATATCATGACTCAAATTACGAGTTTGGCAGGATGACCCAAATTGACTCGGTTCATTTTTTAATTTAATATATATATTTTTTTCAATTCATTAAAAAAACAAAAAAAAAAACAGTTCTATAATATAATATAATAATTATAATAATTTAATATATTAATAAGTGAAAGACATGGGGAAGCTACAGTAGTTTTCCCATGCCTTTTAGAGTATTACTTAATACTTTACATCATCAAATCAATAACTTTATAAAACCTTACATGCTCAAGCTTGGGTGAAAAAATAGAAGGAATTATTTACATGTTTGCTACTATATTTATAACTAAATAGCCCCTGTAATATTAATATTATAACCTTGTTCATTGAAATAAAAAAAACTCTATCTAATATAGATTGTGAGTTTGATAGGTTGATCATGATTGATTCTATTTTTTTTTGTTATATTTTTAATTGAATATTTTTTAACCAAGCTTTATAAATTTTCTTTTGATTTACTTTTATGGGGCTATTCACATATTATGACTCAAATTACGAGTTTGGCAGGATGATCCAAATTGACTCGGTTTATTTTTTAATTTAATATACATATTTTTTTCAATTTCTCTCTCAAATAACAAAGTTTTATTATTTAATATTATATTTTTTTAGGAATTGTGTTTCATATGTTTTTTCTTCA
>Ga0325402_1002823_pt1 | contig 15425 bp, 6 predicted proteins | sample PopdelMetagenome_22_FD_207212 | JGI IMG/M metagenome (GOLD analysis project Ga0325402, IMG submission 207212) | Populus deltoides microbial communities from Bellville, Georgia, United States - Xylem-PdKOR-R3 | ecosystem: Host-associated > Plants > Phyllosphere > Stem > Wood/Secondary xylem... | reverse complement strand
TCTACTGATACAATGTATACGCAAAAACCATTTACTGTTTCTCTAAATTTCTTCCGACATTTACTTGTGCGTGCCCCTTACTTCTGGGAAAAGACTTCCAAGTCATCAGTACTGTGTTAAAAAAAATATCTTCCTGAATGGAAATTATTTTCTGGGCAGACCTGCACTTGGAGAGAGATCTTGGGAAGGCCATGGAGATTGCTTCAAAGTTTGTCAAGGAGAGGGTGGAGAATAAGAAAGTGACAAGTGATTCGAGGAAGGATTTCTTAGATGTTCTGCTTGAGTTCGGAGGCAGTGGAAAAGACGAGCCTGATAAACTTTCAGAACGGCACCTCAACATTTTTATACCGGCAATTCTCTAGTTTTACCATAACTTCCATTTATTTTCCTTGTAGATGCAGTTGGATAAACACTATAAGAAAAATTAAAATTAAGTCATTATATTGTATAAGTCAAGGTCGATGGATATAATTTCTTTTATTTTTTATTATTTTATAATACTTAAAGTGTAACTAATAATACTTTCATAAACACAAAGGTAAGAGAGATAATCAAAAAACAAATTTCCTACTAATATCACGTGGAAAAATTAATTTTAATAGTTGAGATACCTTATTTAATTTAATATGTTGTTTCCATAAAAAAAAAATTTATTTGGATATATTTATTTTTGAGTTTCAAAAGTATTTTAAAAAAAAAATTTTAAGTTAATTTTTTTTTCTTTCAAATTATTTTAATATGTTAATTTTAAAATTAATTTTTAAAAATATAAAATATTATTTTAATATATTTTTAAATAAAAACATTAAAAAAAACTCAACTGCACTGTCAATCTTCCAATCTTCGTGCTCAATACTTTTTGGCAAAGACTTTTGAAGTCTTCGGTGTGTTTAAGAATATGTCACGTTGAAAAAACCAAAAACAATTTAATGTTTCTCTAATTTTTTTTTATTTGAATATATTTATTTTTGTCTTTTAAAAGTATATTTAGAGAAATTAAATTTTTTTCTTTACTTTAAATTTATTTTTTTCTTTATGTTTTTAGATCATTTTAATATATTAATATGAAAAATAATTTTTAAAACATAAAAAAAAATTATTTTAATATATTTTAAAATAAAAAATATTTAAAAAAATAATTTTTACTACACTGTTAAACATCCTAGAATTATATGTGCCCCATACTTTTGGGCATAAACTTTTCAACTCTAGTGTGTTTAAAGAGATGTCACGTGGAAAAAACCAAAAAATACATGCTGTTTTTCTAATTTTTTTATTTTAATATATTTATTTTTGTGTTTTAAAAATATTTTAAAAAAAATTAAATTTTTTTTCTTTGCTTTAAATTAATTTTTTCTTTGTGCTTTTAGATCATTTTAATGTAACAATATCAAAAATAATTTTTTTTAAAAATTAAAAAAATATTATTTTAATATATTTTTAAATAAAAAAATATTTTAAAAAATAATCACTATGCTATTAAACATCCTGTGCGTGCCCCATATTTTTGGGCAAAGACTTTCGAATTAATTATTCAATGTGTTTAAAGAAGATGTCAGTGTGGAAAAAACCAAAAACCATTTACTATTTTTTTAATTTTTTTTTATTTGGATATATTTATTTTTGTGTTTTAAAAGTATTTTAAAAAAAATTTTAAAAAATTTCCTTACTTTAAATTAATTTTTTTTCTTTGTGCTTTTAGATTATTTTAATGTATGAATATTAAATATAATTTTTAAAAAATAAAAAAAAATATTATTTTAATACATTTCTATACAAAAATATATTTTAAAAAATAATTTTTATTATATTATTAAACATCCTAGAAGGAATTGTGCGTGGCCTATACTTTTAAGCAAAGACTTTCTAAGTATTCTGTGTGTTTAAGAAAATGCCCTGTGGAAAAAATAATTTCAATGGTTGAGATGCCTTATTTATTTAACTATGTGGTCTATAGCCTTAACCTCAGCAAAAACTATTTACTGTTTTTTCTAAATTTCTTTTTTATTTTAATATATTTGTTTTTGTGTTACTTGTGCGTGCCCCTTGCTTCTGGGAAAAGACTTCCAAGTCATCAGTATATTTAAAAAAAAATGTCTTCCTGAAAGGAAATTATGAAGAGCTTCAAGTCGTCTTGGTCAATGTCGTCAATAGCCCACACGTTTTCCCATTCCTTTATTTGATAGACATTCTCTCCCGCATCAACTTATGGTATGGGGAGAGACATTATAGCAAGTTTAAAATTATTATTTTTTGTTATTTTTATTTATGTTTAATGTAAAAATATATTTTAATTTTTTCTATTTAATTAGTTTATAAATTATTTAGTTTATAAATTATAAATAATTTGATCCAACGCTCTGATAGAGCATGGGAAAATATACACGTCTACTAACCTTGTAGGCGAAAACCATTTACTATTTCTCTAAATTTCTTTGGACATTTACTATAGTGGGTGTCCATTATTTTTTAGCAAAGACTTTTCAAGTCATTAGTGTTTAAGAAGATTTCACTTCGAAAAATTTATTTCAATGGTTTAGATTATTTATCTTATTATGCTGTTTATAAAAACATTTATTTTGATATATTTATTTAAGTTTCAAAATATTTTTTAAAAAAACTAAAAATTACCAGTGATCTATCCTACCAACAGTTTGGTTTGCAATATCTCCACCGGAAATGTTCATAAAATTAAGTCAAGGTTGATGGATAAGATTAGATGGATATATATTTTTTATAATTTTATAATTAATAATACTTCATAAACACAAAGAAAAGAGAGAGAATCAGTAAGAAAGTTTTCACTTAATTTCTTTTTAATTCTCACTCTTCCGTCTTTATTATTTGTGTATATCTCTCATATATTACAAGTAATGGTATAATTTAAACATCATAGCAGGAAAAACATAAAATTGAGAAGCTTCTTGATTCCTTCTATGAAAGGAGTCGACAGAGCTGCTTTAATGGAAGACGCCATCTTCGTGTCGCTGGAGATATAAAGAAGAAGAAGAAGAAGAAGAAATTGTGGATTTGAATTCAAAAGGAATACTCTGTTTGACGAATTCTTTCTGCTCCACATAAAACGTAAAGCTTCGATACTTCCACCCATGAGCATAGTTGTCAAATTGGACCGATTAATGAGGCCGCTCGAAACCTAAACTAACAAGCTGACTTGGTTTATTGTGATTAGAAATCTAGGTTGAGCCTTTACCATGCCGACGCAGAAAACCTGATTAAAATTTGTTGATTTTTTTGTTAAAAAAATTTAATTAAGATGATATTATTTTAATTTTTTTAAAAAAATATCCAGGTTGATTCTCTAAAATCATGATCTAAATCTTATCTAGTTAATTGTCGAATCAAATTTTAAAACTATATTCGTTAAAGAATAATTTTACATTGTTGAATTTAATTTAGAATTGACATAATTTAATTTCAAATTGATTAACCAAAAAAATTAAAACAAATAGTATTTTTATCATGCACTGTCTAATAAAATACTATTTGCTATAATAATTGTTTTTCTTAATTAATGTACTATTCACCTTTGCTTTTACTATAGACTGTGTTCATTGCAATTTTATTTTGTCTTTTTTTTTATTTTACCCCTAGTAGTTTAGCTTATCAAAGATCATGTTTCATAATCTATAATAGTTTGTTTTCTATATGATTTTTATAATCTCATGACTTCTTTGTTGAGTTAGCCTAGTTGACTAGGTATTTTTTTTCTCGACTAATATTTTTTTAATTTTATTATTCATTATTAAATGAGTTATGAATTATACTTCAGTTTTGATTTACTTTCTATTGTTATGAATCATGAAGAACACCATTAAATGAGTTATGAATACTGTGCTCTACAAGTCTCCTTTAGCATATTAGTAATTTTAGGAGGAAAAAAAGCATCTGGACAAAGTGATGGTGTTCTTCATCCAGCATGTCGGCTTCATAAGAGATTGGTGAAGGAAATCAATGGATTGAGATTTGATGGACATTGAAAGGTACAATTGCAAGAATGAGATGAGAGAGGCTAAAGGATAATGAAAAATTGGGATGAGCTTTTGGGATAAACAGAAATTCTTTATTATTATTATTTGTTTAAGACAACGGGTTAAGATATGACACGTGAAAAAAAATAATTTTAATGGTTCAAATATCTTATTTATCTTATTATGTGGTCTGTAACCTTAATTCATGGGCAAAAACCATTTATTGTTTCTCTAAAAAAAATTATTTCAAAAAAATTAAAATGTTTTTCATCACTTCAAATTAATTTTTCTTTGATATTTTTAGATTATTTTAATATATTAATATCAAAAATAATTTTTTATAAATAAAAAATTATTATTTTTAAACATTTCTAAATAAAAAAAACATCTACTATACTACTAATCATCCTTTAATTGTGAGTACCCCATACTTTTAGACAGACTTTTCAAGATTATTTTGTCTAAGACGATGCCTCAGCTTCCCAGTCATTTCCATTGACATATAGGAAGATCAGCACAGTGTTCATTTGGGAAAGCCATGCAAACCGTGTTCCTAAAAATTTTTATTTTATTTTGCAAAATATTAATTTTTTTGATATATTTTAGATCGTTTTGACGTGTTAATCTCAAAAATAATTTTTTTTTAAAAAAATCATTTTAATACATTTCAAAACAAAAAATTATTTAAAAAGCAATAACAACTATACTCTAAAACACCCTCTGCATATGAGTGCATGTCTTCCTGAATGGAAATTATTAAGAGCTTCAAGTCTTGGTCAAGGTCATCAATAGCCCACACGTTTTCTCTTTCCTTTCTTTCCTTTATTTGATAGACATTCTCTTCCACGTCAGCTTATGGTCTTGGTGGAGACATTATAGCCATCTCTGTCTTTTTTATTTCATTTTCTATGGAAGCTGAATCTATTTCTTGGATTTTTCTTGTGCCACTTTGTTAATTTCTTTTTAATTGCATTTATTGTTTCCATCTGCGAAACACTTTAAATTGCAAGTCAAGCCGTCTAGTTTAAGCAGCACATATACAGGAAGGAGGAAAACGTTCGGACTCAGGATTGTTGGGGTTCTAACAGAAACTAGTTATCAGGTTTCGAACACATAGCAGAATCCATTTAACTAAATCTGGCTTACCACATGAATCGTTGCATTAGGGTTTTCTAGTCCTTTCCCCAATTTTCCTAAGCAGCTTCGCGTACCCGCATAGATGGAAACTGGAACTACCTGCGCAGAGTGAAACCACCTCAAAAAATTTCAAAGTGGATTCTCAAAATAGACTTAGCACACTGACATACAATATTTCACCAATCACCTAAACAATGCAATCCCCCCAATTTTCCTAAGCTGCAAGTGATAGCCATATGTATTTCAAGAAGATCTCACTTGTTATTTTCAGAGGATATAAATGTTTCCGGATCTTTTCAAAACATTATAAGTTTCAAGACAGAGAGTATGTACAACTACATGTTTGTAGCAAGAAGAAATGAAATCTCCTGGAGTCCAAACCCAATTCTTATCGGCCATATGGGTCTAACACCCCATTCTTTTAACAGCCTCGATAAAATCTTCTTTTTTAGGGATAAGAGTTATTTTTTATACTTCTTCTTTTTAAAAAAGAAACTGATATCTAGATTTTAAAATCAAATACGGGTTATGTCTATTCTTAACAATTTTGATGAAATTTCCTTTTTTGAGCACTTTTGATGGTCTTCTACGGTCTCATCAAGTTCATCTTGTTTATATCTTTTCAATGGTAATTGGTATGTCGGAAACAGAGCTGCAGTTTGTCCTCAGTTACTTTCTCTCTCTCTCTCTCTCTCCTTTTCTTCTCTCTCCCCTCTGAGCAAATTCAGCTTTGCTTTGGAGAGAAAATGTGCAGAATAGTGAAGTGAATGGAATAAAATGATGCATGGTGTGGGTGAGGTGTTCTTGCTGTTTCAGTTTCTATCTCGCACCATCAATAGGCAGCTCCGGCTGTGAACAAAAAGAAAAAAATGCAAATCTCAGGAGGTTTGCTTTACTGCGAATTTATTACTGAGATAGCAAGATAAGCATGTGGCATTACGTATATATATATTTTTAATTTGGAGAATGAAAATGTTCCATCTTCACACTGTTAAGCAAAGAACTACATACGTGACGACAACATTTTCACGAAGTTAAGCAACAAAATTATACATTCCTAACCAAAGAAATTCGATCACAATAACCAACTTTGAGATTCCATAATTTATTACATAATCATTTTCATAGTTTCATATAAAAGCCCGCAGGTGTACAGAGAGTTCTCCAATGGAACCTTACTTCAAACCTGTAGTAGTAGACAACGACGAAGACACCAAGGTAAAGGATGATGTAGCACCAGCAAACACGTACACTAACAATACGAACTCCTTAGACAAAAGAGGACCTATTATGCACCAAGCTGAAGCTCTTGCTATAAAATGAAAAGGGAAAACCCAGAATGCATGAAAACGTACCCATTAATATATACAATATAAAAGGTTTAGTCTCATGGATTGTTGTGCTAAAAAGAAACAGAAAAAGAAAATATATTACCTTGCAATCCTTCTAAGAACGAACGTGCTGATACAAGCTCTGAGATTTTCTTCGAAGCCGTGCCTGCACACTGCTACCTTCACATAAAGCCAATCCCATGATTCATCCAAGAACCGGAAACAGGCATGCCTCCAGGTGGACCTTGATTCGTCTCATCTCCGAGGCATTTTTGTTTGAGTGGCAGCCATTACCAGAAAATATTGAAGCATCAAAGCTCTGCAGCTGAGTGCTTGATGGAATGCGCCCCCCCACAAACAAGTGATTGTTAGAGAGGTTCAATGAATTCAGAAATACAGATAAGCCATTTTCATTGGAATTAATTACTCATGATAATTGTTTCCAGATAAATCAAGTGATTGTAACTGTTTCAACCGCCCAATATTTTGAGGGATTGCTCCAGTCAAATTATTTCCTGATAAATTCAGTGCAATCAACTGTAAGAGTCCTGTTAATTATTTCTTCTGGAATCTCCCCTATTAATTTGTTTCCTGCAAAATTAACGATCCTAAAAAGTCCTAGAGTACTTTCATATTCATACCCTCTTCCTTTCCATCCAACCCTAACCTTGTTTTGATAAAGATATTGGAGCATAACGTTGCTACTAAAATTAAATCCATGGCTAGTTATTGTTTAATAAATTTTATGTATGTGTCTTTTTTTATTATAAATTTTATATGTTTTTTATTATAATTTTATTTTGATTGAGAAATTCGTTAAATGTAAACAATGTTAGATATCTTGATTTTTATTTTTTGCTTAATTTTCTTAATTTTTTTTATTGTTGATGTTTTTTTTCATTGCTTTACACAATAGTTATTGTGTTGTTTAATTAGATGCATGCATAAGTTTTTCAATTTTTATATAGGAGTTTTTTTTGTGTAAAAAAAACATTGAAGAATTCCATATATTAATTTTTTTATTATATTTTGATGTTTATTTTTATGATTTTTTTTTATTTTTTTCTTAAATCTTTTATGAAAGTTTATTTGTTTTTAGTTTCACCGTTCAATTCAAGTTTACAGTGCATTGTTTTTTTTGGTCTTTATTCTTTTGTTTTTTGTCATTTTGTTAATGTTTTTTTTTTTTACAATTGAACTCTCAAATTTAAAAGTTGTTGTCTTTTTATTTGTTTTTTATTGAAATTTTAACATTTATTATTTTTGTTGTATTTTTTTATGTTGGATTTTTTTGTGTTGGATTTGTTTTTGTTGTTTTTTTTTTTGTGATTTCAACCCTTATGATTTTTTCACATATAGTGTTTTCAGTCTTATAACTCGGGTCATGCTTTAAAAAGTAAATAGTAATTGACTTTTTTTTCTTATTTTTTTATATTCATATTTATTTTCTTTCTATGAAATTATTCTATTTTCATTTAATTTTTATTTTGTTAACAAATAAGATTATTGAGATGCTTTTGGAATATTGTGAATATTTATTTTCACAATATTGGCAAGCGTGCATCTTTTGCATTGAATTATTGTTGTTTTTTTTTTGCTTTGTTTTGTTGTTGATATTTTATATTCTAATGATATTATTAAATTAACAGAGTTTATTAAACTCATTCGAGTCAATTACTTGAATATTATATTTTTTTTACTTTTTAAAAAATATTTATCTTTTTTAAATAATTTTTATAACAAAATAAAAATTAACTTACGGTGCAGCGATACAAAATAAAGATTAACTTGCAAAATAAAAATTAACTTGCGGTGCAGCGCGGATCACGTAACTAGTGTGCTCTCCAAGTGAACCTCATAGGAAAAAACCATTTACTGATAGTGCGGATCCCTTACTTTTAGACAAAGATTTTTCAAGTCATCAGTGTTTTTAAGAAGATGCTTCAACTTTCTAGTCATTTCCATTGACATCCAAGAAGATCAACACTTCCATGAGAAGTGCAAGTCTTCCTCACTGGAAGGCTGAATCTATTTCTTAAATTGACATCTAAGAAGATCAGCACTTCCATCTAAGCAGATGGCTATAATGTTTCCACAATCAATCTTACATTGATCCAAATAACTGTTAATGGCAGCACAAGTGATAGCCATATCTATGTCAAGAATACCTCACTTGTTATTTTCAGGGATATAAATGTTTCCGGATCTCTTCAAAACACTAGCAAGTTTCAAGACAGAGAGTATGTACAACTACATGTTTATTTAAAAAAAAATCTGGAGACCCTATCTATTTCTTGATTTGGAGAATGAATATGTTCCATCTTCACACTGTTAAGTAAAGAACTAAATATTTGCAAAAACATTCCAAATGAAATTCACATAAAAACCAACTTTGAGATTCCATAATATATTACGTAATCACTTTCATAGTTTCCCATAAAACCCAGCAGCTGTACAAAGAGTTCTCCAATGGAACCTTATTTCAAACTTGCAGTAGTAGACGACGATGAAGTTGCCAAGGTAAAGGACGATGTAGCTCCAGCAAACACTACGAACTCCTTGGACAAAGAGGACCTATTATGCACCCAGCTGCAGCTCCTGGTATAAAATGAACCATTAGTCTTCAATATAAAAAGAAAAGAAAAGATATGTTAATAACCATATTACCTTGCAATCCTTCTAAGCAAGAACGTGCTCATGCAGCCTCTGAAATTATCGTTGAAGTCGTGCCTTGCACACTGCTACCTTCACATAGAGCCAGTCCCATGATTTATCCAAGAACAGGAAATAGGCATGTCTCCAGGAACGTTTTAGCAGTAAAGCACCTGAAACTCCCAAAAAGAATACACCAAAACCAATTCCCATAGCAGTACAAAACCATTTCATGAATTCATCAGTGATGACTTCTTTGCCTCGGTTGTCATCATTAGCAGGTGGACTTTGATTCGTCTCATCTCCAGGGCATTTCTGTAAGAGTGGCTGCCCGCACAATGCAAGGTTACCGGTAAATTGTGAGGCATTAAAGCCTTGCAGCTGAGTGCTTGACGGAATCCTCCCCGACAAGTGATTGTTGGAGAGGTTCAAGAAAGCCAGAAAATTTAGATCAGCCATTGTGATAGGAATTACTCCTGATAATTGGTTTCCTGACAAATCAAGTGATTCCAACTGTTTCAACTGTCCAATCTTTTGAGGGATTTCTCCAGTCAGATTGTTTCCCGACAAGTTCAGTGCAACCAACAGTAAGAGTCCTGTTATTTCTTCTGGAATTTCACCTATTAATTTATTTCTTGCAAAATTAATGATCCTCAAAAGTCCTAGTGTGTTTCCATAATCATCCTCTCTTCCTTTCCATCCAACCCTCATCTTATTCTGATATGTACCATAGATACCTGGTCCACTGTAATACCTAGTAAGAACAGCATTATTCGCAAGGAAATGTTCTGACTCTGTTTTTTGAACCATGGAAGTGAAATTATCAAGGCACTTTGGAATGATTCCCGAGATACTGTTTAGAGATAGGTCCAAGATCAGAATATTTGACAGGTGACAAAGATTTGGCGGTATGCTTCCATTGAATCCATTAGATTGTAGGGATAGGACTTCCAGAGATGGCATGCTTTCTCCTATCCAGCCTGGTATTTCTCCTCGCAACTTATTTGAGCTCAGGTCTAAAAATACTAGAGAACTACAATTCCTCAAAGACAAAGGTAATTCTCCAACAAAGCTATTATTATGCAAACTCAATGTTTCAAGATTGAGCATTGATCCCATGGAGCTGGGAATTTTACCTGAAAAGTTGTTGCTGGCCAAATTCAGAATACCTAGACTTGTGAAATTCCTTAAACAATCAGGAATCCATCCGGTCAACAGGTTATTTGAGAGGTCAAGGACCTTCAAGATACGACTTCCAATATTACATGGAAAAGAAGCTGGACCTGAAAACTTATTGTTAGAGAGAAACAAGGTTGATGTGGTATCTGATGAAAAAAGTGGTAATGGACCCTCAAACAGGTTGAAACTCAAATCTATGTTTTGGAGATTGGAATATTTTGATGAGAAATCTGGCAAAACTCCACTCATCTTGTTGTGAGAAAGGTCTAAGTATTCCAACTTGGAATTGGTCAAGTTCCAAAACCAATTAGGGATTGTATCTGAAATTCCAGAACCAGAAATATCTAGCTCCATGAAATTATTTTGATTTCGAAGCCATTGAGGGAAATGAGGACCCAGATCACAAGACGAAAGAAATATGTGAACCAATTGAAAAGAAGGAGCCCAGTTAGACTCAAATTTCAAAGCTAGGGAGTTATCGGTTAAATCCAATACCGTTAATTTGGAGAGATTTGAAAAGTGAGCTTCAGACATCACACCTTGTAGGGAATTCCCTCCAACATGCAATTCCTCGAGCTGAGATAGGCTTCCAATACTTTCAGAAACATTCCCATCTAAGCGATTGTTATCGATCCACAACTCTCTTAATGATGAAAGCATCGTAACATCCGTAAGTGATCCAGTGAGTTGGTTGTCATTCAAGTGCAAGGAAACAAGTTTAGAATGTTGACTAAATCGTTTTGGTAAAGATCCATTCAGTTGATTCTGAGAGAGATCCAGCACTCTCATGGAAGTGAATCTTGTGATGTCTGGCAGTGAACCTTGAAGCTGATTTCCGCCTAGTTGCAGAATCTCTAGTGAGCTCTCCACACATCCATGAAAGTCTTGAAACAGCTGAGACAGCTCTCCAGTGAGATTATTTCCACTTGCATACAGTTCATTTAAATTGCACATCTGCCCAAATGAACTCAAATCCCCTTGTAATTGGTTAGAGGATAGATCAAGAGTCCTAAGAGAAGTCCTGTTTGTGAAAGCATCTCGAATTGAACCTTGTAATTGGTTATAGGATAGATCAAGAGTCCTAAGAGAAGTCAAGTTTGTGAAAGCATCTGGAATTGAACCTTGTAATTGGTTATACGAGAGGTCAAGATCAACGAGGTTGTTACTGAAGTTGGCCAACCAATAAAATATTGAAGATGTAAGCTGGTTTGCAGAGAAATCAACGACAACAAGAGATTCAGAGGAGTTTACAAGAGAAGGAGATGGAGGACCAATAATTGAAAGACTACAAGAACTAAACCCCAATTCATGTAAGCGAGGGAGATTGTAAATCACCTGCGGCCAGTCAATGATCTGACTAAGATTATTGCCACTCAGGTCAAGATATTCAAGAGAAGAAAAATAGGAAAGCCAATTGAGGTTTTTAGAACTGATAATCCCGGTAGAACTAATATCAAGATCAACAAGGCTGTTACTAAAGTTGGACAACCAATTGAATGTTGAAGAAGCAAGATTGTTTGAGGAGAGATCAATAACAGCTAGGGATTTAGAAGAATTTGTAAAAGAAAGTGAGGGAGGGCTGCTTTTTGAAAGATCACAACTACTTAACCGTAAGACTTTTAAAAGTGGAAGCTTGTTAACTGATTGTATCCAGTCAACAGCTTGACTGAGGTTGATTCCACTCAGGTGAAGATACTCAAGATAAAAAAGGTTAGATAGGAAGTCAAGACTTTTAAAATTAACATAATAATTATTACTAAGATCAAGATACTGTAATCTTGAAAGATTCCAAAGCTGATTTGAAAGAGTTCCATCAACACCGATGGAGGAGAGATCCAGGTATCTTAGTTTTTTTAGAGAACCAATGAAATATGGAAAAGAATTCCTTTCAAAATTGCTTCCACTTAGATTCATATAACTTAAATGCTGCAACTCAAGTAGTGAATTACTGATCTTACCGGTTAAATACTTGCCGCCATTCTCCCGGTGAAGATCAAGATGAGTAACATGACCAGTTCGATTGTTGCATCCAACTCCTCTCCATTTGCAGCAATCCCTCTTCTCTTCTTCACTTCCCCAAGTTGAAAGAAGACCAAAGTCATCAATAAGGTCTTCTTTAAACTTGAGAAGGGCTTGTCTCTCCCTATCTATGCACCCGAAAGTTGCCCCTTCCACTCCAGAAATGAACCCAGGTGCAAGTTTCATGAGCAACAGAAGCACAATAAGAACATAAAGAAGATGAAACGACTTGTCGTGCTTTATCAGCAGCATGATCACAAAAAAAGATAATATCGAAGTGGGTATGGAAGTAATAATTGAGAGCGATGAGAATTTGGTGGGTAATTTAACTTTGAATATCCATTCACATCACAACTTCCCTATATATAATATAAAAAGCAATATAAGAAAATTTAAAATTAAGTCATTATATTGTATAAGTCAAGGTCGATGGATATAATTTCTTTTATTTTTTATTATTTTATAATACTTAAAGTGTAACTAATAATACTTCCATAAACACAAAGGAAAGGAAAGAGAGAAAATAAAATAAAAAATTCAAACTTTTTATTTTATTTCTCACTCTTTTGTCGTATCTCTCATGTATTACAAGTAGTGGAATAATTTAAACATCATAGCAGAAAAATAAAATAAAATAAATAAAATTTATTGACCAAAACAGAGGAAGGATTAAAAACTTGAGGGAGCTAGAATGAAAAAATGGTCATGGATATTGATTTGAGTGTTGATGAAAAGTAGAAGATGCTACCGTGTTCTACAAATCTCCACGTGGCAAAAACACTGCTTCTCTAAATTTCTTTGGACATTTAAAAAGAATAATATTTAGTGTTTAAGAGCTTCAGTCTTGCTCAAAGTCATCAATAGCCCATACATTTTCTCATTCCTTTCTTTCAACCATGTATTTCTGTTATGTAAAAATATTTTTAAAAAAAATTATTTTTTTTATTTTTAATTAATTATGTGTTTTTAGATCATATTAATATATTAATATCAAAAATAATTTTATATATAAAAATACATTAAAAGGCCTACATATATAATTTTTTTTGGATGAGAAATTCTAATGGCTAGCCTGAACCTCCTAGAAAATCTAGTGATACAATCAGGAGCGGAATTAAAGGAAGGCAAGCAGGGACCGGTCCTTGCAAAACATTTCATTTTTTTTTTTATTATTTAGAGTTGAAGTGTGGGAAGGTGGACTATTTTTATTTTTAAATAAATGGGTCCTTTTCATAATAAATATATTTGCTAACCTTTGACTTTAAAACCTTTATTTTATGATATCTACGTGAAAAGAAAAACATAAAGTTATAAACAACTTTTTCAATTAAATTGACTTTGCCATCTTCTCTCTTTGGAGCTCTAATATCAAGATTAAAAATTATAAATATAAATATAAATTACAAGCGAAAAGGCTTATGCAGATGGCAGACCCCCCAATTAATTCATCTTTCACCAATTAAATATCCCACGCGTTTTCTCATTCCTTTCTTTCAACCATTTGTTTCTGTGGTGTACAAGTATTTTTTAAAGAAAAATGCCTCAGCTTCCTAGTCATTTCCATTGACATCTACGACGTGAAATTATTAAGAGCTTCAAGTCCTGGTCAAGGTTATCAATAGCCCACACGTTTTCTCTTTCCTTTATTTGATAGACATTCTCTCCCGCATCATATTGGATATTCAAATAGAAATATCTTGAACTTTAGATATCAAAATTAGAAGAATAAAAAGCCCAAATTCATCCAGACATCCAATACTACAACTTTGATGAAGGATTCCAATTCAAATAAAATCGCTTTCAAGGCCAAACTCTGGACGCAATCTAGAGGACGAGATAAGTTTCCTACTCTGATCAGGAAACCAACAGTGTTGAGCATCATACTACGGCTGAGAGTCTGATATAAAAACGGTGGGCCTTAGGACCCAAAAAAGATGCAGATCAAGCCTTTAACACATCATGAATGAATGAATATAGCTGGGATAGTCGAATATTGCAAGAAACCAAGTCAAAAACAAAGTCTAAATTGCAGCAGAGTTGGAATTGCAGCAAAATTGTTACAGCAGCAGAATCAGTTTTCAACACAAATTCTAAGAAATTTATTCAACCTTAAAGACCAGATAAAGAAGGAACGGATTTAGCATCATGAAGATTCCTAATTAGTCTAAGAATCCTGAAGATTTAGGCAGCAAAGGAGGAGGATAAAGAGAGCAGAACACAGCTGAAACATGGTCCGAAAAACATTCCTTTCTTCTCTGCTTTTGTCAATTTTCCAGCAACCATGAACTAAACTCCTGAATTCGGTTCAAGAGGGAGACACACCATCTCCATTAGCACGTTGTGAGAAGTAACGTTATTATTGTAATTCTTTCATATTCAAGTATTTATTTTTCATTGTTCAGAATTATACTATTGATTGTTATTCAAGTTTATTGAATTGTTTTGAGATAGCATGTATGCTTTCTAGTTTCTTTCAATAAGTAATTGTTGTTAGGGACTAGAGTAAGAAGCAAAAAAATTAATTTGATTGCTGCAACTGTCACGACCCGAATCCCGGATCCATGACCGGCACATAGGCAAGGTTCCCCTCCAAGGTTCCATACCTATGCGAACCCAAACTTGCACACAAACTTATCCTAACTCAATCAGAGTTCAACGCAGCATTAATAACAAAATCAACTTCATAATATAATTGAATTGTCTTAATACAAGAGTTAATATAAATTCAGAGTTTTGGAGCACTAACTAGACATAAAGGGAAATGTACAAATTACAACCAAAAGAGCAGGTTCGGAAAGTCCAACAAAAGTGACCTGTTATCAAGCTATAAGCCTGAAAAGGATAAATAATGAGATGGTGAGTTCAGCAACTCAGTGAGTAGATAACGTTCAATATACACACACGAGGTAATACAGCAATGAGAAATATATATACAAGTATGGCTTTAGGTTCTTATGGAAGTGTTCTCAAATTGGCCATAACAAGAATGTTATATGGTAAAACTCGTCAGAAAATCAAAATGCAATGAGCATGAGGCTCCGTACTGTGGGATGATCAGTCCACACAGGTTGGTGACTCCCCCGACCAACTAGGGTTCAGATACGATGTGCACAAAGAC
>Ga0325402_1002820_pt1 | contig 15431 bp, 9 predicted proteins | sample PopdelMetagenome_22_FD_207212 | JGI IMG/M metagenome (GOLD analysis project Ga0325402, IMG submission 207212) | Populus deltoides microbial communities from Bellville, Georgia, United States - Xylem-PdKOR-R3 | ecosystem: Host-associated > Plants > Phyllosphere > Stem > Wood/Secondary xylem... | reverse complement strand
AGGTGTACACCTGATTCATCAAAACCTCAAGGATGTGTTGCCAACACTTTAGATGATAAAGAAGTTTTATATAGCAAAATAGTGACAGTCTCTGAAGATAGAATAAAGCTCACTGAGATTTGGTTAATGGATTTAGGAGCAACAAGGAACATGATTCCTTGTTGAGATTGGTTTCATACATATGAACCCATCTCTAGAGGTTCGATATTTATGGGTAATGATCATGCCTTAAAGATTGTTAGCATTGGCACCATCAAGCTGAAGATGTACGATGGCTCAATTCATATTATTTTAGAAGTATGACTTGTGAAAGGTTTAAAGAAGAATATTTTGTCTATGGGATAATTTGATAGTCTTGGTTGTAAGACTTGTATAGACAATGACATCATGAAAATTATCAAAGGAGTGTTAGTGGTATTAAAGGCAAGAAAAATAGCTACAAACTTGTTTTTGTTAATGGGAGAAACATATCGGGAGGTAGAGATATCAATTGCATCAGCCATTTCTACAAAAGAAAAGATAATGATGTGGCATAAAAAACTATGCCACATGACATAAGAAGCTATTTCCTGGGTTTGCAAAGGTTTCTTTACCTTTTGTGAGCATTGTATTACAAGTAAACAACACATGTTGAAGTTTGACAAATCAACAACTAAGAGCAAATACATCTTTGACTCGATTCATTCTGATGTTTGTCAAACACAAATTATATCCATGAGATGAGCCAATTACTTTGTATCATTCATAGATGATTTCTTCAGGAAATGTTATAAGGTGTATCCAATCAAAAGTAAGATAGATGTGCTCTCAATTTTTAAATCCTTTAAAGTGTTAAAGGACAAATAATGGAAGAGAATATAATAGCGATGAATTTGATAACTTTTGTTAACCATACGATATCAAAAGGCAATTCATAACAACAAACACTCCACAACAAAATGAAGCTCTACACAAGAATAAAAGTTAAGATCTTGTTCCTATATCATAAGGAAAGAAGGTAATCGACAAAAAATAGATTTACAAGATAAAGCTTAATGGCAATAATTAAATGGTGTGTTGTCATACAAGATTGATGGTGAAATGATGTGCTATAAAAAAAGAAATATAGTTCTTTAGTAATGAAAAAACAATTAGAAATCTCTCTATTAACAAAAATAAACACCTCACTCTCTCATAAATATCTCACAACTTTCTTTTGGAATTTCTCTTGTTCACTCTTGTATGTAGTGTATCGAAAGACATGGGATGTAGCCTAATTATGCCATTTCAATAAATGGTGCACCAAAAGTTGTCAATTATTGGGCAACTTTCGGTGCTAACCATTAGAATGGGATGGTATTAAATGAAAGGGAGGCTACACATTCAAGACACCCCTTCCTAATTTTTATCAAATCAATATTTAATTTGATTTAACTAAAACAATTCAAAGTCAGGCTCTGTTCAACTCACCGATTTAACAACTACACTTGCTTTACAGAGGCTATTCAAATGTTTTTTATGCGTGGATGCGTTTTTGAACTTCTGTCATTAGTGTTGAAATATTGCTTCCAGCCTTGTTTTAAATTCGAAAGGCAGAGAAAAGAAATTTATCAAATGCATGGAGGTAAGTATGTCTATCCATACATCTTCTGTGTATGACAAAAGCTAGAAAGGCAGTTGTGATTAGATCATACATACACCTCCTAAACTATTTCTTTTATTACACTCTTTGAATTATTTTTCTTTTTCTCAAAGTAACTCCTAAGCTCGCATGTTTTGCATCAAAAAGACTAAAGAGAATTCATGGGTTCATTTCCTGGTGATATTTCTTTCGTAACTTTGATGAAGGTTGGGGTGGGGATAAATGACATGCCTTTCTGCTAGCTGAGTTTTAGGTACTGGCTTCAGGGCCTCCTCTACTCTGGGGTCTGGCTTTCTAGGTTGGAGGTGATTGCAGAGATTCAACGACAACAATTGGTGCTGCTTTTGGGGGTTTAGTTTTTGAAGTTGCTGAAGTCTGCGAGGTCCCTTGTTATGACTATCCACAAATAATGAGATCATCCAGGAAGCTGATGAGTTAATTGGCATCACTGCTTCGGGCACCAGAGAAGAACAGAGAAACAACTTGTCCTTTCGATCTCTTTTCATGAAACTTAAGGGTTAAACTCTGCCAAACTCCAAACACGGTATCTAAATGTCGATCTAAGAGGAGGGAGAAGGTAAGAGGGCTGCATCTTATAGCCTCTCCCTTCCATTTTTCTCTTTTATTTTTTGGTACAGCACGGAGGTCAGTCATAAATCAAGCAGTCGCAGCAGGAATATGTGAAGGAAAGAACGACTGATCTGACAAAAAATAACAGAGCGAGAAAATTCCAAAGCACTAGCTTTCAAAAGTAACCCACAATTCCTGAAGTGGATATTGTAGAAGGTTTCAATATATCTTTACTTGGCAAGCTTCTGTTCCCTGTTCATCGGCCTCCAAAATCCGTAAACAGATCCCATATTCAACACTTTATTTACACAAATCTTCCATGGATAGCTGCAGGACAACATTTATGATTGGTTACTAATGGAAAAGTTCATATCCGATGAATTTGGTAGCGTTGTGAAGTCACCATTCTTAATGCGTTGGAGACCAGCTTCTGACATCTTGTTCCAATATTTAGCATCTATCCTACACTTCTTGAAGAAATCTGCTATCCTATTTCTAGACTCATCTCCATTTTTTGGATCACTTTGGGATCCCGAGACCCCATCAACAATAGTTTCTGCTGGGCCACCTTGATTGGTGGCTAAGGTAGGTAATCCACAATTCATTGCCTCAATGACTACAAGTCCAAAAGCCTCAATAGAGTGCAGCTTGAACAAAAAATGCCTTTGTATGTATCTATAATGCAGCGGTATCCACTCTTCAATCTATATACAGACTAAATAAAAGCAAATTGCATTGATCATCAATGCCACCGCTGCCACGTGCCATCATTAATTCGAAACCCATAAAAACATGCACTTCTCAACCCTTTTTTTCATAAAAAAAAAAACTCATATTGAATACAAAACAACATGCAGAGATGAGATATGATAGGTATAATGTATATATAACCAAAAACAATGTTCTTGTATCATTATCAATTTAAATTAAAATATATCACTTAAAATATATAAAAAAAATTAAAAGATTTTAGATGTTTGTAATTATAATTGTCAATAAAAATTATATTCATCATTTATTATAATTATCAATATTACTTTACAAGATAATTTAATCAATATTTATCATATCATTTTTCTACGTTAACATATTGAAATATTCAGAATTGGTCTAAAATCACAACTAGAATATTGCATAATATTGTTGGATTATTTTGTCGGTATTTAAAAACTAATTTTATCAAAAAATAACTTACTGATGGAATCATGGACGGTAAGTGATTATCGAAAAACTTATCATCAATGATTTTTATTATATCGGTAATATAATCATTGATGAATTTAAAAATAAAAATAGCTCACCAAACAAAAAAATTTACTAGCATCATTTTATCAATCAATGACAAATCACCAATAAAATGAATCAATGGCAATTCCATCTCTGATTGAATTTATATTACCGATGAAATTAACCCATCGGTGAATCACATATTGTCAGTAAGAATTCCTGTAATTTTTTTTCTAACTTTCTGAAACTTTTCGATGGGCTTAGTCTATTGGTAATTCTGTCTGAAATTGTCAGCGGTAAAATCATTTAAGTTTTTCCCAACTCTTTGGAACTTTTCAATTGACTTAATCTGTCGGTATTTTATATGATTTAAAAAAAATAAAAAAATATAAAAAATTAAAAGAAATTAAACTAACATAAAACTAAATTTTTATTATTAATTTAAAAATATTATTGAATACAATTTATCTAGAGGATAAAAGATGAAGGAGGAGGCAGAGATGGATTTTTGTCAAGACTAGGTGGGTAACAAGGTAGATAACATGAACCAACGAGGCTTGACAACAACTTCTCATAAAATCACCTAAGTTCAGTCGTCTTAGACCTAAGTTGGTCTGTCTCAGCACCAAGTCGAGTCGTCTAAACTTCAACTTGTTCTTATACAATCGCCATTGAATTATTCCATGGCCAAGTCAAAGAAAAAGTCATCGGTGCTGCGGTTCGCCCAGCGAGATTACGATTTCTGCTCGTCATGCCCTTCTTCGCCCAACGGACCTTGAGATGAAGTGTTTCCCCTCGTGGACAGCACTCTTCTGGTCCTTCTCGGTCCCCCTCACCCCCCTGTACCCCTCCACGAACAACAATTACTCTTGCAGATGTTAATTCTAATTGTGAAGCTAGGGTTCGCACAAAGCCCCCAGCTGCTCCTCCATCGTCTTCTCTGAAGCCCTGTGAGCACATTTCAACCTCCCCTGTCTCTATTAGACCACGCTGTGGTCCTTCTGTAGAGACTGGTTCTCTAAGCTCACGGTTTGGTGTTGGTAACCCTAACCATGGGCTGACGGTTGGAACTGCTTCTTCACCGCCCCCCCATCGCAAGGTTAAGCCTTTTCAGGGAACTTTGGACCTTCTTCCTAACAGTACCATACATGTACCACCATTCCACCGTCCCTTTTCTTAGTGTATTTTTCTGATTACACTGCTACATTATCTTGCCAATTCCTAGAAACTGATTTGGGTGTGCACAAAGATTTGTGGCGGTTTAGTTTAATTGGGTTCATAGCTGGAAAATTTCCAGGATATACGTCCCTCTCTAAATATGTTAATTCTATCTGGAAATGTAATGTGAATTTCTCCATGCATGATTCTGGTTGGCTCATTTTCAAGTTTGCATCTGAATCGGACATGATTGCAATGCTAAGTGGAGGGCCTTGCTATGTATTTAGCTGACTCTTGATATTGAAAATTATGCCTGACTATTTTGATTTTAACACTTCTGATATGGTTCGGATGCTAGTTTGGGTTCAATTCCCTAACCTACCTCTTTAGTGCTGGTCACCATTATGTCTTTTTAAACTAGCAAGGGTGATTGGGAAACTAGTGCATTCTGATTCTCCAACAGCTTCCATGACTCGGCTCTCATATGCCCGCATGCTGCTTGAGATTGATTTACTTGTTGTATTACCATCATTGATTAATATCACCCTCCCCAATGGTGTTTCCAAATTCCAAGCAGTGCTATATAAATCTCTACCACGGTTTTACAAGCAATGCAAAACTCTAGGACACTCCACTTCTACATGCACCAAAGCTTCAAGTCACAAGCGCAAAAAGCATCCTCCAACAGCTTCTGCTCCCTCTAGATGCTCTAATCCCTCAGCTGACATTGAAGCTATTGAAAAACAATCAATCAGGGAGGAACTTCAAGGCGAACCAGATATTGATCCAATAGCTGCTGAGGCAGCTATGGTTGTAGAAGAGAGCGCAGGTCGCTCTGTACGCAAGCGGGCAAAACTGGCTTTACAACCTGTATCCCCTGATGCTTCTTCAGACTCTCCTCATATTGTTCATATATCTGAAGATCGCTTTAATGCTGTGACAACATTGCCTCTAAGGAGGCACTACTTGACAAGAAGCAAAGTTGCTGCCACCTCTGCCTTTGGCCAATCAGGGAAGTCATTAGAAATGCGTGGCCAACCTTCCAAAAGATCCTCCTCGGCTGACTCCAGGATCCAGGGCAGCACAGCTTCTACTCCCTCCTCCTTCCTTTGATATATTATGCACCTGTGGAATATTGGCCAAGGAATATGTCCTTATATCTATTTTGGGTTTTGCTAGTATTGTATTCTATTGTTGCCTTTATAGGCCTGACTTCTAGTTGTTGCAGTTTATATATTTCTGCTCATAGCTGTGTTGTATTGCTCTTGCCTATTATCTTTGCTGGTTTGGGTTGCAGGTGCTCTTTGTGGCCCTACCCCTCTCTGTTTGGCTTCTTGTTCACCTTCCTCCAGCCTGGTTGAAGTCAGTTTTCCTCTGATGGTCCTGCCTGCTGGCTCTGCTCATATAGCTGGCTTATTGTCTCTGGTTTTTGGTTGCTAGATTTCTCTTGTATGGGCTTTGTGGGAGTCTGATCCCCTTGGCTATATTGCTTCTCCTAGGAAGCCTTTTCCCTTTTGGATGCTCTTCTTGGCTTGTGGTTGTGCTAGCTTAGCTCTAGGTTGGTTGTCCCTGCATGCGGCCTGGTTTGGGCTGCTTGTTAGTGGTTCCTGCTGTTTTGGTTATCTGCTAGTTCGCTTGCTGTTGCGTTGGCTGCTGAACTAGCTTTGATGTTGTTGGTTGCTTTTGTTGTTGGTTGCTTTTGGGTTGCTCTGCTGCTCAGTGTTCTGGTTCCTGTTCTGCTTTCGTTGTGGAGCCTATTCCCCAAACCTTTTGGGATTTAGTTGTTAGCTAATGTTAGGGTGGTTTGCTGGATTGGTTTCTGCACATTGTAGTGCTTTATAGTCGGTTTGCTTGTTCTGGGGAGGTTGTTCCCTAGCACAAGCCTTTTGTGGAGGTGGCTTAGATTATTTTTTGTTCAGCAAGATCTGCTTGCTTTGGTTTTCTTAAGGGAGTCTGTTCCCTTTTGTACATATGTACTGCTGGTTTCTAGCTTGTTAAGTTTTGATCTATAAATTCTTACATTTGATATAAAAAAAAAGATTGAGAGCTTGAACTTAATTGTGAGGAACCAATGATCGATACACTACGACCCGTCCACATATCCTCGACTGTAGTGTTTAAGATACCATAAACCTGATTTTTACTGGGTCCATTAGACAATCCAGCCTCCAACCACAAATCCAATCAAGTTTTGGATAGGTTGAATGTTCATCCTCATATCTCTCCTGCAATCAAATGTTATATGTTTCATGAAAAAAAAAAAACAATAACTTAAGAAAAAAGATTATTGAAATCCAACTTACCACGAACTTCTGGGCTCGGCTATCCACAAGTTATTGCACCCCTTTTTGACGCTCCTCATTTCACTTATGAGTTTCAACAAAAAAAACTTCATTGGTCTTGGATCACGTCCAAAAACCGTAGCCTGCAAAAGGAAGTTACTGCTAGTTAAACTTTTTTCATATAAAACAATGAATTTTTATTAAAAAAAATATATGTAATAAAACAGAATCTTACCATCTACTTCGCATGTGAAATGAACAAAATGGATTCGTTGGTGTGCGTGGTGATTGAACCATGAATCTACTTGTTTCAGTTCTCTACACCAGACTGAGACTGCTGCACAAAATGCTCATACTTCACGTGTTTGATATAAGTTTCTCACATCACCTTCGAGACATGTGGAGGTCTGAAATCCCTCAACACAACCACGTCTTCCTAACCTAAAAGACCTATTTTTTTTTGTAAATTTCTTTAATTTATTTTACGCCTCATACCATAAATCACACAACTTATATGGTAAACTGAATTATCAGTTAATATAACAAAAAATAAAATTTGAACATTTAAAAAAAATAAGAAATTTTGAATTCAATCTTACCTGATGACATTGTGATTCCCTCACACCTTTCTAACAACAGCATTGTCAACTTGCTCCAAGTAAAATTTTGTCATTGCATGTCTTTTTAATAAAATAATTAGTTCATTAAAATTAAAAAATTGACCAAATTAAAATAATAATAATTTTTTTATTTATATACTAACCTTGAACTTTTTGAACCATACATTAATCATATAATTCTATTCAAGATTATTAGAAACATGAGTTTACTAAAACAAAAGCACTTCCATCTATAATTTCATTGTGGATGTTATCATGCGAGCATCCTCCACATTTGTATACCTGAAATTCTATTCATTCATTAAAATTAATTATTAAAAAATTATTCATTGTTGTTTATTTCTTAATCCTGGAGGAAAGTAAAACAAACTTACATGTTGTGATCGGGCTTCCACTAAGTGATGTATTTCGCAATATATATATGCTGCTCGAAATGGACACCCTTTCTACGAGGTGGCATCTCATTTGATGAGTCTACATCGAGAGAGGGTGTTTGTGCCTCAAGTGTCTGGCCATGGTCAGCACCTGGCAACTTATGGTCATCAAAAGCGTCGTTAGAAGAACCAATAATACTCTCTTTTATATTACTCACTAATGACCTTTTCTTCATCATTTAAACAAATTAAAGTATAAAAATAGAAATAACATTTTCAATATTTTATATTTTAAAAAAAACTCGGCAACACCTCTTATATACAGGAAACTACCTAAAATTTTATTACCTGCAAAATCAACCATGCAAACAACCCAACAAACATTTATATCCCTCATAAAAGGTTCACCAAGCTTTATGCAAATTGGCCATAATAAAGGTACAATGAAAAGAACATGATCCAAAGTAAAAAGCAAGACAACATGAATAGATATCCAATATTTTCACATTATTCTTGCTTACAAAACAACTGAAACCTTAACACCAATTCAACTCAATATAGTAAATTCTCATTAACAATTCTAAAAATTTGCACAACACCATAACCAAACAAATCTTTCTCACTAACATAATTAAAACAATAATATTAACATAGTTGAGATAATTAACAACATCACATAAACCAAGATAAATCTATCAAACACAATTGGTAATTTTGTTTTTAAGTGTTAGTGGCAAGTTCCAATAATTTTTTTTCAACTCTCTAGAACTTTTCGAGAAACTTAATTCATAGGTGATTCTGTCTAGAAGTCTTGGTGGCAAACTATTATAATTTTTATTCCATTGATGATTCCATATGTAATCATTAATGGCATGGTCCTATTGTTTTTCAATTCTCTAGAACTTTCAGATGGACTTGGTCTGTTAGTAACTCTATAGGTATTTTACAGACCATCGATAATCACATTGATGTAAAACAATTTTTTTTTTCTAGTGTTTTTGTATTCCCTATCTATCCAACCTGCAAATACAGTAAAATCACAATACAGTAACACCATTTTTATTCAATAATATAATAATAAAATCACAACAATAAATATTATATTAGTGTTAACAATAGTTCAATATAAAAGGAACAACAAAAAAATTAACATTAAAATCAATTTCATTACACATTGATGTTTTACAAATTAATTAGAATTATCTTCTTATTCTTTAATTTCTTCAATTTCATCATTGTCGTGTCCATCATAATCTTCTTCTTTGAAGTGATGCTCATCAATATCATCTTCATCGACTTCTTTATATCCACTGATTTTCAATAATCATTTAACTCATCAACATCAACAAAAATATTCTTAGCTACACATAAACTTGAATTTTCTTCTAAGTCAATAGACTAAGTAACTCAATATGCATCAACTAACTCATAAATTTGAAAGAATTCATCTCTCGCGGTTGCTTTATCATTACCATCCTAAACAACTTAAACATGACCTCTATGTTTAGTTTTCACTATGGATAATCAATCAACCTTAGAATGACTCTTTCTAAAGGAAGAAGTGTAGGTGTAATAAACTTATTGGCATTACTTGGTGAAAATAAAGACATCGTTGATATTGTGAAGTCTAGCTTTTTTATTAATTTCGACCAAAACATGATAGATATCTACTCTGATTCCTCTATTAGTGGTATCAAACCAATATTATTTGAAAAAAAAGACTTTATTCTGCTTGCTATGATATTATAGTTCAATCATTTTTTCTAACTTCCCATAATAATCAACTTCAAACTCATTAGAAGTTGATCTTTTAGCACAAACTTCATTATTATATGTCCTTCTATCCTGATCATACTCTTCAGTATGAAAGACATATTCATTGATGAAATACTCATTATAGCACTTGACATTTATTTTAAGACCCAAACATAGTAAATTCAAACTACCACTAGCATTTCCTTTCAATTGATAAACCTAGTATACAACAATTTACATTTAAAAAGAAATGTGTAATAAAATTAAGTATTACGAGAGATAAGAATTATTAAGTATTGCTTACATGTATACTGAATCACATGGAAAATTGTTCATCTTGTAATTGAAAAATTTAAGATCTAGTCATAAGTGAATTTTGAGATGGTAAAAATCAACGATGTTGCCTATGAGAAATTTCTCAATCTATTAGTTTGTAAGAGTATAAGAGAAAAATTATTTAAAATAACAATTTAATATTATACTTACTGAATAAAAGGTCTCAATTCATCGTAGTTAAATAACACATAATTATATGCTTGTCTACATTTGATTTCTGTCAAGTATTTTCCCCTCACTATATTGTTTTGTAAAGGTTATTTAGGATGAGAAAATATTGAGAAATTCTCACTCGAAAGCACTTTCCTACTATCGTCATGTCTTGGAACGTGGTTGATTTTTGTTCTCAAATAAGGCTCAAAATAATACAAGATAAATATTGAGATCTCTTCAAAAATATAAGCCTCGCATATTGAAGCCTCCACATGCATCTTGTTTTTAACTTTTTTCTTGAGATTGAACATCCATATGAAATTAAATGAATGTTTTAAATTTAAAAAAAAGACAACAGAAATGTAATTATGATGCATGTGTTATCCCTAACCTCTCGAATGGATACATCTATTTGTATTGGATAAGGCCTCTAACTTTTGCCTCAAACAGTAAATGTATAGGTAGATGCTTCATTAAGTTAAAGAAAGATAGAGGAATTATCATCTAAAGTTTGTTGATTGTCTAGATTATATTAGTTTCAAGCTTCTTAATATGTCGAGTATGCAACTTGTTATAACATATATCTAAAAAACAAATGACTAGTCTTCGTAGGTCCATCATATATTCTTTTCAGCAATAAATCTTAGTGAGCAAATGGAATAAGTGTTTGCATAAATACATAGCAGTCATGACTCTTTATCTATACAACCTGTTATCCTTTAAATCCATTAATTTAGATATGTTTGAAGCATATCTATCAGAAAAATACAAACTCTTAAGCCATTGGTAGATAAGTAATTGTGCATTCTTGTCCTAGATGAAGCTGACTTTGGACTTTGTGATCCGTGACCTAAAATAAACCAATTCTATATTTTTATGATGACAAAACAAAGGTATATGCATCCTAGCCTTCATATTGTCCTTTGCTTTCCCTTTCACGTCCATCATCATGTTAAAAATATTTTTTAAACATGTTCTTTTCAATATGCATGACATTCAAATTATGACAAAGGTGATTAGTTTTCTAAAAAGAAAGCTCTCAAAAAAATGCTTCGCTTAACCCAGTTATAAGTCACATAAAAACACAAACTTCTACTTACCAGAATAAAAACCAAACACAATGCCTCGTACTATAAGACTATGTTATAAAAATTTTCACTGGACGGTACTGGTGATGCAACATCATTTTCAACTTTATTTATAAAGAAGTTTTTTTTGTACTTGTTATGGATTGGAAAAAACCTCCAGTGGCAATAAAAAAAGATGTTTTACTATTATTTATTAAGGTGAAGACCTTTTTATTTTTCATACAATATAGGCATGCTAATTTTACATGTGTGCTCCAATAAAAAATCATCATATATGTAGGAAAATAATTGATAGTCCACATTAAAACTACTTTTATCTAAAAATTTTGTTTTCTTGAGATATTATACATTAAAGTTTCGGAGGACCACAACTACTTCAACTCATAAATCAACAATCAAAGACAAATACCTAAATTCTAACCTAGACTATTAAGATCATGTATGACCATAGATAAGAACATGAACTTCATCCTCATATACATTCCTAATGACAAATTTCAAAATCATCAGTATCACCAGCCAATAAGAATATGGTGCAGCAAATAACCAGAATGGATTGAATCCATTTGTATATAACCCAACATGTATGTTCCATGGTTCCATTCAAAATTAAGGACACACCTTATTAAACTGCTTTCAGGCTTCATAATCGGAAAGGTGCATTATAACTCATCAACCACATCATGTAAATGATTCCAGGTCATATGCTTAGAAGTCTTTGAAGATATGAATAACTTTTGTAGTCTAAGAGTGATTGTGAAGTATCTCAGTTTTCTATTTGCAACAAGAGTCTTTTCCCTGCCAATTATGGGTTATATCGAGCATGCCCACAGGTTTTGCACTCGGTTAAATATATATTTTCTATGTAGTACAACATGTAAAAGTTTGGACACATGTTAATTTTCTAGTATCCTAGCCCAAAGGGATTCATCATGGATTTAGTAGTATAGAAGTTCTCTTTCAACTTATTTCCTTTATATAAAATGATTCTCATCTATTTGACGATTATATTGTAATCTGCATCACTCAGCCCATGATCTGACTTGATGATGAAAACCTATTCAACGACCGATAATTTACTGTGATTTATACATCCATCCTATAATGCGTCTGCATTTGGTTTTTCTTTTATAATTGAACATTCACCTACATCACCCTGATTCATTTTCATTGTATCTATAAACATACTCTTATAATAATTACTATTATCATCTACACTTCATACACGTTGTTAGAACTAAAGGTTGACCCAACCATCCTTTTTATTATGGTCTTCTAAGGAACATATGGTTTTCTGTGTGCAAACAAACACAAGGATTTCTCCATGAATCCTTTTTGTAAAATATGCATCTTAACAATATCTGGATCAAGAAACTTTTATTTTTACACATCTTACATTGACATCTAATACTGTCTCTACTAATATTTTTTGGATTAGATAGTGTGTATTTAGTAAAACCTTTAATCTCATTACAATAATTCATCATACACAACTCTTCGGGTGACACTCAATACATCCAAGAATGATCATCCATTACTTATATGAAACATATATAGAATATTGATGACAACATGTCTTAATTAATAATGTCAACCAAACAAATTATTGGTACCCAACTCATTAGCTATCACTGGTTTAACTTAAACTTATTCAATCTATTTTAATAGTATCTTTAAATCATTATTAATTTTCTATAAAAATAAAATCAAATTCCTACAAATTTACTGAAAATTTCAACTTAATAATAAAATTAACAAAATGTGAAACATACCTATTAAATAAGCTATTATTTATTTCATTATAAAACACCTAAGTTACAAAATCAAACTCAATTTCATCAAATAACAAACAAATATAATTTTTTAAAATCTCAAACAAACCTTAATATGTACAAATCATACATTCATACAACAAATTTCTATGGAAAAAACTATAAAATAAATAAACACACAAATAAACTACATATGCTATATCAAAATGCCAAAAAATTAACATTTTAGAAATGGATTACAAAAAAAAAAAAAGAGATAGTTTTGCTTACTTGATATGGTGAATTTTCAAAAAATATTAAACCAGAATAGAGATATTGACAGATTGAGTGTTGGTGTGGCTGGATTTGTGATTATGAGATATTGATTTGAAACAAAATAAAGAGGTGTTATGTGTTAGTTTCTATAAAAAAAAGATGAGAAAGGGGGTCATCTATCAGATTATGACTTACATATTATTGACGGGTATTAGCAAGGGATATATTTCCTCAATAATTCCATCTGAAATATTAACACATCATTTTTCTCTTTTCTTTCTCATTCTTTCATCTATAACTGTAATTCCTTTAGTAGTCACTAATGAAAAAATTTTATTGGTGAATACCGAAGGAAATAATGAGGTAATATTCTGTCCATAAATGTCACTGTAATTTACCAACAATATTTTTTCTATCGGTATTTCAATTTGTATTTGACAATTTCTAATAATGAATTTTCTATAATCCATTCGATTAAGATAATAATATGGAAAACTATTGGATTAAGAACATAGTGGTTTCTTTGTTAATTGCCAAGTCTGTAGTGTTTGCTTTCTCTAAAAAAAAAAAAAGCAAACCCAAATTTCTTCCTTTTTTTTTTCTCTCTTGCACCATTTTTTCCCCATCAATCATGCAATATCGTTGTGTTTTGAATCCATCACTCAATTTCTCAATATGGAGACCATATCTTTGCCATCCTAACATAAAAATTAGTGGTATAACTAAATTTATTTCATAACCAAATCATTAATGTGATTGGAGATGTTTGTTTTATGATGATTTTTCATTAATTATCAACAATCTTAGAACATATGAGTACCATTTTGTAAGGAGTTATTATTAGATAATTATATAAATTATATCTTGGGGTCTCACCTAGTAACTTAAGTTATTGAGTTGAGATGATTCTTTGACATGGTATCAAAGCTTTATTGACCAAGTGGTCACGAGTTCGAATCACACTACCCCATTTTATTTAAAAATTAAGCACAATGTAATATGATATTATGCATGTTTCAAGCTCAAATGACTTTCATTTGATGGGGTGTATTAAAGAGTAATATAAATCATATCTTGAAATCTCACTTAACAACTTAAACTTTTAGGTTGAGATGGTTATTTGACATGGTATCAGAGTCTTGTTGACCAAACAGTCACAAGTTCAAATCTCACCACCCACCTTTTATTTGATAAAAAATAAGTACAAGTTAGTATGAATATGTGCATGTTTCAAGCGTAAATGACTTTTACTTGAGGAGGTGTGTTAGAGAATTATATAAATTATATCTTAGGATCTCACCTTCACCTAATAGTTTAAGTTATTGAGTTGAATTAATTCTTTAACTGTTATGGAGTTATTATTAAAGCTTAAAAAAAATATAATAAACAATCTCTAGAAAAAGAGAGTTGAAACTTAAAATGATTATGCTAAGTATAGTAACGTTGAAGAATTTAATGGAGTTCAAAGGAAAAGGAGAAAATCAAGTTATAAATACAACTTAAAAAGATTTGGAATTGATACTAAATTTCTTAATTTCAGAATAGCAGAATGACCCGCCTTATAATTATAAATACAACTAAAACATGTGTAGTCATTTCAGTAAATCAAGTTAATTGTTTTCAAAATAAAAAGGAGAAAATTATTGGGTTATGCATGCGAGCTTCCTTCAAGCCCACATGCCTAGCAAACAGCTAGGATATTTTTAAATGGTTAATTTTAATTTTTAATTTTTTTATATTTTAATTTTTTAAATTTAATTATTTAATATAAGGTTTTTATTGAATTTAATCATTTAATGTTGACTGTTGGGAATTTGTCAAGTTGACTAAATTAATTCAATCCAGTAAAGTTTAAAACTTAGGTTAAAATTTTTCAAGTTTAGGTTAATAGTAAAATTAAAAAATTTCTAATAATTTAAATATTATTTTTTTATTTTAAAAAAATTGAGGTTCAACCTCGTGTGAAATTGCAAGCAAGAATCTAGTATACATCTAAAGCGTTATACAACAAGGAACTGAACAGAATACTTGAAAATGAAACCTTAGCAAACACATCATTAGATTTAACCTCTTGGACGTGGAACCTTAAAATACCTCACCCAATTTCAAGGTGACTTTTATTGTATGTCAGCGCATACTTTCCTCTTAATTCCAAATAATCAAATCTTTAGCTTCCATTTAATTCCAAACGGATATTAAGGAGGTCGATGCTCATGTCAC
>Ga0325402_1002819_pt1 | contig 15431 bp, 10 predicted proteins | sample PopdelMetagenome_22_FD_207212 | JGI IMG/M metagenome (GOLD analysis project Ga0325402, IMG submission 207212) | Populus deltoides microbial communities from Bellville, Georgia, United States - Xylem-PdKOR-R3 | ecosystem: Host-associated > Plants > Phyllosphere > Stem > Wood/Secondary xylem... | reverse complement strand
TTTTTTTTATTTAAAACAAGATTTGCAACATAAATAATTATATTTTCTGCTTTTACTACCATAATTGGACCAGATATAATAAAAAATTACAATAATGGCAATATAAAAATAAATTAGAATTATAAATTATTTTACAAGTGAGAGAAATTGGACATTAAAAAAAATATTATGAAAGGTTTTTTTTTTTTAAGAAACTAAGGAAAAATAGATTTATTGGTAATTTTTTAAGCATATGAAAAGGGTAATATCAGTAGTACAATTAGATATAAGCTTTTTTGAAAGTTAAATTACGAAAATTGATAAACAATGGGAGTGTTTGTATATAGCGGCCCAGAAAGTCTCTCAAAATCTGAGCATGCCTAGACCTAAAAAACCCAACCTAAGTGGAGGAAGTGAGAAGTGGCGGGGAAGGGAAGAAGAAAATTGATTTTTTCTCTCTTTTAAGTCGCTACTGCCGAAAAGGTAAAGAGCTTACATTCTATTACACTTGTCATTTCTATTTTTTTTTCCTGATTTTTCTCTGATTCCTTTGTGTTTGTGTGTTTGTTTGAGGTTATTGTTTCATGGGGCATTTGAGCTGTTCTGTTTACCCTCACTGGAAAGCTTGACTTGAAGCCATTTACTTGTTGCCTTGCTTTGATATGCTGCTTGTCTTGGAATTCTTGAACCTGCTGCTTTAAAATGTTAGCTATGATTTTAAGAGTGGTTAGTGAATTATAATGGGGATTGCAACTCCTTTTTTTTTTTCAAATTCAAAATAGAAAATGGATTTTTCCAAGTAAATGGAAGCTGTAAAATTGGTGTTGATCTCCCATTATGTGCAAATGGCGCAAATCATATTTCTTTTGTATTTTACATGTTTATTTTTTTCATTTCAGTGATCTGCGTAACATTTGATGAACAGGCCAAGTTTAAGCAAGGTTCTCTTTTTGCTAGTTGATCCATCTAACCCAGCTATGTCCAACTCGGTTCAAGTAAAGCCCCATTCTAACTTGAACCTTGACAAAATTTAAATTAGCAAAGATTGACTTTCACATCTTTGCTTGCCATAAACACAAGCCTAACTTTGATTTTGCTAAAATTAGACGAGTTGAGTCTGACCAATTTAATACTTGCATTGCTTGATGTATTTATAGATTTGGTGGTAGTGGTTGTTGTTTGGTAGAGTGGAGGTGGCCAGCTGGTGCTGCAAATGATGGTGGCTGCCGGCCAGTGAAAATGGTGATGACAATGGTGTTCGCTAGCTAGTGGTGCTGCTAACTTATCTAGTAATATATACCAAAGCTCGTTTTAGGAAACCAATAGGGATACCATGTTAGTTTTCATCTTTTTTTCTCACTAAACTCTTGCCAAATTTTAGTTGCTGGATCATTTTTTTTCCCACTTAAATCCACACCATATTTGGCCTATCTCTATTCTCATATTCTTGTACGTGAACTGGATGATGTTTGCACCCTCAAGTCTGTGTGTCGGATATGACCAAATCATCTCGAACAGCCCTAGTCCTCGAGAATGTTCAGATGGTTTCCTACTACCATCTGAACATTCTAAAATTTCCTGTGCTTATATTTTGAACTTGTAGGCTGTAGCTTCTCATCTCTCAATTCTCACTAGCTGAGTTGCAGTTTTGTAAAATTTAGTCTTCACCCTGCTGAGAATTTTTTGTATTTGCTTGATGTCTGCTTATGTTAATATGCTAGAAAGGTTTCAGAGGAACTGCAAGGGTTTGGATGTCTCTTTTATCTGGATTCTAGGATGGAATTTGGATTTGTTCCTGTAGCTTTCTTCTTTCTTTCAGTATTGAACATTTTCTACCAAATGGCAAGAAGATATAAAAGGCCCCAGAACCCTATTTAGTCTTAGTTGAGCCATGCAGAAGAAGGCATGAAAATCTAAAAGTGCTAAACTAAAACTCGCACATGACAGATACTCCTCAGCACCCGCAAATGCCCCAAAACCTGGTTTTTGGTTTTTCTCACTCCAAATGCAACTTGTTTTAAACCCCTAAGCCTTGCCTTGAAATTTATTTTCATTACTCTAGAAGATGTTTGATTATTATTCCTATGGTATCTTTTCCCAAAACAAGTGAAATGACGTAGTGGCTTGAGCTATAAGGAACTTATTTTAAAAGACTAAAAAAATAAGGAAAAAAAGAGAGGTCATCGGTACAGTTACTCTTGAATTTTATACTCCCCATTCTGTATTAAAATTTTTGTATCTTGCTGATGCAATATGTTTTTTGTTTTGGTATGCCAATGTTTCTACCTTTATCTGTTCAGAATGCTTACTCCTTTTGCATAATCCATCCTATCTATTATTTGTTTGAGATGGATTTTACTAGCGATTTTTTTCGTGACAGTGGGCTTCGAAAACATGGTTATGAAAGCTACTGAATTGGATGAAGATGTTGGGGATGGAGTGCAAGGGAACAACTGCCTTAGAGGCCAACTAGCTCAGCATCAGAAGTCTGTGAACCATTCCAGAGGACAAGAATCTAAAGAAAATAAAAGCTTTAATGCCTTAAGTAGTGGTCAAAGTAATTCAAATGTATTAGAGCAGGGACGATCTCCAGTAGATGAAAGTGGCACTTATTCTGAATTTATAAAATTTCCAGCACCACCTTGTCGTCAATTTTGGAAAGCTGGGGACTATGATGATGGGCCCAGTTCCAAGCTCACACTTCAAAGTATGCAGCTATCAATTCTTAATTATAATTTCATGATCTTCCCTGCTCGCTGAAAAGCAACTCTACTTATTATGCATTCTATTATAGATTTTCTGGTGCTACCTTCCTCCTTGTTTTTCCTTATAAGTTGGATGATAAAACCTTGTATGATTTGTCGAAGTATCTATTGTCCATGCTCTGTTCATACTTGATCAGCCATGCTCTGATTTTTTTAATCCTTCTCTTTTTGGGATTTCAGATGGGAAAAATTATCTCCATGTCCACCCGATGTTTCTTCATTCAAATGCCACTTCACATAAGTGGGTTTTTGGTGGTATGTCCAGCTTATACAGAGTTCTATTCCATTTGCATTTTGTTGATGATAAATTTAATTGAGTACAGTTCTTTTCTTGTCTGCAGCCATAGCAGAACTGGTTGACAATGCAGTTGATGAGGTGATTTATAACGGAATATTTTTTAAGTAATCAATTTTCCTTTTATCTGGCATGTAGGAGCCTGATTATCAGGCATTGTAGTGTTGCAAAGCTTGAGTGTATAGAATTTTTGAGATCAAAGTGGGCCTGTTTGCCTATATATTTTTGACATGCCAAACTGACAACTACTTCTTTATTCCTGATGGACAAAACAATTTACAAAACTGGCCAAGATCAATGAGATAATCTGCATATCAGGTCCTAAAACTGGAGGTCATAAAACTTTCTTGTTTTTTGATAATATAGTACGCTACACTTTTTTTTTCCTAATAATTATTTCAAATGCAACCAGAGATTAGATCCCCTATCCCCACAAAAACACATTCACCATGAAAATGAAACTGGCAACAAGAAATCTGAACAACTGCTCAATGTCTAGTGGATATGAAACCAATTTTATGGAACTTAATACATCACATGTAAGTTTTTTATTTCTTCTACATGGTTTACTTAAACTTCTAATTTAAAAGGACCTCATATTTATTATTCAATTTGTGAATACATGTAACCTGAATTTAATCATTATTTTATACATGTACATCCAAATATTTATTTTTAAATATATGAATTGGTGTGATGTCATGGCTTTACCCTGTTACTTATTCTCCTATCTAAATCAATGAATGGGCTTTCTTAAGGCATCTAGCATTTTAATTTGACAATTTGAGTCTCAATATATGTTTTTTTTCTTTCTTCTTTAGGAAGTCTAGCTTCTATCACATTAACAGCCTTTCTTATGTCTATTTCTCTCTAATATATACTAATGTTGCTGGTCTTTCAATGTTTTGGGATGTTTTGCACCATTTATTTCTGGCTATCATTTTGCTACATCTTCAAGCTTCAAATTTTACTTTTCATTCCCTTTCCCTTTTTTACTTTATAGATCGAAAATGGGGCCTCTTTTGTCATTGTAGATAAAATCTCAAGTCCAAGAGATGGAAGTCCTGCACTGTTAATTCAAGGTGCTTGAACTTATCAATCATAAAGAATTGTTCTTAATGTTGTTTTGTAGTCTGTTGATGTAACACATCTTAAAAGGAATGAATACTGCCTGACAATGGTTTTGTAAAACTTGTACTCTGACTAGATGATGGTGGTGGAATGGATCCCGAAGCAATCCGGCGATGCATGAGCTTTGGGTTTTCAGATAAAAAATCCAAATCAGCAATTGGACAATGTATGCAACTTGTGTATCCACAAAGAAAATTCTATAATAATTTTATCTCACAGTTGTTGCTTGAATGGTCTTTCAGATGGTAATGGCTTCAAGACCAGCACTATGAGACTTGGGGCAGATGCTATTGTCTTCAGCCGCCATGCAGATGATAGGTATAAGTGTGATTCTGTAGTTTTCTACCGACTTGCTCATTTGATATTAAATGTTTACAATTGTCATGCAAAGCAAGTGAAGTGATTGTCATGGGTGGCCATACGATAGATATGGTCTTATGGCAAACAAACCAGCTCCATTACTCTCAATTTTGTTTATTAATTCTATAAATCTCTAACCCATGCCCTCTATTCTCCCTCCATTTCAATTGTTTTTTCCCTTGTTTTGATGGTTGGTTCGCTGAACTGTTGAAATGGTCATTACATGCCAGCCAAAATAGGCATGCTTTGATTCCATAAATGAACAAACTTCGGTTCAAGGGGGAAAAAGATAAAGATCGAGGTTTTTTTTAGTTTTGTTTCTAATGTGATATGTATTGTAGTTGCAAATTCTAGCTTGTTTCCTTATCAGTTTATATAATGAGCAGGGCATTGACTCAAAGCATTGGTCTCCTCTCTTTCACATTTTTGACACAAACAGGACATGACAGAATAGTAGTGCCAATGGTGGGTTTGACTTCCCTACTCAAATATGTTAGTCAAAGTTCTTTCTGAATCTAGCCTATTTAATTTTGGCAGTGTTCTGCAAAAGTTAACAATTATAAATTCATACACATCATTCCTACATCGTATCTAGCATGTGCATATAGTGGTACCTCATGCATCCAAAAACAGCTTGAAGCTGAGGTTTGGCCCTTTTCTTTTCAATCGTTGCTTTATTTGATTATGCAACATTACCATGTGAAGTGATGAGAAGACCACAGGAAAAACTAAAGAGGGTTTAAAGAGATGAGGTTATAGGTTTGCACATGTTAGGATCCGGGCTTGTGACAGTGATGGATACTAGCAAACTGTATGTTTTAAATCTTGTTAATGAATAGCTGAATTAGCTGTCGACTTTTTGATCTCGTGGATGGGTAAACAGCTGCATCGGGATTTACACACTTTTTCCATTTTTGTTATTCTGGAGCCCATTTCAAGAGCTTGTCCTTATGCAGGTGGATTATGAGCTTAACGCAGCTGGTAATTTGGAAATTCTAGATCTATATGGAAAAGAATACTTTATGTCTAACCTTTCCTTGCTGTTGCAATGGTCTCCATATTCAACAGAAGCAGAGCTACTGAAACAAGTAAGCACCTTTTGATATGTTCTCCCTAGTGCTATCATTTTTTGCATTGTATGTTGCTCCTCATTCAGATATTTATCGAACATGGATAGGTTTCAACAAGTTAATCTAGTTAATTAAGAGTAGTGCTCTTCTCATTTAATAATGAATTCCCATTGGCCTCTTTTACTCCCGTACAAGTTTTTGAGCAATTTAACACGTGCAGACATATATGCATGAAAAATACAACTGCTAACCCCCCCCCCCCGAGATTATGGTTGCCTTTCATTAGAGTTGGATTTCTTAAAAGATGTTATATGCTTTAAATGATCATACATGTTAAACTGTTATGTGAAATGATGTATTCCATTTTCAAGAGATGTTACACTAAAATTTTGGAAAGAACATGATGTTCAGATAAGATTATAGGTATAAGTTTACTGTGGTTGATGGCGAATTGTAGGATTATGGATTGATGTGAGTGGATTAGACACTCATTTTCAGCTGTCAATGTGGTAAAATTGGAATCTAAAAACTTTTCACTTAGCTATTGGAGTGAGATTGCATAGTAGAACTAGTAGTAAAATAGATATTGAGAAGGAAGGATTAAGATGAAACAGAAGAATGAGGAAAAAAATCCTATGTACAAGCAGTACCACTTAATCTTATCAAAACGTTTGGTTGGACTTTGTATTTTTAATGAGTGAGGACTAAATGGAAAATTTCCTGGCTAGAGTATAATTCTTGAAAAGAATAACATTGGTAAATGCTCTGTTGATCACCTACTTATTCCTCTCATCCAAGCTCATTTCCCTATGCATCTAATTTGGTTGCAGTTTGAAGACATTGGATTGCATGGTACTAAAGTGATTGTTTATAATTTGTGGTTCAATGATGATGGGAATGTGGAGCTAGACTTCGATACAGATCCTGAGGTTGAAACTTCTTTCTGTCTCTTCATGCTTGCCTTTTCTTTTAATTCTTTGTTATATGTTGACAATCTGTCCTTAGGACAGACATTTAGCAAAGGCTGTCTCTGTTTGATTTCGAAATCTTTCTCATTCCCCTCTTCAACAGGAAATAAAAATCTTTGTTATATGCCACTATCATTCTCAATTAGGTGCTTTCTTGTGGAATGGGGTTGCAGGATATTCGTATTAGTGGGGATATAAAAGAAGTGCAGACACGCCCTGCTTGGAGGACAGTAAATGAAGAACACATTTCCAACCGACTACGATATTCTTTGAGGGTAAGTGTTTTTTTTCCCCTCTCCATGTAAGTTCATATTATTTTCATATTCTAGCCCGTGCAATTTTTTCATGACAAGTCTCCTTGTCTAAGTTAATCATAGACATAATAGCTCACTCATACTGGCTCATCTAAGAATTATAAGAATTTAAATCTTGCTGATGCTGGTATCTTATGCGCCACAGGCTTATTTATCCATTTTATACCTGCGAATACCTGCAAATTTCACAATAGTATTGCGAGGGAAATATGTCAAGCATCACAATCTTGCCCTTGATCTCAAATTTCAAGAATTTATCGTATATAGACCCCAAAGCAGTGGATGTATAAAGGTATTGATTCGTGCACACTCTCCAAAATATATTGAGTTACTTGGTGTCTTATTTTGCAAGTGGCACCTGATTTTAATTACCTGAATACAGTAATGTTATTCTCTGTAGCAAGAACTCCTATTCACCTTTTTTGTTATTATGAGGTTTAAAAACTGTATGTTCAACTGATAGGGTGTATAAAGCGAACTCGGTTTATTGATGGTATTATTAAACATTGCAACTGCCATCTTTGAGCTCTAGCATGTCCAAGTGATGCTTATGTTATTAAATAGACATGATTCTTTATGTAATTACACTTATCCTCTTCTTGTTTAATAATTCAGGGTGAACTGTTAACTACCATTGGGTTTTTAAAAGAAGCTCCACAAGTTACCGTTCATGGTTTTAACATCTACCACAAGAACCGTCTTATACTAGTGAGTATCCACAAATTAATTTAATTAGTCTTACCTCTGCATTATTAGATAATTGAAAGGACCGTTGACCTACTGATTCTTTTTTGAATTAGTCTTACCTCTGCATTATTAGATAATTGAAAGGACCATTGACCTACTGATTCTTTTTGATCCAGTCCTCTGTGTGCAGTTTTTATGAATGCTGTAATTGCTAACCGTGTTAGATTTGGTTGATGTCAGATTTGGGAGTGTAGTTGGAGTGTATATACATTATATGCTGTTAGTCACTGTTGATAGATCTGCTAGATATGGCATTTTTATGTCTAACAGTGAAATTTGCCTTTTTATGGAGTACAAGGTGCGTACGATGTGCTTCCGCCTGACATAGGAAGAGAAGGATGTGCAAGTATATATGCTCATGTGCACGTGTACTATTTATGATTTGAGCTGTTAGGGAGCAAAACCTTAACAGATTGGTTTGAATTGCCTGCCTCTCATTGAGATTAGCCTTTCTTTTATATAGGGAAAATTGTCTTGTACACAGTAATTACAAAGAGTAATTCTAGGGAGCTATATATGTTAAGCTAGATCTAGGGAGCTATCTATGGTAAGAGAAATTTCCTATCTAGTATTTACAGCCTGCTTGAATTCAGCCTTTCTATTAACCTGTATAATGCTTGATTTTAGCTTTCTATTGACAAACCTGCCACCAGTAGGTATTGCACGTGCAAATTTATATGGTAGAAACATCATTGTTCTGGGGTTTGAATAATTTAAGGTGATGAAATCAGTTGAATTATGTCATGCATTTTAGTAGAGTAACTAGTTTTACAAAAGCAGAATGTTGCAACACCGGAACACCAGAAGATGATGAGAAGTGGATGCTCCATGGAACCCAGTTCCAAAAAAGAAGATCATTCCATGGAATTGATGTATGACTCGTCCCAAGAGAAATGACAAGGATAACAGGCAAAGCCATACCACTGGTCATCCTTAGTATTACATACAAGAACAATTAGATTGTTTGCCTTTACATGAAAATTTTGAATGAAGCAATAGACTATTTCTTTAATTTGGTATCTGAGTAAAATAAAAAGTATGCAGCAGCCATTCTATCTGTACCCCACCCCCTCCCCTCACCACCAAAAACGAAAAAAAACAAAACAAAATGATGCCCTTTTTATTGTTGAATTCAAATGCAAACTTCTAAAATCTGTTTTCTTTCTCTTCATCGCAGCCATTTTGGCCCATTGTGAACTATGGAAATAACAGTAGAAGTAGAGGAGTGGTTGGTGAGAAGCTGCTAAAACTTTTTTGTTTTTACTTGCTATGGCATTGATGTAAATTTTGGTCAGAATTATAATAAATGCTTGACTGTATTCTAGTAATGTTTCCTTAGGTGTTCTGGAAGCAAATTTTGTTGAGCCCACTCATGACAAACAAGATTTTGAGAGAACTTCCTTGTTTCAGAAGCTTGAAGTTCGGTTGAAGGAGATGACATGGGAGTACTGGTAAACTTTTCAATTTCCACACAAATAATTCTATTTTCTTAACTTGGCTATTTTCATTCTTGCTCTCTTTTGGGGCTCTTGACTTGTTCCCTGTAATTTATTTCGTAGACCTCTAGAACTATAAGGTTTTAGAGCAAATGTCAAGTATACCTTCCATCAAGTGATCATGTTTCAATTTTATCCCCATACGAATTCAACCAAATTACCTTCCACCTATCCCAATTGTTACAATTTGTTCCCTTTATTGGAACCTGTTCAATTACCATGGCAAACTGCATCTGCCAAGTACATGTTGTGCTTCCCTCCAACATAACTTGCCAAATACACAATTCCATTTCCATTTAGCCCCAAAAATCATTGCCCTAAAGTGTACCCTTTATAATCCAACTTCTCTGTTAAACAAAATTGTCTTTAAAAGTTTGCTTCCATGGAGAGACTTAATTATAAAGGTTCAAATGGTGAAACAATTTGGAGAAAATCTTGTTGTGAAGTTGGATTTCGAAGGTCAAATGGATTATAAAAGGAAAACTTTAGGGCAGTGCTTTTTTATTCTAAAAGGTATTGAGTTTGTGTATCTAGTGGGTTGTGCTGGAAAAAAGTGATGCATGGTTAAAATAACTCAACTCGGTAGTTTAATAGTGTTCTTACAGAGGAAACAAACTGTCACAATTTGGGGGGGTGCTGGAACCTGAGCAATTGGTGGAGGGTATATTTGAGGTTTGCCCAAGGTTTTTTTAGGTCTGCTCACTCAATAAAATGATTAATGCACAATCTCAAACTGCCTTTGTTGTTAAATCTGCTTACCTGAATATATGGCAGCTACTAATATAAGTTTTATGCATGTGTCCATATATATGATAACTATGTGATGCAAATTATTTAATTTCAACAGGGATTATCATTGCGGGCTAATTGGTTACCAGGTCACAAAAAAACTTCGACCAACCAAGCCTCCACCAGATTCACCTCTTGGCATCTCAACTGGTAGTGACACATTGAAACATGGTATGCCAAATGGTGCTAAAACAAATCTCGCATTGAATCAAAACTACCCCTATCTTGTTAGTGCAAAAGCAGCATCTGCTGAAGTTATGCTGTTTCAATCTGAAGAACTTGTGTCCTTGAATAGAAACTAGATAATTATCATTTCTCATTGTGCTTGAATAAAACTTGATTGTTATCTTTGCTATGCTTTTGTTGGAAATAATGCCTCTTGTTGGTGACAGGATTATCTTCAAAGAGGAAGGAACATAGTGATTTAGACAAACTTGAAAGCATAAAACGGCAGGCAGGGACTGGGGCCAATGCATTTTTGTCAGGGCACGGTTTTGAAACAGAGGTCTGCAGGGAACATGGATCTGAATATCTTATTAAAGCCGAACTGTTGTGTTCATGCACATTTCCCATATTTTCTTAAAGCTTCGACCTTAATCATCTCTAGCAAATTCTATTTGTTCTTTGCCCCTGTATCATGTAATAATGTTGCCAGGCCCATTTTGTCTCTTCCTTGCTTTGTGCTTTAGATTTTGATTTCAGTGTCCATAGTGAAGGTAGGAGAACAATGATATGATACCCAAGCAGAAAGCTTTAGTATTGTAGCATCTAAGACACTTAATATAATCAAACACACTTGCATGGATGCACACGCACAAGCACAGAAGGTAGCTTCTTTAGTGTTGATGATGGATCCACCCCTTTAGCAATATAATAAATTCAATCCCTTTTCATTAATCATTTTTTTTTTAAAAAAAAAATTGATCCCTGCCAAATAGAAGGAATTTCATATTTTTCACCCAAAAGACATTTTCTCATTGTATTTAACCCTCAAAGGATGGAATGTTTCCTTCCTTCCCCTTTAAAGAAAGACAAACGTGGTTTGTTATTGAAAACATTTCAATTTGATCCATAAGAAGATAATTTATTCATTTTACTCCCTGAAAAGAAATTCTTTAACAAATATAAATGTTGATCTCTATTATCCTAAGTTGCCCCGCTCTCCAACTGGCCTTTAATTGTGGATCCATCACTGTTTAGTTTGGGATTGCTTTCATTACATAGGCTGCTTCATTATGTTATTGTTGCAATTCATTTGCTTGTTCTGATATATTCATTTGTTTGCACTATCTCATTTTCTTCAAAGAAATCTACCACTAATTTGGTTTGTGAACTTATGTAGGTTGTCAGTGATATTAAAAATAAGCTGGAAGATCAGGATGTTGTAAACTTGATTCAAGTAAACAAGAATTTCCGTGCAAAGTAAGTATGCATGAAAATTGGTCTTACAGGGTCAATTGCAGCTTTCATTACGAATTTGCTTGAGTTACTTTTGTGATTGATTGGATTGAGTGTATTGATATTTCATGCCTGGGATAACTTAGTGTCATGAAGTTAATATTAGGCTAGCACCAGGTGAACACTAGTATAACATCATAATGCAATAACAGGAGAATTTACTAATGACTATAAGCATTTCCCCCACATTGGAGGATTGTTTTAAGCATGGTCTTTGAAATATTGACTTGTGTTTTACATTTCAGATGCTTGGACTACAAGAAGAGGACGGAAGACCTTGATTTGAAGGTACTTAGTATTGCACTGTTACCTGCACATTCTATTATTTACTTCTGCCTCTTTTTTTTTCCATTACAAATATGTCTTTTATTTCTTTAGTTGGGCCATCTTGTTTGTATGCTTACCATAGCATCTTGTTGGAGATATCCTGGGAGTTGCACCTAATTCAAGTCTATGCTTGTCTTGTATATATATTGGTCAGTGGAGACTAGGTCATGAATTTACATTTTGATCCCATCATTCTGATTATAAAAAAAATGCTTACGTTGACATGCTTATGAATAATACAATAGGATGTAATTAAATAGAGGAAATATCAAATTTAAATCTTTTATCTAGAGTGTTGGGATATTATCAAGGATGACCTGAGAGTTTTTTCATGAATGTCAAGGGATTTGGGTAGTAACAAGGAGTCAAGGAGCATTATTCTACTCTCATTGCATTGATTTCCTGGAAAGATATTTCCTTGAAATTGAGATTTCAGGCCAGTTAGTTTATTTATAATCGCATGCAGGATAGTTATGGTGAGCAGAATCAGTGTGGAAGAGATATCATATAGAAATGGTTTTTAAAAGGCCTGCTATAGGGTAAATTCGTCATTTTATTAGGCCTATGATAAGACAAATCTGTCCTTTTTAGATCAATGCTAAAATAAATCTGTATAAGGTGGGGAGATGGATCAAAGGGTGTTTATTCCATTACGGTATCCTCAGCAATTGTGAATGGGGAACCAAAGTCTTGGTTTCAAGGGTTGATTCGCCATAGGCCCCTCTCTCACCATTTTATTTTACCACTGTGGTAGATGCTCTTAGTAGGATTATTAATAAAGTAGTGGAGAGAGGCATGGTCAGTGGATTGTTAGTGGGTTCGGAGAACATTGTTGTGTCACATTTGTAGTTGTTAGATGATACCATTCTTTTCCTGGATGATAATGCTTAGTTTTGAGAATGTTTTGCTATTAGTGCAAGTTCTTGGAGTATTTCAGGTTTGAGTATCCAGATGCCAAAGAGTGGAGCTGCAGGGTTGAATTTGGAGCATGCCTCTGTGTTAAGGTTTGCTCAAGTGACTGGTTGTTGTATAATGCAATGGCCTTTGAAGTATTTGGGATTTCCTTTTGGTGGACATTCTTGTTCTAAATCCTTTTTGGGATTCAGTGGTAGAAACAGTTTCTAAGAGGTTGGATGATTGGAAAAGGGAGTTTCTTTTCATTGGGAGGGTGGATGGCTCTTATACAAGCCTGTCTATCAAAGCATTCCTTTATAATTTGTCCTTGTTTCAGATATTGGTATTAGCAGTTGAACATGTATAGAAAATCATGTGAAATTTCCTTTGGTCAGGAGCAAAGGAAAGGAATAAGGATCATTTGGTAAATTGGGAAGTTTGTTATAAAACTAAGAAAGCAGGAGGCATGGGTTCTCTCCACTTGATTCATAAGAATATGGCTCAAGTTTATAAATGGTTATGGCGTTTTCCTTTAGAGGTTCATTCTCTTTGGCACAAGGTTATTCATTACATTCTTTGTGCTTCCCCTAACAGTTAGAATGGCAAGGCTGGAACAACTTGTAGACATTGAAGTCCTTGGACATCTAGTATATCCACATTTTATTCTGCCCATGAAATTCAAAGTGGGTAATGCTGGCTGTGTTTGGTTTTTTTTTTTTTTTTTTGGGGGGGGGGGGGTTGGGTTGGGGGGTGGGTGTGGTAACTCTCTTTTCTATTGCTTTTCCTTGACTTTATTACCCTTCAATTTACAGTGCTTCCATCTCCCAATTTTATCAGATGGAGGGGGATAATGGTAATTGTGATTTCCACTTTTTCTATAAAAACCTAATGACACTGAAATTCAGGATCTCCTGATCTTGTTACTTTTATCATTTATGATTTTTCATCCTAAGAGACATTGGATTTTAGAATCTGAACATTAGATGGGACTGGAACTTGAACATTTTTCTATGTTATCTTCCACGAGACCCATACACATCCGAAGATCCTTTGGTTCAAACAATCTGGAAAGCTAAGTACCTTCTGAAGTTGAAACTTTCATTTGGATTCCTTAGCAAGATTAACCCTAATGATTTTTTTGCAAATTAGAAGGCCATACAATGCTTATCTCCTAATACATGTTACCTGTCACCAAAATGGAGAATCTCAGGGGAACTTATTTCTTCATTGCCGTATAGCTTGGGATATGCGGCAGAGGGTTTTCATTTGGGAGTGATCTTTGATGATCTTGAGATGGTTTTTGGAAGGGATAAAGATTGTAAGATTTTATGGAGATGTGCTGGTACTTTAATTATTTGATGCATTTTTTGGAGGATTTCAGGTAATCACTTGATTCCAAAACAGTTGTTGTGGGATGGGGTGGTAGTCTTGGCTTTTTTCATGGTGTCAAACTGCAGGGGCCTTGGAGGCGCTTCCTAGCTAATTTACAATGGGATGGGAGTGCTTTGTTATTTGAACCTTGATTGTTATTTCTTGTCATCATGGCTTATTCTCCAATTTTGTACTATTCATTTCCATTTTGTTTTAATAAACTTTTCTCCTTTTATTTTATAAAAAATAAATAAATAAATAAAATAGGTAGTGGTTTTTTTTCCACTTCCAGAATCACTGAACTCTTGCCTGCATTTTATTTGTTTTGAATGGCACACTAAACTCTCACTACAAGTCTAACAGCCTCAGTAATCACACAGTTTATGCAACTTGATTCCCATTTGGTGTCCAAAAAGATGCAACTAGTAATAAATCAAATCTAAACTGAATCTTGGACACAAAGCTTGCTTTGGGAATGAAGAGAGTTTCAATTATTCTACGAGCTGATGAGGGTTGCCATTCTTATTGATGCAGGTTACACGGCTAAGAAGTGAACTGGGACAAGTTCGAACGGAGTATGAACAGCTTATGGCTGAATTAACATCATAAGATAAGAGCCGAGAAAGAAACGTGAGTGGATATGTAGATTTTGTTGCTAACTAGCCTTGGTTTTATCTTGCAAAGGTCATTTTCTCAACTTAGAGAGGGGATTTTTCATGGCTGTGTGTGTGAACTTGTCAAAACTGTTGGTGTTTTGCTTGCAGGTCAAATGAGCTTTTATAGAAGAAACCAAAATGGAGCGTGACAGTTGTGAATTATCAAGTCAACATGCCCCTGTAGAATAGTTTGACGAGTTACGTTTGACTGTGGGTCAGCAATCTGTGTTTTCAGACCTGATATATGCATCTGCAATTTCGTAGGATTAGAATTTTAAAACTACTGATATGGAGTTCTTTTTAAAGTTAAACCAATTTATACGTGCACATGTAGATGAAAAGCAAAAGATCCTTGTTCCTTGATGCCTCTCTGCCCTTGCATGAGTTCTTGATTTTAGTGCATCTGGTCCTCTCACTTGCTTTGCACGTGTTTATTCAATTTATTTGATATTAATTAGTTGCATTTCTGCATTGCGTGTAGCATAAATGAGAAATATAAACACAAATGTAAAAGAGTGTTGTCTAGTATTATTATTATTTGAGTTTTTGTTTGAATCCTGCGTATTAGTCTCCGATACATGTCCTTGCATAGCAATAAGGTAAGAGAGAGAGAGGAGAACTTTACAAATAGAGAGAAGTTGTGGAAATTCTTGCATAATTAAGAAGAGGAAGAAAGGATTAGTGTACCATGGAAGCACACAAAAAAAAAATATTGAAAATGAAAATGAAAATCCTAAAAAAATAGAATCTAGTCTATTTCTCTCTTTAAGCGATTACCATTGTTTAAACAATTATGTATGTTTTTCATGAA
>Ga0325402_1002816_pt1 | contig 15434 bp, 12 predicted proteins | sample PopdelMetagenome_22_FD_207212 | JGI IMG/M metagenome (GOLD analysis project Ga0325402, IMG submission 207212) | Populus deltoides microbial communities from Bellville, Georgia, United States - Xylem-PdKOR-R3 | ecosystem: Host-associated > Plants > Phyllosphere > Stem > Wood/Secondary xylem... | reverse complement strand
TAAAGGTATCTTATATTATTAGATATGTTATTATAAAACATGCTTTAGTTAAGGAGTTATTGATACTTCAAGTGCAAAATGATGATATAAAACCTTGATAAAAATGCACTTTTAAGTACTAATCAGCATACAAATCTTTATCATATGTTGGGTAATTAAGAGTTGCTCCATTAAGCTTCTCACTGAAATAGGTTATGGGTTGTTTTTCTTACATTTAAATTGCTCCAATACCTATACCTTAGGCATTATACTCAATCTCAAAAGTTTTTGTAAAGTAAGATAAAACAAGCAATGAGTCCAAAATCAACCTTTATTTTAACAAGTTCAAATCTTTTTCTTGATCATCATCCCATTTAAAATACTACCATTTCCCTTACAATCTCGGTTAATGGTGCAACTAGAGTAATGGAATTTTTGGCAAATCTTATATAAAAACTAGATAAACTATGAAAACTTCTTACATCACTTACCGTCTTAGGTATAGGCCATTCTTGAATAGTCTTGATCTTTACCTCATCCATCTCAATCATTATTTCTTTAACAACATAACCTAATAACACAATTCTTTCCATGAAAAAATCACATTTCTTTATATTAGCATATAATCTTTATTTTCTAAGTATTTCAATAACTTATCTTAAATGATTAATATGATCATCTAATACTTTGCTATAAATCAAGATATCATCAAAATAAACAATAACAAATTTTCCAATGAAAAATCTTAACACATGATTCATTAACGTCATGAATGTACTAGGGATATTAGTCAAACCAAAAGGCATTACTAACCATTCAAACAATTCATTTTTAGTTTTGAATGTTGTCTTCCTTTAATCTCTTTCTTTCATTCTAATTTGATAATAACCATTTTACAAATAATTTTAGAAAATACAGAAGAACCATGCAGCTTATCAAATATATCATCTAATATAAGGATAAGATGTCTATACTTTACTATAATTTTGTTAATGGCTCTACAATCAATGCACATACACCAATTATTGTCCTTTTTAGGCACAAATAACAATGGAATTGTATAAAGAATCATACTTTCTCAAATTTACCCTTTCAACATCTACTCTTCTACTTGCCTATAAAGCTTCTTAGTCTCATCGGGATTATTTCTATAGGCTAGTCGATTTCAAATTGATGCTTCTGTCATAAAATCAATTTGATGCTCAATCCCTTGAATTGATGGTAAACTATTAGGGGTCTCTTCAGGAAAGATACCCTTAAATTCATGCAAAAGAACTTTAGCAAAACTAGAAACACAAGAATTCAAATCATCAATATTCAAATGTCTTCTTATACAAGAGTAAAATCATATTAGAATGATAAACAAGAGTGAGGTCACTTTGTTTTGCATAATAATTAAGGTGTTTCCCTAATTTTTCTACATTCTTCTTTTCTTATCCTTACTTTCTTCTCTCTACTCAATTTCTCTTCACTCTCAACCTACCTTATATTTTTTCTGAAATCTTCAAAACTATTTCTAATGGCCGAAACTTTCCCCTAATTGTTTCACACCCATGGCTCACCTTATTTTTACTCAGCCTCACTTCATCACCATTATTTTCATAAATTCTTTTTTAGCTTCCTCAGCTTTGTTAAGATTTAATTAATCCTTGTACACTTGCCTTGGTGACAATGGAGCAAGTGTGTAAATCTTTCCATCTTTCTCCATAATATACCTATTTTTAAACCCATCAAGTTTGACCTTCCTATCAAATTGTCAAGGTCTTCCCACAAATAGGTGTGTAGGATGCATAGAAACAACATCACATACAACCTTATCCTTAAACATTTCTACTATGAATGAAACCAAAACATGCATAGTGTGTGTTTAGGATTGTAGTAGCGGTTCAAAGTGCTTTTCGCTTAGAAATGCATCAAAATAAAGTTTTTTTTAAAATACATTTTTGACATAAGCACATCAAAACGATATGAAAATATATAAAAAAATTAATTTAAGCAAAAAACAATTTCAAAATTTGAGGGAACGCGGTTTGCATCGCATTCCCAAACACACCCTTAGTCACCCTAATTTCTCCACATTCATTCCATCATTAAAGTTTATATGGCTTATAACATGCATAAATATATTCAGGTTCAACTTTGTAACCAAAGTTGGAGCTAGCAACATTAGTATAACTATCATTATCAATTATCATACTACATATCTTATTATCAATGGAACACCTTGTATGAAAGATATTCTCTTTATAACCTGAACACTCAAAGATCTCCTTATAACCAAAGATTCTCCTTGCACAACATACTCCATATAACTACAATCATCAAGCTTTAGCATCCCTTTCAAATCATCTTCACTAACTAATTCCACCTAAACATCATCTCTTATAACCATAAATCTTTTATTTGTACATTCATATGTAGAATGCCTAAGCCTTTAACATTGAAAACACTCGATTGAGCAATATTTTTTTCCTTTTTCATCCAAAGTTGCAACTTGCTTCTTAATAAAGAAAGGTTCGACTACTTTAAATGTAGTTATTGGTTTCACCTGTGCATTACCCTTTCTCCTAAAATTTGACTTTTAACTGAAAGAGGAACCCAAATATCCACTTTGTCTTGCACTACCCTTTCACCTTAACTCTTTCTCCACTTTTACAGCCATATATACCACATCTTTAATCTCTATATAATGTTGAAATTCCACTATATTAGCAATATCTTTATTTAATCAATTCAAAAACCTAACCATTGTGGCTCCTCTAACCTCAGAAATATTAGTTCTAATCATAACTACTTTCATCTCATCAAAGTACCCATCCACACTCCTAGAACCCTAATATAAGGATTGCAATTTATTATAGATCTCGTTATAATAGTGAGTATGTGCAAACCTTTTCCTCATGATTTTATTCATCTCCTCCCAAGTTTCTCTTAGTCTTTTTCCTTCATACCTTTTACTTATAACAAGTTGATCTCACCAATTAATTGCATAATTAGTGAATTCAACCACAACCAATTTAACCTTTTTTTATTATTATTTTGAATACCTATGGCAATCAAACACAAACTCCACTTTATTTTCTCAATCCAAGTAAGCCTTCAAATCACTCTTTCCTTGAAACCCTGAAATTTTGAGTTTAATGCCACCCAAATTATGATATAAACCATCATGCTCCTTAGAAGTCCTATCTTGGTTGAATATATTAGTTGGTCATGACCTACCTCCCATTCTCCTCCTAGGTTGTGACTCGTACACAAGACTTTGTTGTATTTTAAATGTTTTACCATAATACATCATATCATCCTCCTTATCCTCTCCTTTTTCTTCAGAATTATTGCCTACACTCTCATCATTCACTGTAGCCTTAACAGTAGGCATTTCAACTTTATTTTTCTTATGACTACGAACTCTTTATCTACTAATCTTCTCATCAAACTTATTAACACCTCCATTATAGCTTCCATTATATCCTACCTTTCCTCCACAATTCTCGCCTAATTTTGTTCAACACTTTTTAAAGACATTATTTATATCTAAAATAAAGGTTAGTAATGTCATAACCCAATTTTGGGTTTCCTCCAAAATCACCATTTCCTTTTAAAAATGAAAAGCAACAAAAAATAAAAAAAATAAAAATAAAAAAGACTGCCAAATTGGCAAGAGTATCCCAAAAAATTTTAGGGTCAATTAAGGGTCAAATCAAAGAAGTTCAAAACCAAAGATCAAGGTAGAAAAGGATTGTATATTCATGGATTGAAATTGATTAACATCAGGTGTAATTTTAAAGACATTGGAAGTTTGAAAATTAATTGAGGATGAAATTGAAGACACATAAGACCAAGTGTTATATTAAAAATAAAAAATTGAAGGTTTAAATTGACATGACCAAGGACTTAATCGAAGGAAACTTTGAGAAATCAACCCAAATTGGCCAAATTTAACGCAATTGAAAGATCAAAGACCTCTTTGTAAAATCAACAAAACAATGTTGTTTTGGCACCACTATTCATTTTCTTCTTTTCTCCTGTGGGGAGTTGGTCGGGGGTTCTTTCTTGTGGAGCATTTAATTCTCTATCACGCCCCATTCAAGACAAAAAAAAAAAAGATGCCCTTCTTGTATACCTGACATCGTACTACCTCCTAGCATGATTACCAGTGAGTGTTTTCCCTTGTAGCCACTATAACACCGATCCAAAACCACTAACTCGACTGGGCTTTGACAGCCCGGTTGAAGAGCACTAGTTTGCTTTGGCTTGGCATCAATGGTTAGGATTAATCCCCGAAGACTTAATGGCCGAGATTTGGCTCCAATAGGAGCCAACACATCTCACTCATCCCCTATAAATAGGAATTATCCACTCCAGTATCAGGGGAAGAGGAAAAAAAAAGAAAATACCCGAAGAAAAAAAAAACCAAAGAATACAACCATACAACACCCCTTTCACTATCACTTTGCAAGAGAACATATATATATCCCCTTTACTATCAACAAACGTAAGCTCCTCCATGCCTCCTACAATAATTTCAACAATGTCACAACCCCACCACAAAGCAATGACTCTCTCCTCAACCGTGATCTTCAACAGCCACCTGCCATTTAAAGTAGTTTTCTCTTCAGCAACGCATCAATGACGATCTTTTCTTCTCAGCCACACCATTCATCTCCATAGCGACCAACAGAAGTGGACTCCACCAACTTCCCTCCTCCTCTCTAGTGGTAAAATAACAGCCTCTCCTTTGTTACAACCTCCCCAGCCAGCACTATGAGCAGTTGCGGACTCGATCAGACTCTCCACCATCTTCATGGCAGACCACCAATGCTTTCCTCCCCGGCACCAGGATGTGAGCTTTCGCTAGCAAAGGTTAAGATAGGCTGGACCCTCAGCCCACACGACTGGGCTGGGTCCAACCAATCCATATATTAAAAAAAATATTAGGCCTTCAGTTGGCCCAACCAACTGGGTTAAGCTTGGGCCTCAGGCCCAACCAGCCTAGCCCCTAGGCTAAGAGTGTTTTTGACAAACACACTCTTATTTCTTTCCCTTAGTTTTTAACTTGTCTTTATTTTAATATCTAGCCAAACAGACCTTTAAAAAATTCTAAAAATATTCAAGGACCATTTGAATTTATTTGTAGGTCCCTCGTATGTTTTTCCATAATTTTGTTTAATATTGGGCCATAGATTATGTTGCAATGTCGTGATCAGACAAATTAATTACCTTAGCTTAAATAAACAATATAGTATAGAGCAAGTAAGAGGTCAATCTCATGAGAAAGGTTTAGTTCGGATTTTTATACTAGACGATATGCAATTTGGATGGGGGTGGTGGGGGTGGGGGTTGAGTTTATTTAGGCTATAACAGAATTAAACAATTAAGCTAAATTAAAAAACTATTAAGAGAACAAACATTGGTTTCAAGTAGACGTCTACCTACGGAAATCAGAACCGATCATTGAAACGATACATCAATTTATATTCCAAATATTTATCTTTTCTTAATGTTAGTTAGTTAACCGATTTGCACTGTAACTAACCCTAACCATCAAACAATCATAGTGTCCGCACTAGTAATTTAATTGAATGGCAGCCTTAAGAACTAGATAAGTTGATTAATCTAGACACATAACTGTCTACAGTACATGTTTGATTTGATCGAATGTTTTTTCTAAGATTAATAATATAGATCCGCTACGATTATTAAACTCAATTGCTTCACAAGTTTATATACCATAACTCCGGTTTTGATAGCAAACTTAGCAATAGATTGTTTACAATAATAACTTAGAATCCGCTGTAGCAATTAAAATAAACAATTATAGGAAATAAGCAAAATAAATCTCATAGTTCTTGAAATATGAAGGTTTATGTGTCCTTGAAACAAAAAAAAAAGTTTAGTCTTGCATGTTTATTAAATAACGAATCAAAAGAAATGAAAAATGCATGATTTCGGGTTTTTTGAGGAAAAGGTGCATTTTTCTTCTCTTTTCTGGCCGCCTCCCTTTCCTTTCTCTCTTTCTTTTTATTTGATAGGAAACCTTAATCCCCCTTTCCTACAAAATAGTCATTTCCTAAGTAGACAATTTACATTTAAGTATTTCAATAACTATTTTCCTAAAACAAAGGAGAAATAGCTTTGCATAAAATCTTCAAGCTTTCATTTTTGTCTTAGAGGAGCTAAATTGCCAAAATAAAGACTTGGATGTGTGGTTTGGATGCTTTGAGAAGTACTTTGGACTTGTTTCTTCACAAAACCTGTTTGTTGGTAGAATTCATGTGTCCTCTCAAAAAAATCATATCTTTGTCATATAAGCTCTTTTGCTACTGAAATTTGGTAGGTTGATAGGTCTTCGAGTTAGAAATTCAACAAAATTGAGTTTACATTTAATGAACATCTCTAGCTCAAGATATTCAGGTCGGAATAACCAAAGGTCAACACTGGTAAAATGTGAGATTTGTTTTTGAAGGCTATGATTTCCATGCTCTTTCTCTTTTTATTTTTCTTGCCATATATGTATAGAAAGATATGGATGTTAGCTTTCTAGTTCCACAGGAATCCTTTCATTTCAATCTCTAGAGCTCAAGCTCTGCACTAAACATCAATTGACAATCAAATCTGTCAATTATCTCCAATTTATTTCTTTTTGAATCTTACATCCAAAAGTGCCTTCAAAACATAAAACAAAGAATATCAAGGCATTTTATATAAAAAATATAGGCAAAATACTAGGTAAATATGGATAAAATTATCGAATAATATGGTTACATCAACTTATACTAGAAGATACGAACCTGGTATTAAAAAATACCCTTTTTTCTCTAAAATTTCGAAACAAAATCCAAAAAATAAAAAAAAGCATTCCCTCTTTTAAAAAAAAATATGTTTTTTTCATGCATACAACCGGATTCTAAAATATTCATGTTTGTTTTCTTGTTATAAAAAAATAGAAATTGCATTGTCATCATACTTTGAAGAATATAAAAAGCATTTAATAGGCATCACAACAAATTGCGATTATCCATTAGGATTTGGACAAAATTTCAAATAAAAACCTTTTTTTATTTATTAACCTTTAAAATAGTTAGTTTTTTACTCGATAAGGTAAGAATATTTTTACTGAGAATGACTTTTCTTAAACCTTGGATGAATTATTTTGGACTTTAGAATGGTTAGGTTTTTACTTAATGAGATAGGGATCTCTTTACCGAGGAGAACTTTTCTCAAACCTTAGATAGACTAATAAATAGAAATGTGATTTAGAACAAACAACAAAGTAGCTTACCATAGGTAAGATACATTGGGGTTGATACATCTTTCCTTGGACAACCTATCTCCTTACCCAGACTCTCGCAGACCATTAGATTTTCTAGTGACCATAATACTAGGTGATGATTCCCTTTTCTTTTCTTTTTTTTACTGATAAAAGACAAGAATTCTTTGTTCTTTTCATATCTACCCCGATAACCTTGATCCAGAAGGATGATCACCGCGATACCGCACACGTGCAGCAGAATGACGACACCAATGGGGACTTCTCGTGGATTAAGTTTTGTTTTTTGTTTTTTGTTTGACTATTGTGTTTGATTTTTAATAGTTTGGTTTGTGTGTTTATTTTTAACATGCATGTCTTTCTATCATTTGCTTATACGCTTTAATTGTTGTACATATTGCTTATGCATTGTATAATACTGCCTCATAGATCGCATGTCTTAATTGTTTAAGCACATACAAACTTTTAGGTTAGGTAGGCGATTAATGATCTGTCCTATGATTATCGATCATGGTTCAAATGCTTGAAACATCTAATTCATATCTTAGCATTTACTTGGTAATTGACATGATCAAAAGTTTGATGTCTTATCTCAAGTGCAGGAGTGTCGAAGTAATAAATAACCCGGCAAGACCAGGGTCGAACCACAAGGAGGTGAACTATATAAAATTATAAACAACAAATGAAAAAGGTGTTGAAGAGAACTTTTAAGAAGTGATATTGATGTGAGTATTAATCAAAGATAAAACAATTGTCAAGGTTAGAGGATCCACTAATGGTATTTCAAATAAGTATAGTATAAACTCCTTTTATTACTCAACTGGAAACCACACATAAAGGAGGTTCCACTCGGACTATAAATTGTTAACATGATTACATTAATTATCTTATTCGAGTAATGCCAATACTTGTAAATATTATCAGGTATTCATGGTGATAACTTATGTTAACAACAAATCAAGTTCCTTTTATAGCATAGGTGTCGGTTATACCATATAGTTAGGCTATGAAAGTGCCAAGTATTTGTTGTACCAATGGTTGTTCAACACAAATCTAGATTAACCATTTAACAAGCAAAGTATTAAGAGTGAGTAAGATAATAAATATAAAACATGTTAGTATCAAACATTAAAGTCCATGTTGAGTTTATATTATACTTATTCTTACACTATTAGTGTACCCTTTTCAACTTGACACGATAAACTTAGCTAAACATGATTAAGAAGAGAAACATAAATAAACTAAATAAGAACATTGTTATGATGAAAAACATAAACAAGAGATTAATGAGAGCAAAACTTAAACATTACAAAAATATAAAGAAAAAGAGCAAGAACATGATCTTGATTTGAAAACCAAGATGTTTAAATGCATGGCAAATGCCTCCTTTTATATGTCAAAATTCAGAACTATTGATTTGATGACTAATTATTAAGTGGGTGGCCACCTTTTGACTTGGTAACAATCCTTATCTTTTTATCTGCAGAAAACGTCATTGCTAACATCATAATTTGAGCAGATAGTCTTATGAAAGTTCTGGGAAATTGTCTCAGCTTTCCAACAAAACAAGAATCGGTGCATTTAGACTTCTAGAACTCAAGATATGGGTTGAACACTGAATAGTGTCTGGGACTGAATAGTGTCTGGGCTGCAGGACAGATTCTGACTTCTCTGTTGTTGCTATAATTTGAACTTGAAAACGCTCTTTTTGAATCTTGGACTCCTTATCAAAGTTTTAAGCCTATGTCTTAGCTTTCCATACATATAAACCAGGCCTAAATCCAAGTTCTACAGCTCTAGTTATGATCCAATAATCGAATGGTGTTCTAGTTTGGACTGAACCAACATCTCTTTTCTAAGCTTAGCCCTCTCTTTGTCTTTTCAATTTCAGCAGTTAAACTCATTAATCAATCTTTTTATTTATGTGATAGGCCTGCATTTAAGATGAAAATTTACCATAAATTAAAGGTATCTTACATTATTAGACATGTTATTATAAAACATGCTCTAGTTAAGGAGATATTGATACTTCAAGTGCAAAATGATGATATAAAACCTTGATAAAAATGCACTCTTAAGTGCTAATCACACCCCCCAACTAGCTTATTATTAGTCCATAGTAATCAAAGCGTTAAAATAGAAAAACAATTTGTAAGTTCCATAAAGCAAGGCATTCATCATTCAACTTCCATTAATTTATCCAAAAAAACAAACTCTCATTAAATTTATATATATGTTTCATACTATTGAAACAAGATATTAATAAACCTTCTTTTTATGTGCTCAATGTATGAAAACATAGATGATGGGGTTTTTATTGGAAGAAAACAATATTTTGTTCTAATGTTTTTCTAAGGTTAACTTTCTTGGGTTGGGATTATTATCTTCTTTTTTTCTTTTTTTAATATATATACATATAACTTAAAACACAATGCATCTTTAACCCATGTAACGAGCTTTCGGCTAATGACTCTCAGACTAGTTGGTCTTAGGGCATTAGGTGTTCAGACACCCCTTCGAGCTTAGTAACTCAGGTTGCAGATATTGATACGTAGATAGTGCAATGTTTGATTCCTTTAAGCTTTTCTCCTTAACCCATGTAACAAGCACTGGCCAATAGCTCCCAAGTCAGTTGACTTTAGGGTATTAGGTGTTAAAACACCCTTTCGGGCTTAATTGCTTAGGTTAGGGAGGCTACGAAACCAAACTTATCTACGTTTTTATTATCATCAATATTATCAATTTTTTTTTTTGTTTTTGCAAATTATATACTATCCATTTCCCTTAGTTGTTACCTTTAATAAAAGAACATAAATAATGTAATAATCCAATGTGCAACCCACAATCATATGTTAAAGTGTGTGTGTGTGTGTGAAAATAAAGGTTTAAGAATACTTGTTAAATGAGTATATGAGCAAAATCAAGTGATAACAATGCGACAGTTTGTAAACCTAAATATTTCAAGAAGTGTTTTGATAGACCTTGTTTACTAAGATGCGTCTCAAGAGTCACTACAATTCCTCCTTTACTCTGCCATCCTAGTAACAACAGTTTTGCAAATGGTTTTAATAATAGAAAACATAATTAGTTAAATTTTTTTTTAATATCAACTACTATCCTCCCCCCTCAACCAAAACGAGACATTGTCTTCAATGTCCTAAGGTAGAAAGATAGAGTATAAAAGACATCACCTGAAACAACGAACATTGACAAACCTGAAACACACTTAAACAAATACAAGAAATAACAAAACATAAATATTATGCTATTAATAAAACCAAAAGACACAAATTTTTAAAACTAAGGCTTAAATCGTAGTTGTGATTGTGGCTCACATCTTCCCTTGATTTTACATCCAAGAACGGCTTAAACGCCCTCTATGGGTCGGGGATAAGCTTCCCATCCAGGTTTTTTAAAAACTGACAAACAGGGTCTTTTTTAGTCAAATTCCCAAGACTAAGTCGATCATCTTCTTTATGAAAATGGGGCCATAAATCATGAATTGCATAATGTACATCTCCACTATGATGAGACTTAAGAGTCAATAGAAGATTATCTAAATTCTCTCTATGTTTCGAAATAAATCACACCTTTTGACAATTTTCACTTTTGCAGAATGCATGTGAGTCCTTGAACATGGTGGGCCAGTAAAATCCACTTTGTAAGATTTTTGCAGTTGTCTTTCTTGATGAGAAATGACCCCCACATGCCTCAGAATGACAAAATTTCATGACACTACTTACCTCATTATCAAGAATGCATCTTTGATATAGTTGATTAGGACAATATTTGAATAAATAAGGGTCATCCCAATAAAAGTTATGCACGTTGCTTAAAAGCTTTCTTTTGTCTTGGGTATTCAAATGTGTTGGCAAAAATCCTGAAGCAAGAAAATTGTCAATATTAGCAGACCAAGGTATTGAATTAAGAGAAAGTAAAGATTCATCAAGAAATTAATCATCAATTGTTGTGATGTCATATGTTGAATTTATTATCAATTTTGACAAATGATCTACAACAACATTTTTGGTGCCTTTTTCGTCCTCGATTTCTTCCCGTTTGAAAGTTTCAAAGATGTCAGAATCGTGATTGACTTCCCTTTGTTTGGTCATGACATGAGGAAATGGAAGTACTGGTGGGGAATCAGTCTTTTCTTTGCAATGTTCAGGTTTAACCCCTTCCTTACCCTCAGAGATTGACTCATCATCTTTCTCACAAGGTTTAAGAATGGGTTTTTCAATAACCTTACTGCTGTGGAGAGTAATGACTGATTGGACTTGATCCATGTGTTGGCTTCCGGAACTACTTGCATTTACATTGTATTGCCCCTTTGGATTTTGCTGTGGTTGAGATGGAAACTTACCTTTATCCTGAAAACTGAGAGTAAATGTGAATTTTGCAAGAGTATCTTTGAAATCAGCCATAGTTTGAGCATTTTGAGTGTTGATTATCTCTTGCTTTGCAATGAATGCATGCAAAGTTTCCTTAAGATTTCTTCTAAAAGGGGAACATAAGGAGGTGCATATCCATGAAAATTTTAGAAATTATGGTGCTTGAAATTATGACTCATCATCTTTCTCACAAGGTTTAAGAATGGGTTTTTCAATAACCTTACCGCTGTGAAGAGTAATGACTGATTGGACTTGATCCATGTGTTGGCTCCCGGAACTACTTGTATTTACATTGTATTGCCCCTTTGGATTTTGCTGTGGTTGAGATGGAAACTTACCTTTATCCTGAAAACTGAGAGTAAATGTGAATTTTGCAAGAGTATCTTTGAAATCAGCCATAGTTTGAGCATTTTGAGTGTTGATTATCTCTTGCTTTTCAATGAATGCATGCAAAGTTTCCTTAAGATTTCTTCTAAAAGGGGAACATAAAGAGGTGCATATCCATGAGAATTTTAGAAATTATGGTGCTTGAAATGGTGGCTGTGAAGTTTATGCATTATTGTTACCACTCTTCCAACTGAAATTTAGATGATCTCTCCAACTAGGGTTGTATGTTTGCAAGTATGGATTATGACTTGGCCTTTGGAAACTGTTTAAAGCATTTGCTTGTTTATGGAGACATTCCTTAAAAGAATGCAAAGTTAGACAATCATTGGTTAAGTGTTCATTAGTTTCACAAATTTGACACACAATTTCTTGAACAGATTTTAATTGACCACTCTTTTTCAATTCAAGTGCCTCGATTTTTCTAGCTAAAGATGCAAATTTAGCTTGGAGGTCATGATCTTTCCTAAGATTGTACATGCCTCTACTAGATGTATGAGGTTGAGTTTTACCTGGTGCCTCATAAGTGCCTGTTGTGTCCTAATTTTGAGCATTTTCAGCTAACAAATCTAGGTACTCCATTGCTTCATCAAGGTCTTTATCTTCAAAAGTTTCATTGCACATCAATTCTACTATTTGTCTATCTTTAGGTGTTAACCCTTCATAAAAATATGAAACTCATTTCCATGTTTCAAAACCATGATGAGGGCAAGTGTTAAGCAAATCTCGATACCTATCCTAACATTGGTAAAATGTTTCTCCTGGTTTTTGAGTAAATGTGGTGATTTGTCTCTTGAAAGAGTTTGTTCTGTGAGACGGAAAAAACTTCTTTAAAAATTGTTGTTGCATTTCATCACAAGCACGAATGGATCCTGACCTAAGATTTTGTAGCCATGTTTTAGCTTTGTCTTTTAATGAAAAAGGAAAAAGCTTTAATCTGATGGTATTCATGCTACAATTTAAGTCATTATAGGTGTTACAGACTTCCTCAAATCCTCTCAAATGCAAGTATGGATTTTCTAGATCTAAACCATGAAAAGAAGATAAAAGTTGAATAATGACTGGCTTAAAATTAAAATGAGATGCATCAGGAGGGAAAACTATGCATGATTGCGCACTTGTTCTTGTTGGATTCATGTAGTCTCTAAGTGTTCTAACCCGATTATTCTCATTATTCTCATTATGAAGCGACTGATTATCCTCTTTAGCCATGTTTTCTTAAAATGATAAGGATTTCCTAGAAAGTCTACCACTTAATATGCGTGTCCAAACTCTCATGCAAGTGCAGAAAGAGAGAAAAAAAGAAGAAGAAAAAGAAGAAACAAAGATTAGAAAAACAAATAAAAGTGAAAAGAAAAGAAAATATATAATTTATACAATAACTTACCTCCCCGACAACGACACCAAAAACTTGACACAATCAAAAGATTGATGTCTTATCTCAAGTGCAAGAGTGTCGAAGTAATAAATAACCCGGCAAGACCAGGATCGAACCACAAGGAGGTGAACTATATAAAATTATAAACAACAAGTGAAAAAGGAGTTGAAGAGAACTTTTGAGATGTGATATTGATATGAGTATTAATCAAAGATAAAATAATTGTCAAGGTTAGAGAATCCACTAATTGTATTTCAAATAAGTATAATATAAACTCCTTTTATTACTCAATTAATACCCTAATTATTATCAATTACACATAATTTAATTGCACCCTAAATTCTTATCAACACCGTAAATACTAAAATTAATTAGTACCCAACTAATTATTCATCATCTCTTCAATTCAAGCTTATTCAACCTAAATTAATACCTTTAATTATTATCAATTCCACACAAAATTAGTTTTCCCTAAATTTTCAACTTAATCATAAAATTGACAGAAATAATCAGTACCCACTAAATTTATAAAATCACACTTCATTTCATCAAGTGAAAAATCAAGTCCATTTCATCCAAATCTTCAAACAAATCCTAAAATATAAATCATACACTAGTGCAACAAAAATACCATTATAAAACAAGTAAAACACTTGCATATACAAACAAATTATAAATACTATAAACAATTATCAATATATTAACTTAGAACATAAAGGGGTGGATTTACTTACTTGGTTGAGTAAAGCTTGAATGAAATGGAACTAAAGCTTAAGCTTTTAAGAGATGTTGCATTAACACCGACGAGTTGTTTTAGCTGGATTTGTGGAGCTTATGGCTATCATAGTTTTTTTATTAGGAAAGGAGAGGGCTATTTTTACTTGTTTTGAAAGAAGAAGATGAAATGTGGAGAGGAGATGACCAATAGGTTTTCATTTCTCTTAAACTCACCGATGAAATTTTTGTTGTTAATTTAACACGTCATTGATGTTGGCAGAATTGCTGATAATTTTTTTTATTCAAATTTTATTTTTTGCATTTACTGACAGAAATTTTCTATCATAATTTTTGTTGATATATAAACCATAACATAATATTTTTCATTATGTTGCTTTTTTCTAATTTTCTAATAGTGTTTGAAGTGAATTTTTGTACTTTCAAAACATGAGGTACAAAAGGGACATGTCTCGAGAGATAATGTTTTTTATTTTTATCCCTAAAATACCCTTGTAAAATACTTTTAATTTTAAAATTGTCCAACTAAGAAATGTAAGAATAAAAATGATTATCATCATAGTTTTAAAACTCGATCTAGAACAAACCCCTGAGACACGGAGTAGGAGGACCAACCTTTGACTTGGGTTAACTTATTTTTTAAAATGATAAAAATGATGCAATTTGATTAAAAAAATTCAAAAACAAACCAATGGGTTTATGACCTAAGTTTTACCTGGGGTTGACCTGGATTTTAATCGAGTCAAATAAGGTCAATTCTTTCTCTATTTCTCTTAAACCAAGACTGACCTATGCTCTGGGTGTGCTGGATCCCAGGTCAGTCAAGTTCTAAGTTGACCCGTCAGACAGGTTTGGGCTTTATAACTAAAGTTATTGTACTATTATTAATTTCAACGTTCAATATAAATTAAAGTAAAAAAATAATATCTAATTATATTTTAAAATATGTAAATTTGATAGTAACACATGTTAAGGGTAAAATAGATTTTTTTATATTTTTTTTGTTTTATTCACCATCAACCAAATAGGATACAAAAACATTCATTTTATCTTGTATACACCACTATCAAACATAATTTTTTTTTTTTTTGTCTATTGTTTTGTCTTGTCTTATTTGTTTTTATTGTATCTGTATATTATATATATACACACAAGGACAATAATCAAATGTTTTTTAATTACGTGAGACACGGTAATTGGGTAGACAAAATGTAGAACAAATCATGGGGCCTTGAGAAACCAATTATAACTTATTTTTCTTTTTCTTTTTGGTAAGTTACAAATTAATTATCTAAGG
>Ga0325402_1002813_pt1 | contig 15443 bp, 10 predicted proteins | sample PopdelMetagenome_22_FD_207212 | JGI IMG/M metagenome (GOLD analysis project Ga0325402, IMG submission 207212) | Populus deltoides microbial communities from Bellville, Georgia, United States - Xylem-PdKOR-R3 | ecosystem: Host-associated > Plants > Phyllosphere > Stem > Wood/Secondary xylem... | reverse complement strand
TTAATATACCATCCTTAAAACGTGATTGTGAAACACAATCTTAAAATATTTTTTCAACTCTAATTTTTAACTGAAAACTCATTTGTTTTCCGTTTCCTGTTACAGCTGAGGGGGTGTCGGTTTACTTTGATGTATAGTCGTTTCATATATATATATATATATATATATATTAATCCCAACGTGTCCTGTAATGGCAAGTGACTGGATCTACATCTGCCTGTCGTCTCCCATCCATCTCGTTCAACCCCTCGTGGAAGCTCTCCTATTTTGTTTTTGTTTTTTTAAATTAACTTATTAATTGATGTGATGTATTCAAATTATTCAAATTTAAATTTAATGAGCACATGTATTCGTATTCTAGTTTTGACAAAAATGCCAACATCCTTCAATATAGTAGGACGAATTTCAATTTCATTAAAACACTGCTAACTTAATACCATACTAATTAAAAAAAATTGTTAATTCTGTTCGGATTAATGCTTTATAAAAACAAATCCAAATAAATGATAAAATTTAATTTATAATCAATCAAATATTAAAAATATTAAATAATAAAACTAAAAAAATTAATTATTAAAAAAATATAGATTTTTTATTTTTAAAAAAGTTAAAAACAGTATTTGACCAAAACAGAATAATCAAAATGAAACTAGAATATTTCGGGTAGAATTTAAATGGAATTTTTGAAATTAATCAAGATTCCAAATAAGATAAAATGTATTCTAGATTCAGCTATTTTTAATGAAAGAAAATAAAATTAACAATTTTAATTAAAATTTTACTGTATTATAATAAAAATAAATAAATAAATAAATATCAGTGTAATGATTTACCTGACACTCAAACTACTCTTGGGTGACAAGTCTAACCATAATCAACCTCTTTATACATAATTGTTTTGCAAAAATAAATGAAATATGAAAATAAAACAGTAAAGGGCAAAATCGGAAAGAAAATAGAAAACAGAAGCAGAAGGGTTTGTAGAAGAAGTATAACCTTTAACCTAACTCAGCACGCCCTATTACCTACCTATAAATAATCTTAAACACTTAAACAAAGCCTCTTTCAAACTCCACGGCGCAGATCCGAGGAGTTTGGGCTATTATTGATTTCTCTATTCTATCTTCAGCTTCCTTTCAATCTCTCTCCTGTTCTTTCTTGCTATCAATCACTCCCTCACTCCCAGGTCTCTCTCTCTCTCTCTCGCTCTCTCTATGCAAAAATGTAGTTACTTTTGTTGTGTGCGTGTGCCTAAGATGCTGCTATTGCTTGCTGTCATGGATCTCTGGATTGGTTGATTTCTTGATTTTTTTTGTAGCTGGGCTATCTGATTTTTACTTATTGAGATCTGAGGTTGATCAGTTTTTTCCTTTTGTTGTTAAAGTTTTCATTTTTTTGGTTTTCCTTATCGTTTCTCATGAGCTGTTAGGGTTAGGTTCTGGAAATTGCAGATGTTTTTTCTTTTCAACTTGGTCTGGTTGGAGATACGTTTAACACAAAAAGATCTTTTTATGAGATTGTTTGATAATCTTTTGATGCTGCTTATATCATATTATTGCGGTTTATTTTGTCTGAACGCTTTAATTTAATTTAATTTGATGGATATGTAACTCGTTGCGCAAGTCCCACACTGCTGTAATAACACACATATGATTTATGAGGGATGGTGTGTTAAAAGAGCAACAAAAGTTGAAGTCTTTCTGGACTATTTCTTGCCCTTGATCAGAATTTTTGGAGGGGTGGGTGAAGCAGCGTCTGATGGTTAAGGATTTATGTCCGAAATATCAGTTTTCTGTTTGCCCCTTTTGTATCTTCTCCAGACACTGAAACAGAAGTTTAATGCTTGTACTTCACTCTTAGCTTGGTTTGCAAGTTTGGCTCTTCTGTGACATTTTATTCTTTCATTTCGGTTGGCTATAATGAAATATTCACTATCTTTTGTGCTTATGGTAATGAATATTTCTGCTTTATTTTTATGCTTATCCCCCCACAAACAGAATTATGTGATAGCTTGAACGCATTCTATGTGTTCCTTTTTTCTCATTTGTCAATTATTGGAGCATATGATAGATGCTGAAAGCAGAATATGTTTTACATGTTCAGTTTTGAAACATGCATGCTATGAACCTCAATCCATTAGAGTAATAAATCTTCCCTCTGCTTATATTTCCTTAATGCAGTCATGGCGGGTTTGGCACCAGAAGGGTCACAATTCGATTCTAGGCAATATGATGCTAGAATGAATGATTTGTAAGTTTTTTCCTTGCAACTCTAGCTGTACAGCAACAGCTCTTGATTGGAAAATGTAATTGACATTCATTTATGCTTTGAAAACAATGCAGGCTCGCAAATGATGGACAAGATTTCTTCACATCATATGATGAGGTTTATGACACTTTTGATTCAATGGGACTGCAAGAGAACCTTTTGAGGGGCATCTATGCCTATGGTAGGTAGCTTTATAACTGCAGATGTAATTTCATTCGGCATCTTAATGAGTTGATGCCAAGACATATATAACTTCCCTAGTTGCAGTTGCAAACCTATCGTTTAGGTTCTTTTCTTCTTCTGGAACCTTGATTTTTGACCTATGATTACAGTTTTGATTGTTGGAAAAAAAAAACATCTTTGCTTCTTGTATTATGATGCTTAAATTCTGGTAGTTCCATCCTTTTCTTGTTCTGATTGATGCATCCTAATTTATTTTTCAAGGTTTTGAGAAGCCATCTGCAATCCAGCAAAGAGGAATTGTTCCATTCTGCAAGGGCCTTGATGTGATTCAGCAGGCTCAGTCAGGAACTGGAAAAACAGCAACCTTCTGCTCTGGTATTCTCCAGCAACTTGATTATGGTCTAGTGCAATGTCAAGCGTTGGTCCTTGCGCCCACTAGGGAACTTGCACAACAGATTGAAAAGGTTATGCGGGCACTTGGTGATTATCTTGGCGTCAAAGTTCATGCTTGTGTTGGTGGCACAAGTGTTCGTGAGGACCAACGCATTCTTCAAGCTGGAGTTCATGTTGTTGTTGGCACTCCTGGTCGTGTGTTTGATATGTTAAGAAGGCAGTCACTTCGTCCAGATTACATTAAAATGTTTGTCTTGGATGAGGCTGATGAAATGTTGTCCCGTGGTTTTAAGGATCAGGTTTGCCTTCATACTTGATCCCAAGTTTATTTCTTAGACTTGAGAGCTCTTAATGTTTTTTTATAAATAATTTATTGTTCTAATACTGTTTTTCCACTTGCTGTCAGATCTACGATATTTTCCAGTTGCTGCCATCTAAAGTTCAAGTTGGCGTGTTCTCTGCTACTATGCCACCTGAAGCTCTTGAGATCACAAGGAAGTTCATGAACAAGCCTGTGAGGATCTTGGTTAAGCGTGATGAGCTTACCCTTGAAGGTATCAAACAGTTTCATGTCAATGTTGATAAGGAGGAGTGGAAGCTTGAAACTCTCTGTGATCTATACGAGACCCTAGCCATCACTCAGAGTGTTATTTTTGTTAACACCCGCCGCAAGGTTGACTGGCTGACAGACAAGATGCGAAGCCGTGACCACACAGTCTCAGCTACTCATGGAGATATGGACCAGAACACTCGTGATATCATTATGCGAGAATTCCGGTCTGGCTCTTCTCGAGTTCTCATCACAACTGATCTCCTGGCCCGTGGTATTGATGTGCAGCAAGTGTCCCTTGTCATAAATTATGATCTGCCGACTCAACCAGAAAACTACCTTCACCGTATTGGACGAAGTGGGCGTTTTGGAAGAAAGGGTGTCGCTATTAACTTTGTGACAAGGGATGATGAGAGAATGCTGTTTGATATCCAGAAGTTCTATAATGTGGTCATCGAGGAGCTGCCATCTAACGTGGCTGATCTCCTGTGATGAGATTTTTGGTGAAAAAGGGTTTCTTATTTTCCTAGTACTATTTTAACGAATTGTTTTCCTTTGCTGTTTAGAGTCGTTAAATTTGATGTTCTGAGACATCGGACAGTTTAATCTCACATTGGTCCTCCCTTCATTATTACAGCATGAAGGGATTTGACGTTGGACTTATTATTTTCAAGTTCTGTTTGCATGCTGTACTTTTGTACTTTGCACCCTCTTCTTTATCTCTAGGTTTTTTGCCTGTGCATATTCCTCCAACCTTCATTTCAGTTTTTTGTTACAGCTGAGGGTGTTGGTTTACTTTGATGTGTAGCAGTTTCATATTTTTTATAGTCTCAACGTGTCCTGTAATGGCTGCGCGAACACAAGTGACTGGATCTACATCTGTCCGTCACCTCCTATGAATTAGGAAGGCAAGAAAAGAATGATACGATTCTCTTTTCTCTCTAATTCTCTCACTCTGCTCTAATTTCTTGGTTCCTAAAACAGCTAGAGGAAGAAGAACCATTACATGATGAGGATCCTGATTACAGTATAAAAATGCGATGTCATTGTAGGCCGCACACAAGCTTGATGCATTGCGTCCTATTTGCTGCTGTTTCCTTATTTTTTGAGCTTGGTAAGGATCACAATTTCACTACAATTTGATGGATATCAATTTTTGATTTGAAATTGTGTTGCTGTATCCCACGGCTAATAGATGAGACTAGCTTTAATATCGTGACGGGTATTTTAAATGAATTTTAATTTTAATATATAAAACTCAAATATAAACAACAGAGCTCACATGTTAAGCTCTTATAAAAAATGTTAAGAGTTTATAAGGAAAAGTGGAGGAATGCAGGATTGAAACTTGTAAAATACAACATTGAAAAATAAATTTACATGAAGAGGCATGAAATAGGAATAAAACAAAAATATCTTGTGAGATCCTATTTTCTTTAAAGAAACTAGGATGACTTGAAATGTCAACAGAGGTTAACCGAACAGTTGGTGGTAATCACCCTAAGTAATGACTCAGCTCCAAAAAAGCATTCTCATGGAAATAGAGCAGTGAAAAAAATTTAAAAAAATACAGAGCAATTAAAATTTTAAAAACTAAAATTAAGGGTTTAAAAATACAGAGTAACTCAAATTTTGTCTTGTTAGGGATTGCCTTGGTTTGACAGATAATTTTTTCTATCCTATTTTGATTGCTATAATTTATTTATTTTTTAATAGTGTTGGTATAATTTTATTGCATCTTCATTGTTAATATATCTGAGCATCACATAGTATATTCTAATGGTCTAAATCCAGTGTTGAGAAAAATAAACAACCAAAATTTTCTAGGCAAGATAAAATTCTTGCAACATTTGCATGTCATAACAGCTACCAAATATCTCTGCAAATTTTATAAAAAAAAATAGAAATTCTTAAAGCTTACCAACAATATAAGATTTTGTATGCATAAACACAGTTGTCCATGATGGTGGTTTTTTGTAAAACTAATTACCACCCATAGAGATGATGATGCGATGTAATCCATGATGTTACTCAATGAATGGCATTATTTACTTAAAAAAACAAAGAGAGGATGAGAAAAGGAGACTCTTTTCCAGAAGAGCATTTAATGGGAAAAAATTGTGATATGCCTTGGTATCTTTGAAGACTTTTTGAAGAACATGACAACGATGAAAATAGAAACAAAGAATGCACCACTAAACTGCAGAATCAGACATAAAGGTAAAGACATTTGATGTTCAATAAAATAAAAACGCTTCTTTGTCAGCTAACAAATTTATGTAAACGTCGAAAATGATAGAGTATAGCCCCATGCACAATAATTTGAGACGTAGACAATAACATGAGTATAGTTATTTCTCACAACATAATTTTAAAAGCAACAAACAGAAAAATGTTCTAACCTTGAAGTCTAAGTCCTTTCCTGAAAGATGATTTGATAAAGGAAATAAAGAACTGCAGAGGAAAGCATGACAAATTATGGCTGCTATGCACTGATAAAAACAAAAGCACATCCCATCTAAACCCTCAACAAACGCAACTTGATGGTAAAAGCTAACTCAACTCAAAGAACAAAAGTTGCACAAAAACACACCTTGAAATATCATAAAAGAGTTGGGAGCCGAGAGAATTGAATTGCTAAAAACACACTTCAGAAGAGCACCACTCCATGTAATGAATCAATTACAAACAAAAACAAAAAGGGTCTGCCAACTATACTAACCAAAATAGAAATGCCAACTAAAACAGAATAGGAAACAATGAAAAGGTAAGGGCAAGTATGTGTGTATAATGATGTCTGTGTCACATTCATTTAATGCATAACTCCATAGCTAGCTATGCATATATTTTATCATCATTCCTAATCTGTTACTGAACACATCTTGTAAGACGTGAAAAGCAGTCGTGTAAGTTTATTGTCTCTTGGCATGCTCGTTTAATTATTTTCAAGCTGATGACATGTCAGATAATTCAGTAACCGCCTCAAATTTATAGAAGGAAAAGAAGACCCTATTGCAGAGAAAGAAAAAACGACAGTGTAATTTTTCAAAGCATTTAATACACCGATATCATGATCTCGCTTTAAGTCAAATACTTTCAAACCTGAAAAGAAAAGCGAAACATTTCGCTACAGTGTAGTGATAGTATATGTTTTGTGGGGGAAAGCTATAGTGCTTTCCCCACGCGTTTTAGAGTTCTTTTAACTACATAATTAGTTTATGTTGTTAACTTGACTTAAAATATAATGTATATTGTATATTTGAAAAAATAATAATAAGATGATATATTAGATGATTTGGTGGGTTATCATGTCAAATTTATGATTTATCTAAGTTATGATTGTAAAGTTTAATTTTGAATCAATTTAATGTTAATAATGAAATTAAAAAAAAATTCAAAAAAAAAATTAAGAAAAAAAAAAGGTGAAGTCAACTTGGATTAATCTATCAAACTCGTGATCTGTATCATGAGATTGGGATAAACTCATAAAAAACATATAAAAAAACTATATAATCTAATTCTCAACTAACCCAATATTGAAAGATATAATTGAAAAAAATTAAAAAATAAATAAAAAAAACTACCCAATCTAACTCGAGTTACCTTGTCAAACTCTTGACTTAGATAACTCTATAAAAAACAAATAAAAAAAATTATAAACCTAATTTCACCAGATTTAATGTTAAAAGTTGAAATAAAAAAATAATAATATTAAATCCATGTGATTACAAAATCTCATATAAAAAAATAAAATAATTACGAAATTCAATTCTTAAATAACCTTATTTTATATTGAATAATAAATAGGAAAAAGACATTTTTAAGGTTTAGAAACAATTTCATTCTCTTTATAGTTTCAGAAATTACACTTTACATACTAAATTAATACAAAATTTAAAATAAAATAAAAAATGAAAAATACCCTCCTATATAACTTTACCCTAATGATCCAAACAACACGTCAATCATTAAATTTTACATATTATTTTCTTTTCTCCCAAAACCACAACTTCTTCCTTCTCTGAATCAATTTGATTGAAAGTCTTAGAGTTTTAATCTATACTTAGACCATCTACACTCCTTTTTAAATTAATTTTCTCTAAGAGGACAAGAGGGACTGCTTGCAAAGAGGGGTAGAGAAAAGTAATTCAAATTTGATGTCTAATTTTTAAAGTTTTGATCAAGAATTGGGTGTCAATATTAAACTTTGTGTATTGGGGTGGGGTTTCAAGATTCAAGAATTTGATTGAATTTTGTGTCCTGTTTAATGGCTCATTTTGTCCAGGATATGTTCTACGATGCATAGATAATAATGAGATGACATGCCTGCGCATTGCCACGAGCTTATAAAACAAATGTACTTGATAGTGTTATAATTGTAAACCAGCGCTAAATAAGTAATAAAAACTAAAGTTATGATGGAGCTAATATTTCATGATGGGAAAAAAATAGTGTTGGTGATAAAAAACTTAGAGACTAAACAAAATGATTGTTTTTGCCATATTTTTTAAAAATTACATAGCTAAATTCTCTACCAACTTGACATTAAAAAAAAAAACAAAGATAATCTTGGAAGGAAAAAAAAACCCATGAGAAACAACGTTGTAGCAATTGACAATGTTTTATGAGGAAAACTACAGTGCTTTCTCCAATAAAATCGACAAAGATAATTTTAGAAAAAATTATAGAAAAAACTATTTAGAGAAATATTGTAGCAATTCATAGTGTTTTGTGAGAAAAGTTACAATGTTTTCCCCATATGATTTAGCTTTATTGTAATTATAATTCTTAACCAACTCAATATTCAAAAAAAAAAAAAATTCAACAAAGATAATTTTGGAAAAAATTATAAAAAAATCATATGGAAAAACACTGCAATAATTCACAATATTTTAAAGAAAAAAAATTACAAAGTTAAATTCTCAATAAACTCAATATTAAAAAAATAAAATTGACAAATATAATTTTAGAAAAAAATAACACAAAAAAAAAAACAGGGAAAAAAAACCATGTTGGAAACATTATAGCAATTCACAATGTTTTGTGATGAAAGCTACAGTGCTTCCCCACATGATTTAGCCTTATTTGTAATGACTTGTAATTGTAATTCTCAACCAGCTTAATATTAAAAAACTAAAATTGACAGATAATTTTAAAAAAATCATAAGAAAAAAAAAACCATGTTGAGAGTCACTCTAGCAATCCATAGTGTTTTGTGAGGAAAGCTACAATGCTTTTAAGTTTTATTACAAAGTTAAATTCTAACTATTTTAATATTAAAAAAATAAAATTGACAAAAATAATTTTGAAAAAAAATATTACAAAAAAAAACACAAAAGAAACTGGAAAAAAACAACGTGGGAAAAAACACTATGACAATTCACAGTAATTTACGAGGAAAGTTACAGTGTTTTTCTCACATAATGTAATTGTAATTTTTCACCAGCTCAATATTAAAAAATAAAATTGAAAAATTTAATTTTGGAGAAAATCATCAAAAAACAAAACAACAAAAATATAATTTTACAAAACTAAAGTCTCAATCAGCTCAATCTTAAAAAAATAAAATCAACAAATATAATTTTAAAAAATCAAAAAATAAAAAAGAAAAACCATGTGGGAAAACGCTTTAGAAATTCGTAGTATTTTAAAGGAAAAAAATTACAAAACGAAATTTTTAATCAGCTTAATATTTAAAAAGTAAAATCGATAAAGATAATTTTGAAAAAAAATAAACAAAAAAAGGGGAAAGTTGGAAAAAAAAGGAAAGTAATTTTGAAAAAAAAAAAGAAAAAAGGGGAAATTTGAAAAAAAAAGATGAAAAAAAAAGAATGCACTGTGGATTACTATTGTAATCCACAATGCATTGGTGTGGGTGGATAATGAATTCCTCACACCCTTTAGCTTATTACTTAATTGTAATTCCTAACCATCTTAATATTAAAAAAATAAAATTGACAAAGACAATTTAAAAAAAAAAACTATGCTTAAAAAAATACATTGTAACTGTAATTTTTAACCAGCTCAATATTAAAACATAAAATTTAAAAAGATAATTTTGGAGAAAATAAAAAAACAAACAAAAAAAAAACCTTGTGGAGAAAAACTGTAGCAATCAACAATGTTTTAAATAAAAAAATTACAAAACTAAATTATCAATCAGCTTAATATTGAAAAAATAAAATTGACAAATATAATTTTAAAAAATAATAGAATAAAATAGAAAAATCATGTGGAAAAACACCGCAGTAATCCACAGTATTTTAAAGGAAAAAAAATTACAAAGTAAAATTTTTAACCAGCTCAATATTAAAAAAACTAAAATTGACAAAGATAATTTTGAAAAAAAAATGCAAAAAAATAAAAAGTGCAAAAAAATTAAATTAAAAAAAACAAAAAAGTGACAAAAAAATGAAAAACGGGAAAAAATGAAAAAGTACAAAAAAAAAAATGCACTGTGGATTACTGTTGTAATCCACAATGATTTTGGTATGGGAAAATAGTGATTCCCCACATCATTTAGAGTATTGTATAATATGAAGGAAAAAGAAAATTAGTACCGGGTGGATGATAGAGGTGGAGATAATGGTGAAAGATTTAGTTCTTGGTGTAATTCCATGTCACTATTTATTAGTTTGATGGTATTTTTGTAATAATTTTAATTTATAAGGGTGTTTTAGTCCTCAAATTCAATTTAATGGCAATTCAATTATACGAGTTAGTTCCATAATTTTTTAAAAAAATTTATTAATTTTTTTTCATAGTTTGAGTCAGTGATATGTATAATGTAATTTCTGAAACTATAAAAAGATATGAAATCATGTACAAATCTTAGGAGAGTCAAAGTAATTTTCTTTAATAAATATTACTCCAGTGATGAATACTTCAATGAATTTATGGAATTGATAAATAAAATATGAATATTTAAATTTTTTATATCATTAAATAATATGTAAGATGTAGATATAGTAAAAATTCAATCCTTAGATATTAATTATTATCCATACTCTTTGGATGATATAGCAATCTTGTATGAATAGTCTATGTGCATCGAACTTGTATTTGTTATCCATAGTATCCATAAAGGGACACCATCTTTTCCATTTCTTATTATAAAAACTCTAAAAGCTGTAGCAAAAACAATGCACACTCAGACACAAAAAAACCGAGATGTCTTGGAGTTAGGGGTAATTCGGTCTTTTTTCATGGTCCAATGGTTATTAAAACATTATCCAGGGTTATATGTATCTTTTGAAAATTTTCAAAATAGTAAAATAACTAAATTACTTCGAAGTAGAAATAAATAAAAGTTATTGACTGAAGGTGTTTTTATCTTAATATTTTTTTAAATATAATAAAAAATATATTTACTCTTGGAATCAAGAAAAACAATAAGTCATTAGTCGAAGGGCCTTTTGGTCTTTTCTATACATTTTGTTTTGTTAATTCTGAAACCATTTATGGTAATTTGGTCTTCTTAGGATGAGTAATTATTATTAAATTAAAAAAAAAGTTATTGGTGTGTGTTGTCCACGTCCCAACGCGTTAGACGTTAGAGGCGTTTACATTATTTGGTCAGCATAAGCAGCACCTTCAAATGATCAAAACTACATTTCCACCATATCATTGAAAGTGTCTCCATGTTCTTTATCTCCTGGTATAATGTATGTTGATGGTGACGAGGCAGTTAGTCATCGGTGAGCATTTTTTTCTCTTCCAAAAAAATTACAGTTTAACCCCATTTGTTTTTGGTATTTCAATTTTATTCCTTATTCTTTTGATTTTTAATTTTTGTTCTTGATTTTTTTTTTATAAAAGTTGTATTTATTTTTAATTTTTTCTTTCAATTCCAATTTTTTAGATATTATCTTTTCCAATTTAATCTTCATTCTTTTTTAATGTCTAATTTTTTTCTTTGACAATTTTCTAAAAGTTTTATTATTTTTCAATTTCATCATTCAATTCAAGTTTGTCGTATATTAGCTTTTTTTATTTGGTCCTCATTCTTTTGACTTTTTTAAATTATGTTTGCTGTCAATAATGGGTCACTGAATGCAATCTAAGAACCATCTCTAGTTATAATTAGTTTCTTCTTCAACCAAAGCAAAAGCCAGAGGTAATATCTTATTATTCACATTAAAACCAACCACAATCAATAACTTTCTAATAAAATTCTTGTATAGGTGAATGTTGTCAATAGTTATCAGTGGCCTACAATACCTCTAACCTTCAATTGCATCTCCAAATACCTAGAAAACTCTTCCAAATAATGTTACAACATCATCAAAATATATAGTATGATCTCATTGCACAACTATACAAGGATTTGAATCTTAGAGAGTGAATAATCTAGGAGGAATTTCAAAGGATCCTTCACACAAACAAGCCTTATAATATGAGATAGTAAACCCATATTGTGTACTTATTGAAAATTTAATGCTAGCAATGTTTACACTTAGGCGTTATAACTATGGAAATAACTCTTGCAATAAATTTTGATGGTTGTCTTGCTAATAGATATATTGGTATTTATCTGAGGGAAGTTAACTTTGAGATCTCAAATATATTGTTATGGTACCCTCCATATAAATACCATTTATATTTTGGTGCATTCACATATTATAATTCTATATAAATTATGGTTGAATGCAAAACTTTATATTCTAATAAATTTGTAATGTGTTACCATTTAATTACATCAATTAAATTAAACATTATTCTAAAAGTTTGCCTAAGCTTCAAATCAATACTTACGCCTGAAGTCCTATGACTAAGATCCCGGTTATTACATACCATTTCATCAACTCCACTATCATCCTCAAATTCAACAACAAGAGGTCTCATTAACCCATCTTTATCTTGTGTCTTAATCAAACCCAAATTAATATTAACCTCATCTTCTTCATCACTAGGTTCAAAATTATTATTAATGTATGAACGATCATACATACCTGGATCATTTCTTTTCATAATTTTAGGTATCAATGTTAAGTTAATTACATCATTAAATATCCTAGATGGACCAACAGACTGTGATGCTTGTTTTAGTATATTTTGGGACTTGAATATACTCCATAGTGGAAGAGGAGTGTTCTTATTTAGGTTGACTATTTAAATATAGCTCAATGTATCTCGATCCATATTGGACAAACAACCCAAGCATATACTTCAAATTCAGATAACAAGAAATCGACATGATAACATAATGAACGGGACATTCCTTGGTAAGCATCCTTCAAGTAAAATCAACTTCAATATCATTATAATTTCACTCAATTCGTTCACATATTACTTGTATACGTTTGACTAATGACATTTCTAAACTAGCATTCAGAATCACATTGCTTCCTTCATTGTAAGTGTTACTATTTTTTATATCATTAATAATAATACCACCATAATGACACAAAAATGCCATATTAGAAGATATTATGTAAAACAACAAAACCTATTTCTATCAATTGTTACAAGTTCTCACTAGTTCAATTAAGATTTATAGCATAAATCACTTCAATTCATGACTAATTATTTCAATTGGATAAAATTCTTAATTATCTCAATTACTCCTAAGATTCAACATTTATACCTAATTGATATAATTTATAGCATCAAATACATCAACTTATACCTAATTGCTTTAATTGAACAAAATTCTCAATTACTCAATTATTCCTAAAATTCAATGTAAAACCCTATTTGATGTGATTTATTCCTAATTGATTAAATTTATAGTATCAATTGATATCTAATAACATAAATTCATACCTAATTGCTTCAATCAAACAAAATTGCCAACCAAAAAAATTAGTCCCAAGATTCAATGTAAAACCCTAATTGATCTAATTTATACCTATTTGATTAAGTTTATAGCATCAATGCATGCCTAATTACATCAAGTCATACATAACTACTTCAATTGATTTTGTTTTCTAAATTATAACAATTAATCTCAAAATTCAACATAAAACCTTAATTGATGTTATTTATAGTATCAATTGCATCAATTCATATCTAATGTCCTCAATTTGATAAAATTATCAACTATCCAAATTACTCCAAAAATTCAACATATAGCATAATAGATCTGATTTATACATAATTGATGTAATTTATAGCATCAATTGCATCAATTATCTAATTAATCTAAACTCAACTAATCCCTAACACAACAAAATTAATCCAAACAATAATCACTTAAACCCTAACATAATCATAAAATAACAACCAAACTTATAAAATTAAAAGATATATAGTGTTTACCTTGATTTGTTGAAGGGAAAGTTGTGGCATACTGACAACGATGAAGGGTGAGGAAGAGAAAGGGGGTGACAATTTTGCATGAAGAAAAAGAAGCAAAAAAAGCAAAGGAAGGAAGAGATGATGAGATGAAGCTTAGTTTGGAAAGGCAAATAGCTACAAAATGATGCAAAGCTCAGGTGGGTAATGGGGAGGAAGAGATAAAGTAGAAACGGTAAATGTGAAATGGACTGAATTTTATAAGTTGTGTTCTTCTGAACAATGCAACTCACATGGACTGAATCGTTAGGAACAATGCAATCTATAGGTTACATTGTTCCTAACAACACAACTAATATATTAAAAAAAATTGAGTTGCGTCATTAAGAACAATGTAATTTACTAGTATGTTGATGCATGGAGATTTTTAGGAATAGATTATTTTTTTAGTTATTACTATTTTCTATTTAGTTTAGAAAAATATTTTTCTTTATGATTTTTTAGTTTTTCTCCTATTTAATTCAAGAAATCAAATATTGAGACTAATAAATTTATTTTTCTTAGTTTGTTTAGGATTTTTATTGCTTTTCTTTTTATTTTCATGTTTTATAGTTAGTCTAGGTTGGTTTTTTAGCTTATTTAAATAGTTAGAAAGTTTTTTAGCGTATGCAATGAGTATCCATTAAATAAAGAAAGTCATGATCAAATTAAAGCAGGTGGAGTAATGAATTTAAATAATTAAATATGACTTGAGCAAAAAAAAATTCCGATTCTAACCAATGCATTATATCTCTAACCAGAGGACACAATCTCCATGATAAGATTTCACTTCCATATATGGTGTATGTGCTTGCAGAGATCAAAAGTTTTAAATTGTCTAGTTAAATTTTAAAAAACAATAACCTAAAGGGTGTGGTGTTTTCAATATAATGTCATGTAGCATATGAAGGGAGAAACACCATGCATATGTAGTTGAGTATTTTAATCCTTTATATATTTTTTTTAATTCGATCATCATTTTTTTTAATTTCATTTTTTTACATTATTTTTTTTCTTGATTTTATTCTTTCACGTCGCATTGATTGAGAATAAAACTTGATAATTTATTTTAATTTGTTTTCTATATGGTTATCATGGTGTCAAAAATCCCCACATTAGGTTGATACTTGATTTTGCAATATATACACACATATTTGTTTTTATTGCTTGCAAAAAAATTAAAACTAAAGGGATCAAAATTGACAACGAAGCAAATATACAAGCTAAATTGCTTAATAAGCACCTTTTCAAAAAATTTGGCCAATAGAATTTTTTTTGTTTTGCTTTTTGCTCCATTTAGTTTGAAATTTTTACATTTTATTACAAAATTTTATTTTGTTCACATCTCAGTCCTTCAATTAATGAGATAGGGTCCCTAGAATGGCGAGGAGAGAGAATGAATGGTTGACAAGATTTCTTTAATAAAAATGCCAAATTTAGCGCCAATGTGTTCCTCTTAACAAGATGAGTACCATTGAGGTGTACTTGAGCTTTTATTTTGCTTAAGAACATAGATCAAGGTTGGAGCCTTTCAATTTAATTTTGTATTTGCAAACTAATTTAGGGGTGTTATGAGTTGAGGAATTAGGTTATTGAGGTTTAAAAGTTGTTTTTAGATGTGTTTAGATGAAAATAGATTGAAAGACAGTTTTTTTAATCCATAAACCCCTATTCGATTTTTTAGCCACTACTGTGATTGTCGGAATCTAAACAAGCAGAAGATGTGTTGTGTTCCACAATAGATGGTGCATCATTTGCTCTTTGTTTTTTTTTT
>Ga0325402_1002812_pt1 | contig 15444 bp, 18 predicted proteins | sample PopdelMetagenome_22_FD_207212 | JGI IMG/M metagenome (GOLD analysis project Ga0325402, IMG submission 207212) | Populus deltoides microbial communities from Bellville, Georgia, United States - Xylem-PdKOR-R3 | ecosystem: Host-associated > Plants > Phyllosphere > Stem > Wood/Secondary xylem... | reverse complement strand
AAAAAAATAAAACCTCAAAGTCTGTCCAAATTCCTCAATAAAGAAGAAATTAGCACACCATTTGTGCCTCTTGTTATAGGAACACGTCTCTTCTATGCTCTCTGCTTTATTCCTCCCACTCCTCTTCTTTCTGCGCCCCTACAGTAGCCCTTTTTAACTCTCTCTCTCTCTCTCTCTCTCTCGCTCTGAGCTCAGTATAGTATAAGAACTTGCTTCTTATAACTAATTTCATTCCTTTCATCCCCACATGATCAAGAAGTTATCTTCCTCATTTGTCTGACTTTTTTCTGTGAAATAAAATACTGGGTTTGTAAGTTTTTGTTGAATCATTTGGCTGGAAGATTAAACCTTTGAAGAAAAAGTACTTATAAAGATTGAGTTCGGATTGTGGCCTGAATTTTTTTTGGCAGGTACTTTTGTGATACAGTGATAGCGTATATACAAGTTGTATAGTGTATTTCAGACAAATCTTCCACTTTTTTGGAGAAGATTTGCTGTTTCATTAAAGGTATGATACTGGTAACATTTTTTTTTGTTCTGTTTGGTTGCTGAGAAAATTCTAGGAAAAGAAAATGAAGAAACAATTCTAGAAGACTCTGATGTTCATTTCTTATTGTTGTTATGATTTTTTTTTCTCTTTTTCTTTTTGATGATAATGTTTGAATTTTCTGTTTAGCATTTTTTTAATTTATTTTCTTCTGTGTATGAGAAAGTGCAATTTTTAGTTTACTTTTTTCTTATTTTCAGCTGTTTGTGAGAGCTGAAGTGCATAAAGCTAGGATTTTTGGATCTGGGTTTTGTTCTTTTTGAACAATTTTTGGTGGATATGCTTTGTGTTTGCTTATGGAGAGTTGAATGGATATTGAAAAAGTTTAGACTTTTTCTTAAACGAATTATGTTATTTTAATCATATTTAGTCCAAGATGCTTTCTTTATTCTTTTTACCTTTATTTTATAATCATGTTTAGACCATGTTATTCTTTATTCTATTATTTTCTTTTCTACTTAGATGACCAAATGCTTTTCGATTCTTTATTGTTTATACTGAATATAGAAAAGTAAAAAGATTTTGCATGTTTTGTGTCTTTAATCTATGTGGAAGTTTATGGGACCTTACAGTTATTATGTTCTTGATTATTGATGAAGATTTCTGAGAATAGATTGTAATAAAAAACGAGAAAACTTCTCAACTACAAGCAAAGAATTTCTGATTTTACATCTCAAGAAACTTTGTGAATGGTCTACAAGTCCTTAGGAAGGATTTCTGCAACGATTCTTTTCCTTTTCGCTAATACCTTAAACTTGAGGTTTGTATATTGTTTAGTTTGGCATTCCTTGTGAAGTAATCTTGACCTATTGTTAGATGTATGACAATATCCTGAAACAACACTTGGCCGGTTTATAAATTTGGATATATTTGGATTAGTTTCATACACAACCATCATAGAATTAATATTTATTGTAAATGCTGAATAAACACCCCCCCCCCCTTTTTTTTTCTTTTTTTGGTTCTGATGAACCCTTTCTACATTTCATTTAAATTGTTTTTGGTGTTCACTTGCAATATACACTTACCTTGTTTGTTTCTTTATTTTCTTGCAGATCTTCTAGCAAGACTTTATTTTCACTCAGCAGAAACCATAAATAACTTATGGCTTCACCAGATGTCGATTCTCCTTGGCTCTGTGCTGCTAATGAATCTTTTGGTGGATGTTTCAATATGCAAATAGAGGAGATCAAATCAGCCAATGTTTTAAATGTGCTGGAAGCTCCCTCATCTTCTATGTCTGATACCTGTAATATCCCCAAGCCACCACCTTATCCTAATAAAACATCTAAAGCAGCCAACAATTGTAAAAGGATTTTAGAGACTTGCTCCGTGCCACGGGAAATTAAAGATACATGGGACAGGCTATTCAAGGAAGCATATGGTGCAGATGTCTACATCATCACTGATAGCAAATCATATATTCCAGCTCATTGCAATGTTCTGGTAAGTTAATTAGACTTCCCAAACATATCTGCTTGCTTGGAAGTATCATTGTTTGCATCGAAGATAACTGCATGAGTCAAGGAATTTTGTTTGTATATCTAAATATAAAAGATAAAAGATAAAATGGGTGATTGCTTTCAAAAGGTTTCTTTCTTTAAATCTGATGCATCCATTGGGGTGTTTCAATATTGGTGCCTACCGAATATAAAATGATGTGTCGTTGCAAGTTTTCTTTTCTAAATTGAGACGAAGAAAGGTAGTACAAATAACAACATTCGTAATCTTTTTCATGAATAAAGACCTGAAGTTGAATTATTATCATTAAAAAATTTAGGGCAAATGGGGTGGCTGAAAGTTGACAGCTGTAACTTTTCCTTTTCCAGAGTATTTCTTCACCTGTGCTAGGGAATATCCTGCAGCGTTCGAAAGTTAAAGATGGTATTAGATACATCAAAATTCTTGGTGTACCTTGTGAAGCCGTCTACATGTTCATCCGGTTTTTGTACTCATCCTGGTATATTTGAGTATCCTTTACCGTGTATGCATCGTCATTAATTTTCTTTGGTACTGTATCACAGGTGCAATAGAAAATGTTGTGTATCTTTTTAAATGCTTCTTGTTGCTTTTTGTTTGGAACGGATGGCTATGAAAATGTTTCCCTTTCAGTTTTCTGTTTATATTTTTCATTATTCGAAGGTGGTCAGATTTAAATAAAGATATTCATTCTTGACATCCTAGTGCAGCTATGAAGAGGATGAGATGAAGAAGTTCGTTCTCCATCTGATGGTTTTATCACACTCATACTCAATCCCATCACTGAAAAGATTTTGTATAGACTTTCTGGAGCAGGATTATCTGACCAAGGAAAATGTGATAGACGTGCTTCAGTTAGCAAGGAGCTGCAATGCACCACGACTCTCCTTCATTTGTGTTCGTATGGTTGTGAAGGACTTGAAAACTATATCATCAACTGAAGGTTGGAAAGTTATGAAGCGTGCTAACCCTGCCCTCGAACAAGAGCTTGTAGAATCTGTTGTTGAAGCAGATTCGGTAAGTCAGTTCCTGATCTTTGTTGCAAACAATGAATAGAATGTGCAGCTAGTCATTTAAAGGCTGTTGAGAATTATATGCAATCAGAGTTATTTTCACATGTTTAGACTTTAGATGACGGGCTATAAAGCAAGCACATGCAAGGTTCTTGTTTCTTTTATTTTTATACTCCACGTCAAGGTGAGGAAGTAGCAACTAGTGAATCTTCACATGCATAATTTAAGCATTAAAATCGGAATCCTGTAAATTTAGCTTTTTGGGAAACATTAACACTAACCACTGGTACATGATGGATGGCCCTTTGAGAACAAGTTGTCTAAGACACAAAAATTGCTTCTCAGTGGAATGCCTTCTGGTGCCAATCAGGAAAAGGTTCTTCATCCTAGTCTGTAGTGACGGTTTAGTTGAGCTTCATGTTTCTCAGTGGAATATCTACTTGGTTATGGTTGAATCTAGTAACATGTTTCCTCAGTGGAATGACTACTTGGTTATCTTGACTAAGGTCTCCCTGTCTCGTATTTTTTAAGCCTTAAATCCTATTATGCATGAGAATCTTGTTATTCTAGATAGTCAAATGAATGTTTGTAAACCAATTGCCTTTTGATTTGGAAAGGAAGCTGTCCAAATGATACTTGCTATCATGAATTTACTGTAGCAATTGGTTGGTCTTGCTATTACTGTTGACTTCTGGACCCTTATTTCTTCATTTTCTTTTCCTCAAATCAATATTCATATCCAGAGTTATGATTTTTAGTATATGATTCAATGTTACATTATCTGGTACAAGCTGTAGTCTTTTCCTTGGTTCAATTTCACATAATGGAATCTGAGTTTCACTTCTTTTCAGAGAAAACAAGAGAGGTTGAGGAAAATAGAAGAGAGAAAAGTGTACTTGCAACTGTATGAAGCAATGGAGGCTCTCCTTCACATATGCAGGGACGGGTGTAGGACAATTGGACCTAGTGACAAAATGCTTAAAGGAAGCCAAGTTCCCTGCAACTTTCCTGCTTGCAAAGGACTAGAGTCCTTGGTTCGTCATTTATCTAATTGTAAGACTCGGGTTCCCAGGGGCTGTGTTCACTGCAAACGCATGTGGCAGCTTCTTGAACTGCATTCTCGCATGTGCAACGACCCAGATTACTGCAAGGTCCCGCTTTGTAGGTGAGAATGGAACTTCCATGTATTATCTTGCCTCTATGCCTATATTTTCAGGGTTTCAAAATCCATTTAAGTGAATATGAAACTTGAACAAAAGGGAAAATTAGAAACTAAAAGAGGACAAATAAAGAGTTCAAAAACCATTTATACTTGCCACAATGCTATCTCATTTATTATGGAATTTGAGTGGCCAAATATGTCCTCCAATGTGTTATTACACAAGAAATTGTTTCAAGGCATGGAAATATATGAGATTGAGCTGGATGAGTCCGAGTTTCTGCATTGTAGTTGTGAAACAGTACCATGGACTAGTAGTTGAATCAATCCCATCAGTCTCATTTGTTCTGTGTTTTTAGTTTTATCACTATACTGAAGGTTAGATTATACATCCTTCTTGCTTGATTTAAGCCACAGCCTTGAGCTGATATGTTCTTAGACTTGTCAGTAATTAAGGTTGACAAGTTTAAAGCATATGCTGCATTATCATAATGATGTGCTCTTTGCTTGTTGATAGGCATTTCAAGGAAAAAATGCAGCAGCAAACGAAGAAAGACGAAGCTAAGTGGAAACTGCTGGTCAGCAAAGTAATAGCAGCAAAGAATGCATTGGGGCCATTCTCAGCTCGCCCTGTAGATTTATTCTGACCCCATTACTTCTCTCAAACCTTGTATCCTCATCACAATATGCCATTCAACAAACCCACGCCATTGTTTAAAGTTTTAGAATTGCAATGGAGGCTTTGTAGAAGTTTCATTTTAGCTCGTGTATTTTTCAAAAAATTATTTCAGTCCCTATATTTAGTTTTTATTTACAAAGTGGTCCTCTTTTTTATTTGTATATCCATCATGCTTTGCATTCCCTGAGCGGGTTTTTTTACCAGTAGAAAGAATGTTATGGTCTCTGGTTTAAACTAATGGTTCAGATATTTCACCAACAAAATATCCATCATGCTACCTTTAGCAAGAAGAAAGCAATCTTCCATCATCACTAAACGATTTTTAGGATATTTCAAATCAACTTTGTTTTTGGTTAGTAAGCATCACCACCACAAAAAAGACAGCAGCAGCATATCTAGTATATGGTTTTAGTTTAGAACAGAGATTTAGGTTGGAGATGGATAATTTTTAGTCTGAATAATTTGTTTACAGACATCAAAAAAAATTTCAACGGTTTAATTATGTCGGTGCATCCATGTGTGTTCAGCTAAAAAACAAGTCATGCTTGTTTTTGCTTAACTTGTGGTTTCAACACAGAAATTGTGGGTTCCATGAGTTGAAAAACATGGTTCATGACTAACCAAACAACTTTAATTTGTGGTTTCAACTGAATGTGAAAGTTATCATGTAAACAAACACTCTATGCGGTTAAAATTGTGTTTTGCTCCAATCCAATCACTTTATGATTTTGTAGGGGTCTCATCACAAATTTTCTTGTGAAACTTTTATTATAAAAAACTATAATTTATATATATTTTTTAATTTTATCTTTTCAAATTATAATCTTAAAAGCTATTATATTACCAAACATATCTTTTTATTTTTATCAAAAAGCGATAAGATATATTGAGAGCGTAGTTATCGAATCTAATTTTAGATTTAATTTGAAAATAAACTTGAGGTTTTTTAAAAGGATATCATTATAATTGATTTAAAAAAAATTGATTTGGTAGAATTTAAACAGTGTAGTGTTTAGTTAGGTAAATTAATTCATTTAGATTATTTTCAAAACCTGAAAAAATTAAAGCTCAATTAAATTTAAATTAAAAATGAATTAAGATTACGGTTATGTTTGTTTTACGGAAAGTAGTTTCCTGAAAATTATTTTACAAACTTTCATGTGTTTATTTGTCATTAAAAAAACTAGTCAACGGAAAGCACTTTCCAGACAAAGAAAAATTTAGTTTGGTTTTCAGGAAAGTATTTTCTTTTTATTTTAGGTGAAAAACACTTTCAAAAAATTATAAAAATTTTAGAAATATCATATTATTTCTTGATTATATCAAATTTCAAACTTTTGATTGTTATATATTTTGTTTTGAATCTTTTGTTTTCAATTATATCCCTTAGAATTTGATTTAATTTTATTTTTATATTAACTTTGGTTCTCATTTTTATAATTGTTATTTATTTTTCTCTTATTATTTTTTTAATTGAAATTTTTTATCTATTAAATTTAGTCCTCATTCTTTTGATTGTTACTTATTTTATTTGAAATAATTTATGATATTATAATTATAATTATTTTAATTTCATCATCTTTCAATTTTTTTATCTATTAGATTTGATCTCTATTATTTTAATTATTATTTATTTTATTTGAGATAATTTATACAATTAAATTTTTTTTAATTTTATTTTCATCAAATTTTTTAATTTGTAAGATTTGTTTCTTATTATTTTAATAACTTGAAAAAAAAATATTAATAAGTTATTTTTGAGGTTATTTTTTATAACATAACCAAATAAATATTTTTCAATTTATTTTTTTTAAATAAAATATTAAAAAATAATTTATTTTTAAAAAAATATAGTTTTTTTAAAATATTTACAAGCAAAAAAAAAAAAAAACGAACGGCATTATAATTGAATAGAGTATTTGCCGAGTAAATTTATCGAACAGGATTAATAATTGATACTAATACAAGGACAAAGGGTTTTCCACGGACTGCTCTTAAGAGATTCCAGCTGAATATTTAGAAATATTCTCCAAGAAATTCCCCTGGTGAATCATCTGGTCAAACTCCCAGCATTCAGATAATCCAGTCAGCTGCTGAGTACAAGCAGCCATCTATATGGTTCCTTAATTCACTCCAAATTAAGAATCCAAAACTTTCTGCTCAATCTTGAATCATGAGACCACTGAGAAAATCATTCCTTGAACCTAACCCTAAATCATCATCACTCCACAAAGCCCTTTCTTCACAGTTCACTTACTCTCTTGATCGGCCTCCAGCACCAGAACCCCACTTCAATGAGACCACCAATACCCACTTTCCATTTTCAAGAAACCAACAAAAACATCACTCCAACAATGGACAAACCAATACCCTCTTGTTCAATTCACTACACAAACTAAAACCCACTTCAAGTACTTTGTTGTCTAGCCAAACGAGGTTGTTTTCATGTTCAAGTTCCTTTTTTTCGCTTTCAAGATCTCATTTTGGCAAAGAACCCGTCTTTAAAGTTATATTTCATGATCCAATCTCTAGTAAATTCATTCAAAGAAGGGCCTTTTCAAGTGAAAATCCAAACCCGGAAAATGCTGTGTCAGGGGAGAACTCACAGCCGATTGATGCAGGGTCTTCTATGAGAAAACCAATTAGTTTGTGGCCTGGAATGTACCATTCTCCTGTGTCTAATGCCTTATGGGAAGCAAGATCAAGGATTTTTGAGGAGCCTAATGATTCTGGGACTTCAGAGACTGAATTGGTTGCGAAAAGTCCATCAAAGAGCAGGACTAGCATTTGTTACAAGTTTTCTTCTGATTTTATACTTAGAGAGCAGTATAGGAATCCATGGAATAAGATTAGAATGGGGAAGTTGGTTGAAGATCTTGATGCTCTTGCTGGAACCATTTCCTATAAGGTACATAGGATTTTGATTTTGTGTTTGCTTAAAGTTTGATAGGTAATGTTTGAGATAGGTTTGAACCATTCCCAGTAGCTGATATGATCTAGAGTTTCATTTCTTTTTGCCTATTGAGTTTATATTTGGTTTTCTGTTTTGACCAATATTTCACTTGTGGACCAGCATTGCTGCAATGATGATGGCTCAACTAGGCCTTTGCTATTGGTCACTGCTTCTGTTGATAGGATAGTTTTGAAAAAACCAATCCTTGTTGATGCTGATTTGACTATAGTTGGTGCTGTTACATGGGTTGGGAGGTCATCCATGGAGATTCAGATGGAAGTGATTCAGCCCACTGAAGGTACTCTAGTAATAAATGGTGTTTCTTTTGTTCTTTCCTCTACAATCTCGGCTGTGATTTGATTGTAGATTACTAGATCTCATGTATAATTTATTGTGTGCATGTCCCTGCTCTTCATACTTCACTTCATTTCGATACGAGTGTTTATCAGCAGAGAAGATGGAACTAGAAATGAGTTACAATCCTAGCATGAAAGGTATATTTTGTGGAGGAACTTGTGGGAGCTGAATGTACCCATTCTGCTGATGAAAGCTTTGCAGCGGGAAATAACTGGTGTTCTTTCATATTGCTTTTTGAGGTCCATGCATTAAGGTCCAAATTATAGGCTATCAATGCAATGTTCTGCTGGCAAAGAGAGTTTACTGCAAGTCGAATCAGCTTAAAAGTGGTCGTAGGTTTTGCTTGTTAATATTGAATTCATAAAGTCCAAAGTACTTGTCCACACTTTCAAAAGCAGTTCTTCTGCAGAATTTTTTACTGAGTTGATTCTTTCCCCATTTTTTCCTAACCCTGTGTTGCAAAGGTTGATTTTTGTTTGGGGAACTTTATGTGAAGGGACCCTAGATTTTCTTGCTTGTTGGCTTTGAAAAATATCCTCTTTATTGAAGCATTTTGCCTTTCCCATGCACTTTTAGGATGGAAAAGCAGCTTGCCCTTTTTATTTTAGATTATGGCATTTTTCATTTCTGTAAAACAAGTGTGCTCTTCCCAGCACTTCTATGTAAGCATTAAATATGTTGCTTTGCGCCTAATAATATTCTCAGAAAAATCTCATCCTTGCCAGTAAGCACAAATCAACGTCTAGTTAATTTGCATTTAATCTCATACGAACATTGTTGGCCTTCCAATAATAGCATCTTTTAGTGATGTACTGCTATCACAGGCTGCTTTTCAAGTTCAATCCACTTGATGTTTTCTTACTTGTATCTTTTTCAAAAAGTTCTGAGTACAATTCTTGGAAGTGATTTTTAATGGGAACTTGTTTATCAGGGGCCACCAATCCATCAGATGCAGTTGCTCTTGTAGCAAATTTCACATTTGTCGCTCGTGATGCAAAGACAGGAAAATCAGCTCTTGTTAACCAGATCTCACCTGAAACTGATAAAGAGAAATTGCTTTGGGAAGAAGCAGAAGAAAGAAACAAGATGAGGAAAAAGAAGAAAGCGGAAAAGAAAAGGGATTCTGAGAATGAGGATATGGAAAGGCTCAATGCACTGTTGTCTGAAGGGAGGGTTTTCATTGACATGCCAGCATTGGCAGACAGAGATAGCATTCTTATACAAGATACTCGTCATGAGAACACTTTTATTTGTCAGCCACAGCAAAGGAACATTCATGGTCGTATTTTTGGAGGGTTTTTGATGCGCAAGGCATTTGAACTGGCCTTCTCGAATGCTTATGCATTTGCTGGTGCAGCACCACTCTTTGTTGAAGTTGATCATGTTGATTTCTTCAGACCTGTAAGTACCAACCCCTCTGCTTAGTTATATCTTTCACACAATGTGGAACAACTATTTACAACCACCTTTTGGAACAGATTTAGAACTCAATTTCCTGGATCTTTGGAGGGCATTTCACTTTCTTTGATTTCTTACAGCTATCTTTGGCCAGGGACATGGCATTGTAGGAGAACATTATCAGTGTTTGCGGTGTTTATAAGTGCTGATGAAGTTAGATTTAGGAGCTCCTAAAATAGGAAGATATTTCAACAAAAAAAACTGCTTCAGTATACCTCTTTCAGCTTTTCATGTCCATGAAGATTGAATAGGTGGACAAGCAATTCTGTGAACTTTATATTTTAAGCTTATGGGATTCCATAATTCCTTTCGCTGATGCAGGTGGATGTTGGAAATTTCCTTCGCTTGAAGTCTTGCATTTTGTACACAGAAGTCGAGAACCCAGCTGAACCTCTGATTAACGTGGAAGTTGTTGCTCATGTTACAAGGCCTGAGCTAAGGTCTAGCGAGGTGAGTATCTGAATTCCTCACGTTTCTTTGTTATAGTTCCGCAGTTCGCTCCTCCCCATAGTGTGACCAAAAATAAAAGAAACTTGAGAGTGTTTTGCTATTTGTTGTAAAAAAACATTTTGCTGTTAGATAAAAAGGGAACACTCAATTTTGGTGTTAACAAATGGAAGTCAGCAATGATGAAAGAACTTGTATGGGTGCGCAAGAGGAACCCTCGCTAAATGTTTTTTCAGTGGTGTAAACCTATCGAAAACAGTCATTTACTGCTCACAATCGCAAACATATAACTGAATGGATGGTTTAGTACATAATATGTAATTCCAACTCCTTTTCATTTTCTATTCTGAGCTAAAATGGCTAGAATACATATTAATTTATCATTTTTTTTCCTTGTATGCCACATGATTTGAACAGGTATCAAACAAATTCTGCTTTACATTCACTGTCCTTCATGAGGCCATTAAAGATGGATTGAGGATTCGGAATGTTGTTCCAGCTACGGAAGAAGAGGCACGTCGAGTTCTTGAACGCATGGATTCTGAAAACTCCAAGATTGCAAAATCGTGAAATAAATCTCCCTGCTGTCTGGAAAAGAAGCAGAGGGGGTGAAAATGGCGGCAGTCTTCCTCTTTTTTTGGTAGGCTTGGATAGCTTGAGCGTAAATAAGCAATGATGTTTGGATTCATTAGCATCTTAATAAACCACATGTACAATTTCTTTGTACAGATAATAAACCACACAAGGTTGGACTTCACCATCTGAACATAAATTCTTAAGGGTCCTGGCTACGCACTCAGGCAATTTGATGCTGTCTGAACATGCATTGCGAATGATGCTTTGTTACTTAACCCTATTGGAAGTAATCTTCATCCAATACCTGACTTAAACGTCTCCTCGACTCAAAAAACAAAATTTAGCCTTGACAAGAAGTGAAAAATTTGACCATGCTTTCAGCTTCTAATTTACAGGATAGATCCGACTATTCTGACTTCACTACATTATTACCTGACATAATCCCTTCGGTATGTTACATACAAAGTAGACAAATCCAAAATCTTGTAAAGCATATGTTTAGATACAAAACATGTGGCCAACCTAAAAGAGGGTAATGGCTAGATGCACAAACTCAATTCAAACAGCCTGCTGCCAGCACCTCCAATTTCAGGTAAGCATCCCAGTGAGATTCCACAGAATCACCCGGAGTTAAACTTATCAAGATGATGGAGTTTCATCGTCAGAAGAACCATCGTGAAGCCTTCCAACAAGTCCTGGAAAAACTGGTGCAAGTGTTGGATGTAAAGGCATGGGACGGACTGAACTGTATATGGTTCTTTCATTGATCTTTCCAACCTCTTTGCACACATGATCGAGAATGGAAATAAAATCCCTCACCACCATAAAAATCCAGAATGGGCGAGCTTCTACCTTAGCCGAGTTCCCATGGAAATACTCAGTTATTTCCTTCACCAGAGAGAGAGCAGCCTTTTCCTGTGCTTGAAGCCTTACAATTTCTTCCTCTGCCTTCTTCATGAACCCATTCATCGACTCTGAGAACTTCCAGCTACTCTCCTTCAACACAATTTCTTCATTTAGTTTCAGAACTTCAGTAATTTTTGTCATTCCAGCGGCAAGTTTTGCAACTTCACTGCAAAGCACATCTGAATCCATTGCAGCGGATTTCTTTACATTGGTAAGCTCTCCACTCAAACCTGAAACCACTTGCAAACCAAGCTTCCTAAACTGAACTTCATCTTGGAATGCTGATTGTTGAGTTTTCTGAGCTGTTTGATCCTGGTTGGTACCACAAAGACGAGAACCTTCAGACCTGATGATTTCCTGAACAACAAAATGCAAGAGTGTGGTTTTCCCATCAGTGCCTTTAATATCAACAAGCTTCAGTAGTGTGTCAAGCTTGAAGGCTTGGGCATCGCCGCGATTGGTGCCAACATTCATGCGGTTCCCAGTCTTGAGCACTGCTTCTAGAAGTTTCAAGAACATTCTGCTGTTCTTCAATTCCTCACAAGCTGCCTGTAGAAAAAGAAGAGAAGCAGCTGGAAGATTGCTGCAACAGGAAATGATGAACGGAAAAAATGTGCTCTAGCATTTTTGGCAGATCTAGTGATGGAGCCCTTTTGATCACCACAATACATGATTAGAAGTGAATAAAAAAATTATTTTGACATGTAGAAGGGTAAGAAGGTTTATAACAACCATGAAACAGAACAGTATACCTGCTTTTCAATATCAGCTATATTACCACGTATTAATATAAATTAAATAGCATAAAAATTTACAAGCTAAATGAAGATTTACCTCCAGTGTTTCAAAAGACCTCCGCAGGTACTCAATTTCTGAATCAAAACTCGCAATATAAAGCATTGCATCAACCCTCTTGAATGCAAAAGGAACATCAAGCACTTCCTTGAGAAATTTCTCAGCAGGGCCTAGCTTGAACGGTGATTCATCCTTGAAGTCTTTTAGTTTGTATTCTTCTTCTTTAGTTGGAGCCATCTTTGATAGACTTTCAAGAAGTTCTGTTCCCAGAGTATCGGAATTGCCTGTTCACAGCAGAGAATGGTTCAGTAACAGCATAGCTCCCTCTCATCAATAATGTATGCGCACGCGCACTCCATATAGTTCTAGTGTTCTTCAGAAAGCAAAGGGAGGCAATATCATGCAGCTTTTTTTACCTATCTTCAACAAAGATTAGCTTTTTGGCCTAAGATGGGAAATGCTGTTATGGGAAAGATAAGATATCTCTATGAATAAAGGCAGTACATTCGCACTACGAACACCATGTCATAAAAAGAGACTATTCTTTCTCAACTTTTGCTAATCCATATAGCACTGTAGGGGCCAAACAGAATTATAATTAACCAACCAATAACACAAAGTTCATTAGCTAAAAGCATTCAACATTTAAATTGCATTGTGGCAGGCATAAGCTTTTGTCTAAAAAGTGTCCCTTAACTACCTTGATTTAAGAATCTTTCATAAAGAAGCACCACCGCGACCAAAGGTTTGTCAATGTTTGCTGGTCAAAGAGAAGTGGTACATCACCACATTCAATCCCACAAAAAAAAATCCTTAATATGTGGCAACCTCAAGCCTAGAGATTTTGAAATTTTAACACAGGTAGGAATTTGCAGCCAAAGATAGGAAAACTGTAGGAACCAAACATGGTTAAAGATAGTGAAGCAGGTATTTTGAACTAAGATCGACTCCAATAATGCAGGCAGCTATTACATTACCAATTTGCATGCATTTTTGTGGACAATCCTTAAGAATTGAAAGCAAGATTGTCTACGTCAGATTTTACCTTCCAAAAGGGCTTCACAGACTTCTTCAATGGTCACATTAAGAGCCCTCAACAATATTGCAATATTCTGGGACTTCTTTGGATCAAGTACTGTATTCTCCTGGTTCAGCAATGGAAGCGATAGCCGCCTTCCATTGTGATCCTTCACGTTCAAATTCGAATTATTCACCATAAAAAGTGTCTCAATCATTTCCTCATTCAACCTGCAACAGAAACCACATTCTACAAACTTACAAAACCATTCAACTTAACCAAACAAATAAGAAAGTAACTCCTCGCAAAATCAAGAAACTTCAAAAATAAACAAAAAGCTGAAGAGCTTTTTAAGTATCTCACTGAAAAGAGCTAGATTTTATCTGATCCCACACCATAGCCCGATCCGAGCTTGCTCTAACTTTATCCCAATGCAAAGGCTTCAACTTTGGTTTCATACTCTCCTCATTCCTCTCAACACTACCTTTGCTTTGCATTTGCTCAGTGCCCAAAACTGGCATTGCATGATTTTGAACTAAAACAGACCTTGTAGGCGTAACGAGAACTGGAGGCCCTGAACTCCCCAAATTCATTTCCTGAGTCACTCTAACCCCCATTGGCATCTCCCAAAACCGTGGTGGTGGAGGTGGTGGAGGCGGTGGTGGCAGTTTTACTGGCACAAATTGTTTACTAGCACTCTCTCTCCTCACTGGAACCTGCTCATTCTGTCCCGAAAAACTCAGATTTCGCTCCAAAGAACTCTGCATCTCCCCTGAATCTCTCCTTGATGATGATGAAGAAATGGGTGGCGAGGATCGCTTAATGGACTGAAACGGAGCAGGAAAACTAATAATAGTTTCAGGAGACTTGGATTCTCCACTTCTAAGGCTAGAATTCGATACTGGAGACACACTGCTGGACACAGATTTTGATGGAGAACAAAAGTTTGATTCTGGATATGAAGCAGTCCTTGAATTAAAACTTCTAGACCCAAAAACCTCTCCTTGAGTCCCTTGAATCTCTCTTCTAGAACTTGAATCAACACGAACTGGACTCTCATGACTAGTCTCTTTCCTTCCAGAAGACCCTCTTGGTGAAAAGAACTCTTCTTCCTCGTCAGTATCTCTATCAACTTCATCTTCTTCTTTACTAGAACTAACAAGAACTTCACCACTTCTATAAGTTGGTGTGTAATTATGTCTAGGCAATGGAGGCAACGGTCTCAGCTCAGGAGACCCAAGTTTTTGATACTGTGAAGAAGATGACGAGGAAACACCAATCTTAAGACCAGTATTGTTGGATGAAGTTAGCTTGTCTGGATCGTCAATGCCAGCTCGAGAGTTCACTAATGTGCCCAAGTAAAGGAACTCCGAGCTTGTGCTTACAACACCAGGACGGTGTGGGAGCTTCGGAGGTTTAGGAGAACCATCTGAAGGGATAGTGTTCTGAGGATAAAGGCGGAGATTTTCTGATCTTGAACCCTTTTGAGGGCTAAAAGGCTGGGTTTTTCTGCGAGAATAGATGAAGAAGGCTGAAAATAAGGCTAAGAGGGCAGCGAAAAGAAGGGAGAGGGAGATGGAAATTGCAATAATGAGGTTGTGGTGAGGAGAGGAGGATTGGTGGGGGAGAAGGAGGGAGGAGATGTTAGCAGGGAAAGTTGATAGGGTGGGAGTGGAAGGAGTAGGTGGTGGAGGTGAAGGGAGGGTAGGGAAGAAGGGCTTTTGTGGGTTACTGTGGTTGCTGTTGTTGTTGTTGCTGGGGGTGGCGGTGAAAGGATATTTGGGTTGGGGTTGAGGAGACGAGGAGGGAGGCTGTGTTGGTGTAATGGAGGGGGTTAATGGGAAAAAGGGTTGGTGGAGGAGGTGTCGGTGGTGAGTGATGGAGGTTGTGGTCGTGAAGTGAAGATGGAGGAGGAGGTGGAGGAGGAGAATATTTATTGTAACACTAGCACTAGTAGTAGTGGCCATCAATGTATGTTTTTGAAGGTAATTAAACATAAAGTAAAGACGCACTTCAGACACACACGATGTTATGTCTCTCTCTCTCTCTCTCTCTCT